>Ga0224534_1000370_pt1 | contig 29551 bp, 24 predicted proteins | sample 714E12024metaG_FD_172012 | JGI IMG/M metagenome (GOLD analysis project Ga0224534, IMG submission 172012) | Peat soil microbial communities from Stordalen Mire, Sweden - 717 E1 20-24 | ecosystem: Environmental > Terrestrial > Soil > Wetlands > Peat | place: Sweden: Norrbotten County, Stordalen... | reverse complement strand
ATGGACCGAATAGGATCAAAACCATCTGAATCGGGTTGCCATATCACTTTCCACGAACCAGGCAGGTAAACGTTTGTTCCGCATTGCGATGTGCGTCGGCCCTGGCGACACTCCCGCCTGGCGCGGGAATCACAGTGGTGAGCGTGCTACCCTCGAAGGACCAGCCCCCCTTGCCGGTTGGCCCAGCGAGTTTCACTGCGACGCCGTTGACGGTGACTTCGGAGGGCGGCCAGTCGGCGGGCAGGCGTAGTTCGTATCCGCGGGTCTTCGGCATCCCCGGATAGCCGCCTTGAACAGGCCCAATTTCAACGCGCAATGTGTCGCCGGTTTGCGTGGCTTTGATCGGCGTGCGCGCAAAGACGCCTCTTTGATACTCGACTGCCAAGCCTGAGTCCTCATAGACCTGGTAGCTGGAGGTAGAGCCTGGATCGAGCGGCCAGACGTTCACAATCAGCGGGTCGACTGGCTTCTCACCGGTGTAGCGCATGGGTGGCTGCATGGGCACGATGGCGCCGGCGCGCAGGTAGACGGGCGTCTGCTCGATGGAAAAGCTGCGCTCTACCATGGCTGGGCCCGTGAAATTCTTGCCCGTTGGCCATTCAATCCATTCGCCCTGGGGCAGCCAGACCTTCTCAGTGGCCAGGCCGGTCGTCTTGTCCGCGGGCGCGGTGACCGGCGCGGCGAGCATCTGGTCGCCGAAGAGGTATTCGCCTTTGCTGTCGTAGGCGGCAGGCTCCTCCGGCCAGTCGTAGTAGAGGGGACGGAAGAAGGCTACGCCGGTGTCGTAGGTGCGTCGTGCTTCGGTGTAGACATACGGTTCGAGGGCGTAGCGGAGTTGGAAGGTGGAGCGCAGGATTGCGGAGTACGGCTCAGGATAGGCCCAGATACGGCGCTCGGCGTCAGGGTTCTTGGTGGTGTGGGTGCGCAAGATGGGGCTGAAGGCGCCAAACTGCACCCAGCGCGTGTAAAGCTCCGGGTCAACAACGCCGGGCATGTGGCCGCCGATGTCGTGGCTCCAATAGGCGTAGCCCACGTTGGCCGCGGTGGCCGTGAACCACGGCTGGAAGGCGAGCGAATCCCACACTGAAATGGTGTCTCCGGAGAAGCCGATCTGGTAGCGGTGGTTGCCCAGGCCGCCCCAGCGGTGGAAGAGCAGCGGCCGCTTGCCTTCGCGCTGCTGATCAGTGAAGTGGACGTAGTTGAGCCACCAGGTGGGCATGACGCCGTGCACGCTTGTGTGCTGCTCCTGCTGCCAGTCGAGCCACCAGAAGTCGATGCCCTGCTTTTCCAGCGGATGATGGACCAGGCTCATGTAGTTTTCGGCGAACTTTTTGTTGGCGATGTCGAAGGCCACATATTTCTTTGTCGCCGGATCGATGCCCATGGCCGTTGCCATGGCGGGATAGGCCTTCTCCCAGGGCTCGATGCCGGAGGCGGGATGGAGATTGAGCGTGGCCTTCAGGCCCTCGGCGTGAAGCTTGGCCAGAAACTGATCGGGGTCGGGAAAGAGCAGCGGGTTCCAGGTGTAGCCGGTCCAACCCAGGCCGTGATTCGACTGATCCACTTGGCCGGCAGCCTGGAGCTGCTCTTGGCCGATGTGCCAGCCCATGTCGATCACCAGGACATCGAGCGGCACGTCGTTCTCGCGGAAGCCTCGGACCAGCTCATCCAGCTCCTGGTCGGTGTAATCCCAGTAGCGGGACCACCAGGCGCCAAAGGCGAAACGCGGCGGCAGCGGGATGCGTCCGGCCACGCGCACGTAATCGCCAAGCGCCTTGCGGTAGTCGTGGGCGTAGCCGAAGAAGTACCAGTCCTGGCGCTCGCCGGCGGGGCGGAGCGTGACCCATGGCCAGGGGCTCATTGCGCCGTCGGGAAAATCGAATTCGGCCGAGTCGAAGAGCGGACGGGTCGAGTCGTCCACCAGCGCCCAGCCGGAGCGCGAAACCAAGCCCGGCTCGATGGGTTCGCGGGTCTTGTCGCCCCGCGCACCGTCGAGGGTGCGGGTGGTTCCTTGCAGATTTTCAGAGTCGGCCAGCCCTGGATGCCAGACCACCGGCTTCCCGTCCACGGTGAGTTCAATCGACAGGTCATCTGGCGTGAGCCGTCCGCCAGGGCCGGGTGTGTAGGTGAGCATGAGCGCGCCGGTGTTGATTTCGAGCGCGTGGCCATCGCTGGTGATGGTGCTTGTGAACTCGGGCACAGGGAGCCGGCGATTGAGAAAGACGAACGAAGCGTGATCCTCAAAGTTGCCGTCCGCCGCCCATTCCATGCGGATCAGTTCAGGGGTAAGCACGGTAAATCGCGCATTGCCCAATATCACCGTAGCCTTGGGATCGGCCACTGGGTCGGTGACGTCTCCGGCCGGCTTCGCGGGTTGTCTGGCTTGGCGAGCAGGAGTCTGTGCGGCTAATCCAACACTGAGTGCGATGGCGAGTCCGATAGCGGCAAGGCGTTCAAAATAATTGCGCACAGATCCCCCCGGTTTTTAGCTTCTTGGGAAGGCTACCACTGCGGGGCAACGGGTCGGCGGGTCAGCGCGGGAGCGGCGTCCGCGGATGGGGACCGATTTGGGCTTGTCGAAATCCCAGGCCCCAGAAGCGAGGCCGGGGGCACCCGGCGCGACTGCAGTCGTCCCGCAAATGCATTAAAATAAGCGCGGGGCTTTACAGGCTGCGGAAAAACTCGTTCGGGCGGCAGGCCAGGGATTGATCCCTGGTATAAGATCAACAGAATCAATGCGGGCTTTAACCCCTGAGGTATGCTTTTTGCCGCTTTTGACCCAGATCAGGCCTTTTTCCGCAGCCTGTGAAGCCCGTACCCTTCAACTGGAATAGCTCTTTCGAGCTTTCCACGATTGGTTCCGTCAGGGACCGTGGAATTTCAAAAAATACCTTGAAACGACTTGCCATTCTCGGTTCCACTGGCTCCATCGGGCAGAGCACCCTCTCCATCGTTGAGCAGTTTCCCGACCGCTATCAGGTGGCCGCGCTGGCTGCCGGACGGAACGTCGACGAGGCGTTCTCACAGGCTGCCCGCTGGCGGCCGAGGGTGGTCTCCCTGGCTACCGAGGAGCTGGCCGGGGAGCTGGCCGCGCGTCTCCGCCAGTCCGGCGTTACCGGAATCGAAGTGGTCTACGGCGCCGAAGGGACCGTCACTTGCGCCACGCTGCCTGAAGCGGACTTTGTGGTTTCGGCCATTGTGGGCGTGGCTGGTCTTGAGGCGACGTACGCGGCCATCCTGGCCGGCAAACCCATCGGCCTGGCCAACAAGGAGTGCATGGTGGCCGCCGGCGAAATCCTTACCCGCGCCGCTCGGGAACGCAATGTCCCCATTCTGCCCATCGACAGCGAACACAACGCCGTCCACCAGTGTTTGCGCGTGGGCGCACATGCCGAGGTCAAGACCATCTGGCTGACGGCTTCGGGCGGCCCGTTCCGCCAGCTCCCGCTCGATCAGTTTGCCGGCATTACGCCCGAGCAGGCGCTCAAACACCCCACCTGGGTCATGGGGCGCCGCATCACCATCGACTCGGCGACCATGCTCAACAAGGGGCTGGAAATCATCGAAGCCTGCCGCCTGTTTAACGTGCCGCCCAGTCAGGTCCGGGTCACGGTACACCCGCAGTCCACGGTGCATTCGCTGGTGGAATATGTGGATGGATCGATCCTGGCGCAGATTTCGGTCACAGACATGCGGCTGCCCATCCTCTACGCGCTGGCCTACCCGGAGCGGCCCGCATCCACGCTTACCTTCGACCTGGCCGCGCTGCGCCACCTGGATTTCGAGCAGCCGGATTTCCAGCGCTTCCCCTGTTTGCGGCTGGCCTATGAGGCGGCGGAAAGGGGCGGTGTGCATTGCATTGCCCTGAACGCGGCGGACGAGGTGGCCGTCGAGGCATTCCTGGAAAGACGCATCCCCTTCATGGGAATCCCGCGTACAATTGAGAAGGTTCTCGCTTCGACGCCGGAGGCGCATCCCGCCACCATTGCGGAGGTGCTCGCCGCGGACCGGCAAGCGCGTCAAATGGCGTGTGGGCTGTTGGGGTGAGGTCGGGTGCTGAGCGATTTGTCGAGGGAAGAACAATACATTTATGCATGAGATTCTAGTTTCCGTTGTAGCTTTCATCGTTCTTATCGGATTGATGGTCGTGGTCCATGAGTTTGGCCACTTCGCCGTCGCCAAGCTCTGTGGAGTGCGCGTCGAGGCGTTTTCATTCGGATTTGGACCGCGCCTGTTCGGCTACAAGTACGGCGATACCGACTACAAAGTCTGCCTGCTGCCACTGGGCGGCTTTGTCAAGATGACCGGTGAGAATCCCGAGCAAAATCTCGAGGCGCCCGGCACACATACCGAAATGCCGGCGGACGACCCCGGGGCCTTTACCAGCCATCCCCGTTGGCAGCGGATTCTGATTGGCCTGGCCGGTCCCACTTCCAACTTCATTTTGGCCTTCTTGCTGATGGTTTTCTACTTCGCATTCATCAATGAAATCCCCAGGCATGAAACCACGACGACGACCATCGAGTGGGTCACGGACGGCTCACTAGCGGCGCAAGCTGGCCTTCAGCCCGGCGATATCATCCGCCACTTTGAGACCGTGGACAATCCCACCTGGGACGATGTGAACCAGCGTGCTTCCTTGAATCAAGGCCAGACCCTTCCCATCACCGTGGATCGTGGCGGCAAGATCCTCGCATTGTCCCTTACCGTGCCCCCGGCGGCAAAGGGAGGGGAATTCGATGTGAGCGACACGGGCGCCATCCCGCAGTTTGTCCTCGGCCCCATCGGCGTCCAGCAGGTGGAGCCGGGTACGCCCGCCGATCAGGCGGGCCTGCGCGATGGCGATGCGATCCAGTCCGTGGATGGGCACGCCTTCCACACGGTGCAGGCGCTGCTGGCCTATCTGCAGTCAGGCAAGGGCAAGCCGATTTCACTCGTAGTGGCGCGCAATGGCGTGACTCTGCCGCCCATCCTGGCCCACCCTGCCATGATCGAAGCCGGATGGAAGCTGGGCTTTACGCCGGTACCGGTTCCCTTCCGGCACGATCCGCTCCCATTCAGCGAGGCAGTGGTCAAGTCGAGAGAGTTCTGCGTAGACAACTCCTCCCTGATCGTTGAGGTGCTGGGCCGGATCTTCACCCGCAAAGTTGCCGTCTCCCAACTCTCCGGTCCTGTGGGGATTGCCCGCATGGCTGGGATGGCGGCAGAGATGCACGAGTGGCAACCCAAGTTTGGGCTGGCCTCGGCCATCAGCCTCAACCTGGGCATTCTCAACCTGTTGCCCTTTCCGATTCTCGACGGCGGCATGGTTTTTCTTCTGCTCATCGAGAGCGTGATTCGCCGCGACATCAGCATCAACGTGAAGGAGCGCATCTACCAGGCGGCGTTTGTGATGATCGTTGCCTTCTTCGCCTTCATCATCTTCAACGACGTGACCAAGCTGCCGGTCTTTACGCACCTAAAGCCGTGAAGCAGTGGTCAGTGATCAGTGATCAGTGATCAGTGGTCAGCCGAACCGCCGATAACTGACAACTGATAACTGACAACTGATAACTGACAACTGATAACTGATAGCTGACCACTGTTCGCTGCCTCTATGCCAGTCACCACCGAAGTCCGCGTCCGCTACGCCGAAACCGACCAGATGGGCATTGTCTACTATGCCAACTATCTGGTCTGGTTTGAGATTGGGCGCGTTGAACTGCTGCGGTCTCTCGGCCTCGCCTACAGCCAACTGGAGATCGACCACGATTGCATTCTGCCTGTTGTCAATGCCAGTTGCCGCTATCGCTCGCCCGCCCGCTACGACGACCAGATTCTGATCGAGACCCGGCCGTCGCTGCTCCGCGGCACGGTCATCAAGTTCGCTTATCGCATCCTGCGCAAAGCTCCCGAAGGCGAAGAGCCCACCCTTCTTGCCGAAGGCGAGACAGTCCACGTAGTCTGCGACGACCAGTTGAATCGCAAGCCTCTGCCGGAGCACTACGCGGCGGCCCTGCGGGCGATGATGGCGGAAAAGTAGGGCATCGCGGAAATCATGGAGAGGGATGCCGTACTTTGCGCTATGCTGTTCGCATGAAAGCGCTCGACTCCCGGCCCCAGGATATGGAACCCGCTTTTACAACTGCCCCTGAAGTGCAAGACATACTCGCCGAGCTCACCAGCCGCGAGCCCATCTTTCATCGCCCTGAGTTCGGAACCACCCGTGCCGACTTCGATCGCTTGATGGCCGGCGACTACTGGGAGGTCGGCGCCTCAGGCCGCCGCTACTCGCGCGAGTTCATTCTCGATGAACTGGAGAAGCGCTTTTCCGTTCCCCACACCGATGTCTGGGAAACGCGAGACTTCCAATGCCGCAGATTGTCCGATGATACTTACCTGCTCACCTACACGCTGCTCCAGGACAACCAGCGCCTCACCCGGCGTTCGACAATCTGGCGCAGCACTGCCGACGGCTGGAAGATTGTCTACCATCAGGGAACCATCGTTCAGGACGCTTGAAATGCCGGTCACCGGAGCACAACAGCCAGTGCAACCCCGTCATACCCCTTCACTCCCACAGTCTGAAGCACCGTTGCGCTCAAGCGCGGCTCCGCGGCCAGCAACTCCGTAAAGCGACGGACGCCTTGCACGTCCTCATCGTCGCAGTCCGCCTCAACGACCTTCCCATCGCGGACCACATTGTCGGCGACGATCACCGTACCCGGCCGCGACAGCTTCAGTGCCCATTCCAGGTATCCCGGATAGCCCGATTTATCGGCGTCGATGAAGATCAGATCGAAAGGCGCAACGGCGGTGTTTTCCAGGGTTGGAAGAGTATCGATTGCTCGCCCAACGCGAATATCGACACGATCCAGCACACCTGCGTTGCGCAGATTCTCGCGTGCAGTCTCCGCATGATGCGGGTCGAACTCCAGCGTTACGATCCGTCCGCCTTCAGGCAGCCCACGGGCCAGCCAAAGGGTGCTGTACCCGCCAAGGGTTCCGATTTCCAAAATGCGCCGCGCACCGGAACTGCGCACCAGAAACTCGAGGAACTTGCCCTGGAGCCTTGAAACGTCGATCGCCGGAAGGTCAGCCTTCTTATTCGCCACGAGTGCGGCGTCAAGCTCGTCATCGGCTGCGGACGGGGCCAGCAGATCGCAGAAGTAGCGGTCAACCTGTGTCCATACATCCTGCACGTCAATCTCCTTCGGGGTCGCCAAAGCAAGCCTCAAGAGCTGCCCTTGTGTCAGAGCACGACTTCAGTCGTGCCGAAAAGGGCATTAAAACATGGGCTTTAGCCCCTTTGGGATTGCAACAGGCATTTGCCAAGTCATTTTTAAACACACCGCTACTTGTCCCGCGCCACCACAAAATCCGGCACCCACAGCAGCGCGCGTTTGAACTCGGATTCCGGCATCGGCGCCAGGGCCTTGCGGCTCTGATCGGCGTAGCGGTCGGCCACCGACATCGCATATTCCACTGACCCGTTGCGGACCAGAATCTCCTGAATCTGCTGGCGGCTCACGTTCTCAAAGCTGCGGTCGTCCAGAACCCGCTGAATGGTCTGGCGATCGCTGGCTCTGCCGTGGTCGAAGGAGTGAATCACCGACAGCGTAGCCTTGCCCTCGCGCAGATCGCTGGCCACGGGCTTGCCCAGGACTTCCTCGGTGGCCGTAAGGTCCAGCACGTCGTCCACAATCTGAAAAGCCAAACCGACAGCGCGACCATAGGCTGCCAACCCGGCCTCCACCTGTTCGCTTGCGCCGGCCAGCACCGCGCCCAGCCTCATGGAAACGGCAAACAGGCAGGCGGTCTTGCGGAAGATCAGGTCGTAGTACTCAGCCTCGGAGACGGCTTTGCCCAGCTTTTGAATCTGCAGCAGCTCGCCCTCCACCATCTGCTGCGTCAGGCCGATGAGCAGATCGAGCACGCGCAGGTTCTTCTCTTCCAGAGCCACCTTGAAGGCCTGCATATAAAGCCAGTCGCCGGCCAGCACGCATTTTTCATTGCCCCAGGTCGTATTCGCTGAAGGGCGTCCGCGCCGCGTGTCGGCGCCGTCGATGATGTCGTCATGCACCAGCGTTGCGGTGTGCACCATCTCCACCACGGTACCCAGGCGGATGGCGCCGTGACCGGAGTAACCGAGCATGTGCGCGGCTAGTAATAGCAGGGACGGCCGAATGCGCTTGCCGCCGCCCTCCCTCAGATATTCGGCGATCTCCGTGATGGTGCTGACGCCGGAGGCGGCGTCGCGGCCCAACTCCTGCTCGATGGCCACGAGGTCGTCTCGCAGCAAATCGAAGACCTCTCTCGCCGTCGCTATGGCCAGTGTGCTCAAAGTTCTCCGGTTCCCGTGCTTTATCCTACAGTGCGGCCGCTGCTGCTGGGTCGTTGACCCAGGGAAGGGCTGCCCCACCGCAGGGGTTCAATTCGTGCGGTAGTTCGTAAACTGCAACTCCAACCCAAGATCCTTGCCCCGTAACAAGGCGATAATCGCCTGCAGTTCGTCACGGTCTTTGCTCGATATTCTGACTGTATCGCCTTGGATGCTGGCCTGCGCCTTCTTTTTCGAATCCTTGACCAGGCGAACGATTTCTTTGGCCTTTTCCGTGGGGATGCCCTGCTGTAGCTTGATCTTCTGCCGCACACTCTGGCCGGAGGCCTGCTCCAGCTTTTCGTAGGTCAGATTCTTCAGAGAGACGCCGCGCTTCACCAGCTTCTGACCCAGGATTTCCTTGACCGCCTCCAGCTTGTACTCTCCAGCAGAGGCCAACTGAATCGCATCGCTGCCCTCCAGCGTGACTTCAGAGTGAGAATCCTTTAGGTCAAAGCGCTGTCTGATCTCCTTCAGCGCCTGGTCGATGGCGTTGCGGACCTCCTGAATATCCACCTTGCTGACAATGTCGAACGAATTCTCCTGGGCCATGGCTTCTCTTATCCTCAATCGTCGAACTGTCGCTCCGGCACTGTTGCTCCTGACTGGAGCGACAAAGGCTGCCGTACGCAGTACCCGTGCGCAGCACCTCTACCAGTTTCCCACGTCTGCCCCAAGACGAAACAGCCTGGAGAAGCTTTTCGTGGTTTCAGCGGCGATTTCTTCATCCGTAACGGCCAGTAATCCGGCCAAAGTGTGGGCAGTCCGGGTCACAAAGGCCGGTTCGTTGCGCTTGCCGCGATCGGGCGCGGGGGCCAGCCAGGGCGCGTCCGTCTCCACCAGAATCCCGTCCAGAGGCAGCTTTGCCGCCACATCGCGTAGCGGCTGAGCCTTGGGATAGGTCAAATTCCCCGCAAACGACACCAGAAACCCAAGGTCAAGCGACCGCCGAGCCTGCTCCCAGCCGCCTCCGAAACAGTGCATCACGCCACCCAGGCCAGTTTGGCGCCAATGCCCCTCCAGAATCTCGAACAGATCGTCCCACGCCCCCTTGTCATCTTCGCCAGCGCCGTCCTTTGGCCGGCAATGGATCAGAATCGGCCGCTTACGCCCCGCCGCAATCTCCAGTTGGCGAATCAGCCCCGCACGCTGCACCGGGTGCGCCGCGCCCTCATGGTAGTAGTCCAGCCCAATCTCCCCGCAGGCAATCACCTCCGGCTCAGCCAGCAGCCCGTCCAGCTTGGCCAGCACGCCATCGTCAATTTCATGCGTGTTGTGCGGATAAACCCCAGCGCTCGCATAAAGCCGCGGCATGTTTGGCTGTCCATTGAACTCGCGGCAAACATGGAGCGCCCGATCCATCCCCTCCGCCTGCTCCCCAATGCCGATGGCAAGCACCGCGCCCACGCCTGCCTCAAAGGCGCGGCTGAGCATCGCCCCGCGGTCGTCCGCGTAGCGCTCGCTGTCCAGGTGCGCGTGGGAATCGATCAGCAAAGTGAGTCCTCAAGGAAAGAATCAGCTTAATGCACTTGCCGGCGGATCGACCACTTGCAACTCCAGGTGATCTTCGAAGTAGTCGAAGTCGCTGTCGCAATGCAGCAACTGGTGGCCTTCCTCAATGCAGAAGGTGGCGACAAACGTGTCGATTGTGTTGCGGATCGTAATGCCTAGTCCGCGCAACGTCCGATAATTCCGCGCCGAGGCGATGGCCAACTCAGTACTGCCGGTTTCAAAGAGGGTAAACTGGCTGAGCGCATCGACTGTCTCAGTGAACCGCTTGTCGCTGCGAATGCCCTGCAATACCTCACTCAAAATCAGGCTGGTGATTCCGATCGGTTCAAAGCCAATGTGCAGGTTCAGCCAATCGGTCTGCTCGTTATGCTTGTCAGCCAAAAAGTCGATTAGGACCGAAGAGTCGACTATGACCATGGTCTAGCTCAGTTCCGCGGGAAAGACTGGTTGCTGCTCCGCAGCTTGCAGATGCGCACTTTCTGGCTGTGCATGCTGTTCCGCCAGACGCCGTTTCTTCACAATCTCCTCGTCGGAGGCGAACCAGTCGTCGTCATGGCCGCGCCAAACCACTTTGCCGCGCAACGCGCGGAGGCCTTCCTGTGCCTTGAGCCGGACAGCCAAGTGCATACTGGCTTCCACCGCCGCCTTCTTGGTGATGGTATTGGTCGCAGCCATGGTTTTCGTCATCAATTCGTCGTCGATCTCGATATTGGTCCGCATACGCCGCACCTCCCGATGTGTAAGTATGGCACGATTTATGTGTAGAGGGCAACGCAACTACGGGCGTTTGGGCGGCTCAGTTCCGCGGAAAACCCTACTTCAGCCGCGCCCCCAACGGAACCTCTTCCAGAAATCCGGCCAGCACGGGAACGCCGCCCTCAAGCGATGCGGCCAGCAGCATCCCGTTCGACTCCAGCCCCCGCATCTTCCGCGGAGCCAGATTCGCCACGATGATGATCTTCCTGCCGATCAGCTTTTCCGGTTCGTAGTACTGCGCGATGCCGGCCAGAATCTGGCGCTTCTCGTAGCCCAGATCGACCTCCAGGCGCAGCAGCTTGTCCGCCTTGGGTACCCGCTCGGCCACCAGAATCTGCGCCACCCGCAGCTCCACCTTGGCGAAGTCGTCGATGGTGATGTGCTGCGGCGCCTGCGGTGGGGCAGACGGCTGCTCCAGAGCCAAGACCGGGGCCAAGACCGGGGCCGCATGTGCCACGGGCGATTGAACGGCGTGAGCAGCGGGAGAAGCTTCCTCAGGGGCTAAAGCCCCTTGTTCAGTCTTATGCGTTTGCGGCACGACTGAAGTCGTGCCCTGACACACTTCCGGAGCAGGCGCCGGACTTGACGCGGTCTTGGCCTCAGGGACCTTTGTGGGTGCAGGTGCAGCTTCAGGGGCTGCAGCGCCGTGGCCTGATGCACCGCCGGCAGCTTCAATGACTGTTTTGTTGTTCTGGTCTTCAATGTTTTGCATACGTTCTACCGCGTCCTTTTCCGCGCGGGGAAACAGCGGCGCGGGCTCACCAAACTTTGTCCCGGCTTTCAATCCACCCCACGCGATTTCTGTCAAAAATGAACTCTTTGCCGCGTCCGCAATCTCGCCCTGCCCAAGCTGCCGCCAGACCTTGGCAGCCGACTCCGGCAAAATGGGATAGACCAGCGCCGTGATGATGCGGATGGCCTCGGCTGCCGTAGCCAGTACCCGCGCCTGGAGCGCTACATGCTCCGCCTCCGACCGCTCCGCCGGCCGTTTCCACGGCGCATTGGCGGTCAGGTAGCCGTCGGTCTCCGCCACCAGCGTCCACAGGCCCTTGAGAGCTTCAGAGAAATTCAGCTCGTCGAACTCCGGACTAAACGCGGCGATAGCTCGCACGGCGCTCTCGCGCAGAACTGCCTCGGCGCCAGTCTCGGCCCCCGCCTCCGGCAAGACCCCGCCAAAGTACTTGTGAACCATGTTGACCACGCGGCTCACCAGGTTGCCGTAGCCGTTGGCCAGGTCGCCGTTGTAGCGCTGCACCAGTGCATCGAAGCTGAAGCTGCCATCCTGCCCGAAGGGAATCTCCCGCAGCAGGAAGTACCTCAAAGCATCCGCCCCCAGAACCTCCTGCACCGTCTCGGCCCGCACAATGTTGCCCCTCGACTTCGACATCTTGCCCTGGTCGAAGAGCAGCCAGCCGTTGGCCTTCACCGACCGCGGCACGGCAATCCCCGCCGCCATCAGAAACGCCGGCCAATAGACGCAGTGGAAGCGGCTGATCTCCTTGCCGATCAGGTGCATGTCCGCCGGCCAGAACTTGGCAAACCGCGCCTGATCCGCCGCATCGTCCGACCCATAACCCAGCGCTGTAATGTAGTTGGCCAAAGCGTCCAGCCACACATAAACCACATGCTTTTCGTCGCCAGGAACGGGGATGCCCCAGGAAAAACTTGTCCGGCTCACCGATAGGTCCTTCAGGCCTCCGCGGACAAACGAAATCACCTCGCGCCGCGTGGATTCCGGTCCCATGAACCCTGGATTCGCGTCGTAAAACTCCAGCAGCTTGCGCTCGAAGGCCGAAAGCTTGAAGAAATAATTCTCTTCGCTCACCGTCTCCGTAATGCGTCCGCAATCCGGGCAGGGCGTTCCCGGAGGCCCGTCCACATAAGCCTCATCGGAGACGCAATACTGGCCCGTATACGACCCCTTATAGATGAATCCACGGTCGCGCAGCGTGGCGAACAGCCGCTGCACGCCGCGCTTGTGCCGATCTTCGGTCGTTCGAATAAAGTCGTCGTAGGTCAGCCCCAGGCGGTCCCACAGACCGCGAAACTCCGCCGAAATGGCTGCGGCAAACTCGGCAGGCGTGCGCCCAGCGAGTTCAGCCGATCGCTCAATCTTTTGCCCGTGCTCGTCAGTGCCGGTCAGGAACCAGGTCTCGATGCCCAGCGCCCGTTTCCTCCGCGCAATCGCATCGCACACGATGGTCGAGTAGGCGTGCCCCAGGTGCGGCCGCGCATTCACGTAGTAGATCGGCGTGGTCAGGTAATAGCGGCTTGGATTCGAGCTCGGATCGGTCATCGGAAGTGTATGCCTGAGGCGGCAATCTGACTCCATCTTACGGCATTAGGCTCATTCGCCTGTCCCTCAATCCACATCAACCTCACAGGCTCCATCTCAGTTGTATTTTCGTATGGCAAGTATGCGCAACCTGTGCTTACCTTGTGATGAGAGGACTTCTTATGGATGATTGCAGGCTCTCAAATCGACCCTCAGATGCATATTGGATCGAAGGACGCGACTTCGATTGGAAGAAATGCGAGTGCGGGCAAATATTCCGCTTGAAGGATAACGAAGTGTTCCCGCCCCATAAACCAAAACCGTTGAGGAGAACACCATTGAAGAAAAGGCCGAGGGTCGCCCGGTCTGGCAAATCAGGTCGATGACCTTTCGGACCTGTCGCCCCGCCCCCTGCGAGCGAACAGGCGAGATGGGTGCCTCGGTTCGGATGTTAGAATCACCTTGAAAATCAAGGATTTCTGAGGCCTTCCCGACGTGTATCTGGAAATGCAAAACCGGCTCGCCGAACATCTTCGCGGTGTTCTCAGGTCAAAATACGATCTCGAACTCCAGAGCATTCCCATCGAGATCCCCCCCGATCTCAAATTCGGAGAGTTGTCCGCTCCGGTTGCCTTCGAGCTGGCCCGCAAACTCCGCAAGGAGCCTAAAGTCATCGCGCAGGAGATCGTAGCCGCACTGGGTTCGATTGATGGTTTCGCCGGCTTTGAAGTTGCCGGAGCGGGATATATCAATGGCCGCCTCGACCGCACTGCCGGAGCTCGAAACACAGCCCTCGAATCCTATTTCTATATTCGCCTGCTTGAGAAATCAGGCCCTGTGCAACATTCGCTGGTCGAGCACACCAGCATCAATCCCAACAAGGCCGCGCACATCGGCCACCTGCGCAACGCCATTCTCGGCGACACCTTTGTCCGCCTCCTTCGCGCCGCCGGGCAAAGGGTGGATGTGCAGAACTACATCGACAACACCGGCGTGCAAGTGGCCGATGTGGTGGTTGGCTTTCTTTATCTTGAAGGCCGGTCGGTTGCTCAAGTGCGCCAGTTACTCGATGGTCTCAAGCGAAAAGGCGAGCGGGTGGACTACTACTGCTGGGACCTGTATGCGGGCACCTCGCAGTGGTATGAGCAAGGAAGCGAAGACGAGAATGCCGCGCGCAAGAAGTTGCGCTATGCCACCCTGCACGAGATTGAACACGGTGGAAACGAGACGGCCGAGATCGCCGAGCTGATCTCGACCGCCGTACTCAAGCGCCATCTTGAAACCATGCTGCGCCTGGACATCGAGTACGACTTTCTGCCCCGCGAGAGCGAGATTCTCCGCCTCAAGTTTTGGGATGCGGCCTTCGAGCAGCTCAAGAACACCGGTGTCCTCTACTTTGAGACTGAAGGCAAGAACAAGGGTTGCTGGGTCATGCGGCGGCCCGGCGCAGAAGTAGCCGAAGGAGCGCTCGATGAAGACGCCAAAGTGATTGTTCGCTCCAATAACACCGTAACTTACGTGGGCAAGGACATTGCTTATCACTTATGGAAGTTCGGCCTTCTGGGCAAGGACTTTGGATACAAGCCATTCTTCACTTATCCGGATCATGAGTGCTGGATCTCAGCCGAGCATGGCGATGAGCCGCATCCGCATTTTGGCGGGGCGCAGGCGATCTATAACGTAATCGATTCGCGTCAGAGCGACCCGCAAGCCAACGTGATTCAGGCACTGCGAGGGATGGGATACACCGAACAGGCCGACCGCTATACGCACTTCAGTTATGAAATGGTCGCCCTCACGCCCCGATGCGCGGTCGAGTTAGGTTACAGCGTGTCCGACGAAGACCTGGCCCGGCCTTACATTGAAGTAAGTGGCCGCAAGGGCTTCGGCGTCAAGGCCGACGACCTCATCGACAAACTCATTGCGGCCACCAGGGCCGAGGTGGACGCACGCCAGACCGGCGGCGCCGACGCCGAGGCTGGCCGCCAGCGCATCGCGGAACAGATCGCCATTGGAGCGCTCCGCTACTTCATGCTCAAGTTCACGCGCAACTCGGTGATCGCCTTCGACTTCAAGGACGCGCTGAGCTTTGAGGGCGAGACCGGCCCCTATATTCAATACGCCGTGGTCCGCGCCCGCAACATCTTCCGCAAGGCCGGAATCACGCCCGAAGCTGTCTTGGCTGAGTTTAAAGCCATCGATCCCACTGCATATCTCGAAGGTCCTGCCGCCGAAGATATCTGGGTCCTGTGGCTGCGCGCTGCGCGGCGTACCCTGGTGCTGGAGCAATGCATTAGCACTTCGGAGCCGGCCTATCTTGCCAAACATGCCTTCCAGTTAGCCCAGGAGTTCAATAACTTCTACCACAAGCACCACATCCTCACCGAAGAGGATCCGGCGCGGAAGACCTTCCTGCTGGCCACGGCGGCTGTTGCTCTGCGGGAGTTAGTAGAAGTCCTAAGTTGGCTGGGCATCGAAAGCCCGGAGGCGATGTAAAGATCTCGCCCTCCCCGCGGCATTTGCAGGGGAGCAAGAGACCGCGGTTGAAATTTGCGGTCTCCCATTCTTGCGACAACACTGTATCGAAGGTGGCGCACCGGCAACGGAATTCTATACCAGTCTCGCGGGTTCGGGCCACATCAGCCCGCGGTGCGTGCAGAGCCGGCTCTTTTTTGTTTGCCATTCATGCATTTGCCGTGTTAGGCTCCAACGACGCTGTGAATTCCCCGGGATGCGGAAAGCCACTCCGCATTGAGGTCACGGCACAACGCATCGTTGTCCAAATACAAATGGAGGAACTATGAAAGGGAAGTTGAAGTTTTTTCTCCTTGCTGCTAGCGCTCTAGCAGTCCTGTCATTCGTTGCGCCTGCCTTCGCGGGCGATCAGGATTTCACACTCGTTAACAAGACCGGCTATGACATTGCTTCGGTCTATGCCTCTCCGGTAAAAGCCGACAATTGGGGCAACGACATCATGGGGAAGGATGTGCTCGCGGATGGCGCTAGCGTAAACATCACCTTCCCGCATGACGCGAACGCCTGCCATTGGGATATTAAGGTTGTCTATGAAGACAAGGAAACTGCCGTTTGGAACGACATCAATCTATGTGAAGTGTCGAAAATAACCGTGCATTGGAATAAGGACACGGGCGAGACTTCAGCCGTCACAGAATAGCCTTTGACGTTAGGGGCCTGGGGCGGAAGCCTGAAAGACAATTGCGTGGCCTCCGCCCCAGGCCATCAGAAATCGGTTCCATCATTGAATGATTCGCACCCCCCGCCCCTGGGGACACACTCCTGCGATAACTGGCTATTGCGGGCCACGTATTTTACATAGGGCGACATTTGAACTCAGGGCTGGCAATAACCGGTTGGAATTCTTGGCTTCCGACTGTCTTTGCCGGTTCCATCTTTCCTAAACAGCTAGCAGCTAGTAACTCCTCACCCACTCCAGAATCGACCTAACCGCAACCCCGCTCGGCCCTTTGGCAATGTAGGGCTTCGCCTCTTCTACCCAAGCCATGCCGGCAATGTCCAGGTGAATCCACGGCGTGTCTTCCGCAAACACTTTCAAGAACTCCGCCGCTGTGCTGGCCCCGCCCCAGCGTCCGCCCGTGTTCTTGATGTCGCCGATGTCGCTCTTGATTTGCTCGGCGTATTCTTCGCCCAAAGGCAGCCGCCAGAACTTTTCGCCTGAGGTGGCGAGCGCCGCATCGAACTTGGCATAGCTCTCATCGTCGTTGGAAAAAACTCCGGCATTGGCCGAACCCAGCGCAACCACGCATGCTCCGGTAAGTGTGGCCGCGTCAATTAAGTGCGTCGCGCCCAGTTGCTTTGCATAACTCAGTCCGTCGGCCAGCACCAGCCGTCCTTCGGCGTCGGTGTTGATGATCTCGATGGTCTTGCCGGACATGGCCGTCTCCACGTCGCCCGGCTTATAAGCCTTGCCGTCGGGCATGTTTTCCGCCGCGCACACAACCCCAATCACGCGCACCTTGGGCTTTAGCAGGGCAATGGCGCGCATGGCGCCGAGCATGGCCGCGCCGCCGGCCATGTCGTATTTCATCTTCTCCATATTGTCCGAAGGCTTGATGGAGATGCCGCCGGTGTCGAAGGTGATGCCCTTGCCCACGAGTCCGAGCACCGGCCCATCCACCACGCCCTCAGGCTCATAACGCAACACGATCAGCGCAGGCGGTTCCTCAGAGCCTTGCGCGACGCTCCAGAATGCGCCCATCTTCAGCTCGTGAAGCTTCTCTGTGGAGTGGACCTCGACCTTCAGGCCGACTTCGGCTGCCATTTCGGCGGCACGATGGCCCAGAATCGTGGGGGTGAGCTTGTTACCCGGCTCGTTGACCAGCGAGCGCGTAAAGTCCTGGCTTTCGCCCACGATCATTCCCTCGGCAAAGGCTGCTTGCAGGGCGTCCTGATCGGAATTGCCGGTGGCGGCGAGCGTGAAGGATTGGACGCTCTGGTCCTTGCGGTCGCTGCGATAGGTGTCAGGATCGAAGTCGCCCACAAGAGCGCCCTCGACGGCGGCGCGGACGCTGCCTGGGCCAGAAATTGCCTCCAGTTCAGGCAGGGCCAAAACCAGCTCCCGAATCCCGCGCGGCTTGGTGAAGCGGACGGCGGTGCCGGCTGCGTTGCGTACGCCGTGGACCGTGGCTTTGGCCTGTTTGCCCAGGCCAACAATCAAGAGCCGTTTTGCCCCCAGCCCGGCGGGGCCATGCAGCAGCGCAGTTTCGTTGGCGCCGGCCTTGTATTCGCCGCTGGCCAGCAGGGCAGCCGCGGCGGCCTTCACCGCTTCGTCGGTCGTCAGCAGCACCGGCTCGGGCTTGGCGTCGGACGCTTTCGAGGTTTGTGTGTCGGCGGCCAGCACCGCCAGCAGTTCGGTTTCAATTCCAGCAAGATTGGCAAAAGACAATGTGGTCTTCATGGCAGTATTGTTTCACCCAATGGCCAGTATTCCCAACACCGTTTGCCTTATGATCCAAGCAGCACTTGAGCGGTCCTTTCATACTGTTTGCTCATTACGACATACCCAAAGAACGTGACCCGGACACACTCTTTCCCCCCAGAACCGAGCGTTACCGTTCATCCGGCGTTGCTGCAAATGCTCCAAGGACCGCATTTTAATGGCCCCCTTTTTTGGGTTTTGCAACCGCAAAGCGGGAAACGAGGCCATTATGTCAAGTTCATTTGTGATAAAACTTGACACTGGAATTCCACTAACAGAGGTATGCGGACGTTTCTACTCGCGCTAATAGCCGCGCTCACTATTTTCGATTATGATGAATATCGAAAACAGGACGCTCGGCTATTTTCGAGCCTGAAGAGGAAGATGACAGCAATTGCAAACATTCCCGGCAAAAGGGTTTCCCTGGGCAAGTATTCGGCCTTTGTCCCCGCTCCACTGCCTCCAAAGCTGGACTGGACGCCCCGTCTTATTCGAGTGCTCTCCGACGCAGACCGCTTGATCGGCAGACTGGCTGGCGAGGGCGGACGGCTGGCCAAACCTCATGTGCCGATGCAGCCCTTTGTGCGGCGCGAGGCGGTCCTCTCAAGCAGGATCGAAGGCACGCAGGCCACACTTGGTGAATTGCTGGCAGCCGAAGCGGGCGCAGTTGTGGACAGGAGTCCGGAAGACCTCCGTGAGGTTGGAAACTATGTGGTGGCGTTGGAACATGGCATCTCCCTTCTCAAGGAACTCCCACTTTGCGTACGTCTCGTTCGCGAGTTGCACGAAAAGCTTATGGAGGGCGTGAGAGGGCATAACGCCGCTCCAGGACACTTCCGCACTACACAGAATTGGATCGGCAAACCCGGCAGCACACCAGAGACGGCTTCTTTTATTCCTCCACCGCCTGGCGAAGTGGCGCCTTGTCTGGCAGCCTGGGAGAATTTTCTCCACGATTCCGAACTGCCGCCGCTGGTGACCATTGCGCTTGCCCACTATCAGTTCGAAGCCATACACCCTTTTCTCGATGGCAATGGCCGCGTGGGACGTTTGCTGGTCACGTTGTTTCTTACCGAAAGGAAGATTCTTCCCGCTCCCTTGCTCTATCTCTCGGCGTTTTTTGAAGCATCGCGACGGGACTACTACGAAGGCTTGCGAGCAGTCAGCGAGCGCGGCGCGTGGCAAGACTGGCTGGAATATTTTTTGCAGGGAATCGCCCGCATGTCCGAAGATGCGGTGAGCCGGGCAACACGCATCAACGATCTACTGGCTGAATGGCGAAGGAAGCTTGCCAGCGAATCGACGAACACACCGTTGAGGGTGATCGATCTGCTGGCGGCGAATCCATTCATTACCACCACTGGTGTTGCCGATCGACTGGGACTTGCCTTCACTACGGCACAGCGTGCGATTGAACGGCTGGAACGAAACGATATTGTGCAACAGACGACGGACGCGAAACGCAGCCGTGTCTACTGTGCGCGAGCGCTGCTTGAGATCCTTGAAGAACCGGCTCACCTTACGCCGGAGGCTTCGGAATGAAAGCTCGCGGCCTTTCAACTCTCTCGTCATGGCACTGAGGGACCGGCATCGTTCTTTGAGTCTTGGTTGATGAAGCTGGAGCTTCTATCTATGAATCCGGCGCAACTTGTCCCAGTTCTGACGCCACACGGCCATCTCTTGCTGGCGCGGGAGGCGGATGCCGTTGCGCTCGACGAAGAGGTGGCGCGGCGCCTTGAGGAGTCTTTTGTGCGCGGCGCGGGCCATGGACTTCTGCAACTGGGCGCCGGGGAGGTGGGCACAGCTCTGCCCACCGTGTTTTCTTATTGGCGGGAGTTTGCGGCGCGTTATGTGACGGCGCTTTGCACTCACCCCAGTCTCTCCTCGGATGCGACCGACACAAAGGCTGCGGAAGCAGTTGCGCCTCCGCCCGATGCGGAGTTGGAGTGGCTGGCCATAGCTCCGCCACTGATGACCGGCGCGGAATATCTGACCGGGCAAGTATTGCGCGCGTTGTGGCGGGAGATGGACAAGGCGCTGCGGGTTGAGTTGTCCGAGGCGCGCTGCGGGGTGCAGGAGTTTCTGAAGCACCGCAATCCGGCGTGGAATCTGGTGGGGCGCGTCTGCTTCAATCTGGCTGAAAATCGCGGCGATGCTGAGTCGCCTTTCGCCTTTCTTGCTACTTACACAGTGCGCCTCTCGGCGCACTCCAAGGCCCAGCACCTGCCGCTGGGGCAGGCTTTGCGCGAGTATGAGGGACCGGCCAACCGGGATCGCCTGCTGTCCTTGCTGCTGCCGGTGCAGCGCGCCGCGGAGAGTTGCGCGTGGCTGAAGACCATGGTGGAGGCGGGCGAAATCTTTCACCCGCTGCGCTGGACCCCCGGTGAAGCCACGCAGTTCCTGCGCGACTGCCCGCAACTGGAGCAGGCGGGCATCGTCGTCCGTATGCCGGCAACGTGGCCCTCTCATCGCCCGCCGCGCCCGCGCGTGACCGCCAAGGTGGGTGGCGCGGCTCCGTCGCTGCTGGGCCAGGATGCGCTGCTCGATTTTAAGATGGAAGTTACGCTCGACGGCGATGCGCTGACCGCGGCCGAGATTCGCAAGCTGCTGGCGGAGACCGAGGGGCTGGCGATGGTGCGCGGGCGCTGGGTCGAAGTGGATCGCGAACAGCTCAGCCGCATGATCGACCGCTTCAGCGCGGCGGAATGCACAGCGGCCCGCGATGGCCTCAACTTTGGCGAAGCTATGCGCATGGTGGCCGGCGCGCAGATTGATGCAGGGGATGCTGCCGGCGAGGTGGAAGCCGATTGGGCGCAGGTGACTGCCGGCGACTGGCTTGCCGAGACCCTAAAGGCGCTGCGCAGCCAGGAGGGCCTGGAGGCGATCGATCCCGGCAAAGCGCTGAAGGGAACGCTGCGGCCTTATCAACAAGTTGGTGTGCGCTGGCTTTATCTGCTGGCGAAACTCGGTCTGGGCGCCTGCCTGGCCGACGACATGGGCTTGGGCAAGACCATCCAGGTGCTTTCGCTGCTGCTGGTGCTGAAGAAGCAGACCAACGGCAAGCCGAGCCTGCTGGTGGCTCCGGCCTCTCTCCTGGCCAACTGGGCCTCGGAGCTGGAGCGATTTGCGCCCAGCTTGAAGGTGATGATCGCGCACACGTCGGCTGTCTCCGGCGAAGAGTTGAAGAAGATGCCGGTGGAAGCCCTCACCCGCGTGGATGTGGTGATTACAAGCTATGGCTCCTTGCTGCGCCTGCCTTGGCTCACGGAAACCAACTGGCAATTGGCGGTGCTGGACGAAGCACAGGCCATCAAGAATCCCAGCGCCAAGCAGACCCGGGTCACCAAGCAACTGAAGGCTGGTTCGCGCTTCGCATTGACCGGAACTCCCGTCGAAAATCGGCTTGGCGATCTATGGTCCATCTTTGACTTCATCAATCCCGGCCTGCTGGGATCGCCTAAAGAGTTCACGAAGTTCACCAAGCGCCTTGCCGAGCGGACTCACAATCCCTACGGACCGCTGCGCGAGCTGGTGCGTCCGTACATTCTGCGGCGGCTGAAGACCGACAGGGCGGTGATCGCCGACCTGCCGGACAAGACGGAAGTGAAGGCCTTTTGCCAGCTCAGCCGCAAGCAGGCCGCGCTCTACGAGCAGGCGGTCGAAGCTCTTGCCGGGCAGTTGCAAACCGCCGAGGGGATTCGCCGCAAGGGGCTGGTGCTGTCATTCCTGATGCGCTTCAAGCAGATTTGCAACCACCCATCGCAGTGGCTGGGCGACGGCGCCTGGAGCGAGGCCGACAGCGGCAAATGGGCGCGGCTGCGCGACATTGCCGAAGTGATTGCGGCCCGCCAGGAGAAAGTGCTGGTCTTTACGCAATTCCGCGAAGTGACGGCTCCGCTGGCATCCTTTCTGGGCTCCATCTTTGGGCGGCCGGGATTGGTGCTGCATGGGGAGACCGCGGTGAAGAGCCGCAAGGAACTGGTGCGCCGCTTTCAGGAAGACGAAGCCGTGGGCTTTTTTGTACTTTCGTTGAAAGCAGGTGGAACGGGACTGAATCTGACCGCCGCCTCGCACGTAATCCACTTCGACCGCTGGTGGAATCCGGCAGTGGAGAACCAGGCCACCGACCGCGCCTTCCGCATCGGCCAGAAGAAGAACGTGCTGGTGCATAAGTTTGTCTGCCAGGGGACGGTCGAAGAGAAGATCGACCAGATGATCGAGTCCAAGCGCCAGATCGCGCAGGATATGCTGGAAGGCGGCGCCGGTGTGCTGCTGACCGAAATGAAGGACGACGAATTGCTCAAGATGGTGGCGCTGGACCTCAGTGCGGCGCTCAAGGAGACATAGAGAATGTACGATGGCTACGGATGGGCTCCTTATGTGCCGGTGGCGGAGCGGCGGCGCAAGGCACTGAAGAAGATGGAGAGCCTGCGCAAGAGAGGCCAGGCGATCTTCCCCGTAACCGTCGATGGCCGCACCATCGCCAAAACCTTCTGGGGAAAGGCCTGGTGCGAGAATCTGGAGTCGTACAGCGACTATGAAAATCGCCTTCCGCGCGGGCGGACTTACGTGCGCAACGGATCGGTTCTTGATCTCCAGGTGGCTTCCGGCCGGATCAAGGCGCTGGTCAGCGGTTCGGAGATTTATACCGTTGAAGTCCAGGTCCATCCGGTTGCGCAGCCGCACTGGCAGTCGATCTGCGCGGACTGCGCGGGATCCATCGATTCGCTGGTCGAACTGCTTCAAGGGCGGCTCTCCAAAGGCGTGATGGAGCGCATCAGCCAGCAGCGGACCGGACTGTTCCCGTCGCCCAAAGAGATCAAGCTATCGTGCAGTTGCCCGGACTGGGCGGAGATGTGCAAGCATGTCGCGGCTGTTCTCTATGGCGTCGGCGCTCGCCTAGACCAACAGCCCGAGTTGCTCTTCCAGCTTCGCGCTGTGAACGAAAAGGAACTGATCGCCAGCGCCGGTAAGGCGAAGGCGCTTCCGCGCGCCGGCAAGAGCCCGTCCGCCGCGAAGGTTCTTGTTGAAGAGGATCTGTCCAAACTCTTTGGGCTGGACATTGCCGCGTCCGCGTCGCCGGCCAAGGCCGTTCGCGCCAAAAGTGCGGTCGTTACAAAATCGAAGCCGGTTGACTCAAAGACCAAGCCGCCGCAAAAGACCGGAAATTCCCAGGTAACGAAGAAATCCGCTGCGCAAACAGAGACAACAGTGAAAAAGAAACCGGTTGCAGCATCCGCGAAATCCAAATCGGACAAGGCGGAAGATCTCAAGAAGGCTGCCGGAAAGCCCCCTACAAAACGCGCAAGTTCCGCCACAAATGGCGCGGTGGGCAATGCAAAAAAGAAGACTTCCACCAACAAGTCCAGCGCCAAGCGCTCTTCGCAAACGCAGCCAGTTGCAATCCAACGCAGAGGTCCAGGGAAAAGCCACGCCAAGCCTTGATCCTAGCGCGAGGAAGAGACTGGACTCTTGCTCGACTTGGTCGTGAATGTATTCGCTGGCAGCAAGAAGCTGTTCTCTGGTTGGTTGGAGAAGCCTTTCCAAGAATGGAGCAAATAACATGACCAAGCGCCGCGAGCCAATGGACAGAGTGATCGAATCGGCCCTGCAACCTGGGCGCTTTATCGGCTGGAGTGAAGGGGGTGCTTTCGTATCGGGCCTGGGGGACCTGGAGCGCGAGATCGCAGCTTTGACGGCCAGCAGTCCCGCGCGGGCTGTCGCTCTCTATGAGGCGTTCATCGCCGCCTGCAACCTGAAAGCCGAGGAAATCGACGACTCGGATGGCCAATTCGGAAGGTTTGCAGGCAGCCTCTTTTGCGGCTGGATTCAGGCGCGACAGGCGGCCGGTTCCGATCCAGAAGCAACGGCTGAAATCCTTCTGGCTTGGATGAAGAACGACGACTACGGATTCTGCAACGAACTCGGCTCTGATGCGGTCAAGGTGCTGGACAGTGCGGGGATGGCGGCCTTCGAGCGGGCGGTGCGAGTCCGCTTTGAAGCCTCATGTGGAAAGCGAGAACAGAAGACCGGCAACTACATCCGTGATCAGTGGGGCCAAATCCTCAGATCCATCTATGCGCAGCAACGCAGCGTAGAGAAGTATCTCGACCTTACCGCACGGACCGGCCTCACACAGCCCGACTGCGAAACCATTGCGACCATGCTTCAAGCAAAGCGCAAACCCAACGACGCGCTCTCATGGCTTGAGCGCGGCATCGAAATGGAGAACGCGGGCTCATTCAGAACAGGCGCGAGTTACAAGCTCGTCGGAATGCGGCGCGCCTTGCTGGCGAAGCTGGGCCGCGGGCGTGAAGCGTTGGACTCGGCCTGGGCAGAGTTCCAGGCGCATCCGAGCAAGTTCGCCTACGATGAACTACTTCGCTACATTCCGAGATCCGAGCGCGGTTCATGGCATGAAAAGGCGATGGCCATGTCCGAGCAAGCCGATTTGGCGTCGCTCATCGAGTTATGGATCGGCGTGAAAGAAACCGAACGGCTGGTGGAACGTCTGAATCGCGTCAGCGATCCAGAACTTGAGGGATTGAGCCACTATGTTACAGAACCGGCTGCGAAACATCTTGCCAGGACTCATCCAGCCGTCGCGGCGAAGGTCTTTCGCGCCTTGTGCCTCCGCATCTTATACGCCGCAAAGAGCAAGTATTACCATGAGGCGCTCGCGAACCTTGAAGAAGCTCGAAGATGTTACCAGTCGGCTGGGCTCGACGAAAGGTGGAGGGAACTGGTGACCGAGATCCGCCGGGAGCATCACCGCAAGTCCGGTTTCATGCCTGGCTTCGAAGCAATCGTTGCAGGCAAAAGAGCGCGGATGGAATCGTCCCTTCTCGATAGGGCGCGTAAGCAATGGGCACGCAAGGCTAAACCATAACGGCATTACTTTCGCCATGCCGCAAGTATTTCCTCTACATCGACGGCGATTCGCTCACGAGCGTCGGCGCGATCCACTCCACTGGCCAGCAGCTTGTCGTATTCGGTGTGGTTGTGGCGAACCGCGGCGGCAACCGCTAGAGTCAACGCGCGTTGCCCCAGATTCCGACCAGCCTCCGAACGGCCGCATGAAGGAAACTCTTGCGAACAACTTGCGCCGCTGCAGTGATCTTCTGTGGGGTTGAAAGGGTTGCCAAAACGTCAGTGGTAACGTCAGCTTCAATGTCTGGAATGTCCGACCAAAACGGAATTGTGAATTGCTCCGCGCCAGCGTTAAGCTGTGCTTGCATCTCACCATTGGGCACCACGACGCCCGATTGGTACAAGGCTGTGCACACCATTGAGTTTTCGACTTGATAGGCCGTGAATTCGGCGGGAACTACAACGTCAGAAATCTGAGTTTGTGGCATTGGGGTATCCTCGAATCAAATTTTGAATTGGATTGAGCTGGTTATTTACTTCACTCAGGTAGCCCCTACAGGTTGTGGTCGGTCGTTTGCACCGCAATTGCCACAAAGAATCAGTCGCTTGCGCAAGAGGTAAGGCGCCTCGACTTTGTTCTCCACACCTTGTTGAATGAATTTGCAAGGGGTCTGGGGCCTTCGGGTCGATCCGAAGACGAAAACCGCCAGGAAACCTGATCGACTACGCACAGGCAAAAGCGAATAGAATCGTCGCTCCCCCCACAGGTTGTGGTCACCTGAGTGAAGTAAATAACCAGCTGGATTGATTCCAGGCTTGCCGACTGGTTCGCCTTCGGCCCCGACTGGGGCGGCGTTACATGGTGCAGATGCCCGACTGGGCATGAGACAACTTAGCGCACATTGGGGATGAGCGCAAGCCTTTTATTTATAAATACATAGGTGGACGCTGGTGGATGCTTCCCATGTACGAGGCCGCTTGATTCCTGCTTACTGAGCATGAATGCTGTATTAGTCGAGGGGTCTAGGTGCATTTTTCAGCTTATCCATCGACTTCTTGTGCAGTTCCTGAGTCTCCGCCACAAAACGTGGGTTTGTTCGATCAGCCGGATTGTTTCCTTGGTATAGCTCCACATAAATACTGTCGCTATTCCAGTTAGCACCGTAGTCACTCCACGTTGCTCCAAACCCATTATGATACGGTATGGCGTTCTCTTCCGGTGCTATCCCAATCCTTTTCGTTATGTCGTCACGTGCGTCAGTGTATGAGGCTCTTAAATCCATTGAGAATTTTACCAAATGACCATCTTGAAATGTGGGAATTCCGGCTTTGTAGTGGGTAGCCGGCGGCGCAGTGGGCTTGTCTGGCAGAATATTTTCCATGCAGGATCACGAGTTGTACGCGGCGATATTGGGCATCCAGAGCCCTTGGCGGGTTGAGTCAGTTGAGTTGCAACTGGAGTTTGGCGAGGTTCATGTTCGCTTGGCCCACGCGGACGGCCAGCAGTGGCCTTGCGCCGAATGCGGCACACTTTGCCGGTTGTACGATCATCAGGCTGAGCGGTTCTGGCGCCATCTTGACACCTGTCAGTACCGCACGATTCTTCACGCGGAGCCGCCGCGCAGCGAGTGCCCCCAACATGGGGTGAAGGTGGTTGGTCTTCCTTGGGCCGAGGCCGGGAGCCGGTTTACGGCGCTGTTTGAAGGGTTGGCGATTGCCTGGCTGAAGTCGGCCAGTCAGCAGGCGGTGGCGGACCTGTTGCGTTTGAGTTGGGATGAGATGCACGGCATCATGGAGCGCGCCGTGGCCCGCGGGCTGAAGCGCCGTGCGGCGGAACCGATCCGCCATCTGGGCGTGGACGAGAAGGCTTTCCGCAAGGGACACAGTTACGTGACGCTGGTCAACGATCTCGGACGGAGCCGGGTTCTTTATGTGGCGGAGGAGCGCAAGCAGAGCAGTCTGGACGGATTCTGGCCGATGTTGAGCGCGGAGCAAATGGCCTCGATCGAAGCGGTGGCGATGGATATGTGGGACCCGTATGTAGCCTCGACGCAGGCGCATCTTCCCGGCGCAGAGAGCAAGATCGTCTTCGACAAGTTTCATGTGGCCAAGCATCTGAGCGAAGCCGTGGATCAGGTGCGTCGGCGGGAGCACAAAACGCTGAAGGCGGCAGGCGACGACCGGCTCAGCGGCACGCGTTACGACTGGCTGCGCAACCGCGCGGCGATGGAACCAGCGGACCGGCGGCAGTTCGATGTGCTACGCCAGAGCGGCCTGAAGACGGCGCGGGCCTGGGCACTGAAAGAGACTGCGATGGCGCTTTATCACTACATCTACGAACGTCCTGCACGCAAGCATTTCCGCTGGTGGTGGAACTGGGCGCAGCGCAGTCGTCTGGAGCCCATCAAGCGCGTGGCGCGCATGCTCAAACGCCGCTTCGAAAACGTAATCACCTATCTCCGCCACCGCATCACCAACGCGGGCAGCGAATCGCTCAACGCAAAGATCCAATGGGTGAAGTACACGGCACGCGGATTTCGCAATCGGCAGAACTTCATCAACGCCATCTACTTCCACTGCGGCGGGCTCGATATGAACCCAGTACCCACTAAATAGCCGGAAGCGCCGTAAAAGTTGCCGCTTGCGTCGAAAGCCAGACCGCCGGGAAGATCGAGTGGGACGCTGGTGGCGGGGACGCCGCTGGGGGGAGCAACCTCCGGGCGGGCGATGCCCAACCGCACCAGCGCGGCACGCTGCGCGGCATTTTGCGCATGAGCGGCGGACGCCCACACCACGAAGGAGACGATCCCTGCGACCGCGGCAAACAATTTGAAGGTGCGCACAGCGCGGGTCAGCCTCGTAGTCTGCATCGGATTCATCGTTCCCTCTGGCACTTCACTGGATCACTCACTGACTTCTCGCAGCCTTTTCAGCCGAGCGCGGCATCACCTGACTCAGTTCCTCGCCCGCTCCTCTGCGCTAGGGCGCCTTTGAGGGGAGAGGATTGACAACCGTAACGCAGTATCTTTCATCCACCGGAGATCTCGTCATCTTGGGAAGCTCTCCGGTATATTCCGGAACAACGCCGGGGACGGCAATGGCCCCGACCAGGCGATATGTGCCTGGTGGAATGGGCTTCTTGCTCGCATGGCTCACGCCTATTTCAATATGAAAGAAATCATTCCCCAGCGGGGTGACGCTCGCCGTGGTACGTCGCATTCGCAGTCGGAGTTGCTGCTGTGTAAGGTTGACGCCGTCATCCGCGACAGCCGCGAATGTTAGACCGAAATCACGGAGACCGGTAACCGGCCATATGGGATCGAAGAGCGAATTCCAGTCCAGAGAAACACGGTCGCCTATGCGTACCGTGGGGCAGGTATCGGAGACGAGCGGAACCGTCCTGGATTGCGCCGGCTTCGGCATCTGCGGGACGGCGCAGACAACTGTCAGCAAGGCCAGACCACAAACAAGAGCCTTAGTGTGGGTCGAGATCTTTCGTCCGTGGGTCACTTCAGTTCCCTCACGCTTACTGCTTGGATCATGCTTGCTGCTTCAAGTTCAAACGATCAAGATGTGTAACTCCAATTAGCCATCCCGTAGCGCTTCCGCGGCCTTGTCGCATGATAGCTGCGCACCTTGGAGTCACATACCTCAATTATTCTCAAAGACCCACCAAATCCCATTGCCATCGCTCACCAATTCCATGGAGTTAAACGAGATGTCGCTCGTCACACCCGAAGTAGATGAGTTAGTCGTACCATCGTTGATCTTGTTCGATCCTGACGCATTTACCGTAAACTTGGCAGCGATATTACTCGGATCGTTGTCGATGAGAATCAAGTGCTGGCCCGCAGTAGAAGCGGCTGGCAGCGTTACGGTCGCCTGGTCCGTGATGAAGTATACGGTTGAAGCACCGCTGATTGTAGCCCCACTTTGGAGAGGACTGCCGACAGCACCCGAACCAGAGCCTCCTGTGTTACCACCAACTCCATAGACATTGCTGCTGCCGCCTGCGGCCCCGGTTGCGCCGGTCAGGCCAGTTGGACCTGCGGGATCGGGTGTAGTCGAGGCTGGACCCGTATTGCCAGTTGCGCCGGTTGCGCCCTTGGCTCCCGTGGCGCCGGTTGCGCCAGCTGGGGCAGTTGCGCCGGTCACGCCGGTCGCACCCACGGGACCGGGATTGCCTTCCAGGCCTTGCGCGCCGGTTGCGCCCGTAGCTCCCGTTGCCCCCGTAGCTCCGCCGCTGCCGGAAGAAGCCTGGACGTCGGGTCCGAGCAGATACACGTAACCAACCTGGTTGGCGGGGATCGGACTCAAGACAACGCCGATAACCTGGCCGCTGGTCGGGTAGGTGGTGCCGAGGTCGGTACATTCCCCGTCATATCCACTACTATTGCCGACAAAGTCGCCTGCCGTGGCGCCGCCGCTGCCGCTGTTACCGGTAGCGTCGAACACGCATTGGGCAATACCTGAGAGCTGCACGGTTACGGGCTGTCCCGCAGCGCCAGGGGTGTTGAGCGCGATACCGAGGATGGGAATGGAGCCGAGACCCGTGTGAAAGGATTTAACGACCGTGGTCGCGCCCTGCCCAGCGTTGACCGAACCGCCATACACGACCAAGTAGTATGCCGCCGGGAGGCCGCCACCGCCAATTTGAGCGCTATAGACAGCCGTTATTCCGGCCAAGCCGCTCCCGGCCGTAGTAGCGCCAGTAGACCCAATGGTGACCGCGGGGCCGGTGGAGGCTGCTGCGCCGGTTGCTCCCGTGACACCGGGAGCGCCGGTTGCGCCAGTAGCACCGGCTGTTCCAATTCCCGTCGCA
>Ga0224534_1000369_pt1 | contig 29569 bp, 19 predicted proteins | sample 714E12024metaG_FD_172012 | JGI IMG/M metagenome (GOLD analysis project Ga0224534, IMG submission 172012) | Peat soil microbial communities from Stordalen Mire, Sweden - 717 E1 20-24 | ecosystem: Environmental > Terrestrial > Soil > Wetlands > Peat | place: Sweden: Norrbotten County, Stordalen... | reverse complement strand
GGCGCGCACAAAAGAAGCCCTTGATCAGGCCATCACCGAACTGCTGCCCCAGATCACCGCAGAGAACGCTCAAGCTTGGTTCCGGCTCCCCTTCAAAACTCTACAGTGATACAAAAAATGCTCTAAAGCCGCCATTAATTTTGCGGCACTTACGGCGCGGCTGAAGCCGCGCCCCTTCAAAACAAAGTCAAAACCGGAGTTTTTCCGCAGCCTGCAAAGCCGCTTGTGTGGCGGGTTCTGACGGCATGGCTGAAGCCACGCCCCTTCAAAGCTGTTCGGGAACCAACTCAATCAGAGTTTCTTACGCTGGCAACAGCCGTCCTTTTTCCAAATGCCGCGTTACGTGCGCATACCCGGCCGCGTGCGGATCGTGCGTCACCAGCACAATCGTCTTGTTGAAGCTCTCATTCAGCCGCTTCAAAATCTCCAGGATGTCGGTCGCCGAATTGCTGTCGAGGTCGCCGGTAGGTTCGTCGGCGAGAACCAGCGTAGGATCGCTGACGATGGCGCGCGCGATGGCCACACGCTGCTCCTGTCCACCCGATAGCTGCTTGGGCAGGTGATGGACGCGATCCTCAAGTCCGACGAGCTTGAGCGCGGTCATCACGTGATCGCGGCGCTGCTGCGACGTCATCCTGGTCAGCAGCAGCGGCAACTCGACATTCTCAAATGCCGTCAGCACTGGAATCAGATTGAAAGTCTGAAAAACATAGCCGACGTGCGTATTGCGCCACTTGGCGGACCGCCCATCATTCAGGCGAAAAATATTTTCGCCCATCACCAGCAGTTCGCCGGAACTGGGGCGGTCAATGGCTGCGATCATGTTCAGCAGGGTCGTTTTCCCCGATCCTGAAGGCCCCATCAGCGCCAGAAACTCGCCGCCGACGATGTCGATGGAGACGTTGTCGAGCGCGGTCACCTCGAAAGCGTCGCGCTTGAAGATCTTGCTCACCCCACGGGCCTGGACGACCTTGCTGCCCACGGCCGGTTGTGTTGTTGTCGGCGTCGTTGAATTCATGATTGCCCCTTGATACGAATCTTTTGCCCGTCATGCAAATCCGCGGGCCCCGCTGTGATTACGCTTTCGCCGCCCACCAGCGAGTCCACCAGATAGCCTGCCGAACGCTGGCCCTGAACCTGAACATCCCGGCGGAGCGCCTTGCCGTTAAAAGCGAGCAGCACAAACTTCGTCCCATCTTTGTCGCGCAATGCGGCGGTGGGCACAAAGATGTAAGTCTGCTTCGTGGCGGCATTCTTGTTGTCGTTCGCCTTCGCCTTGAACTGCACGGTCGCATTCATTTCCGGCCGCAGGTACGAGTCCGGTTTCAGAATCTGGACCTTGACTTGGACCGTCGCTTTCTGCCGATTTGCTTCCGGCGACATTTCGGCGATCTCGCCTTTGTAGGAGCGGTCCTTGAACGCATCGAGGGTGACGATGCCTTCCTGCTTGGGAGATAGTTTGGCGAAGTCATCCTGCGCGATGTCGAGTTCGACCTGAATGTCGTTTAGGTCCGCCAGGGCTACCACCGATCCGCGCGGGCCGCCTTCGGCGCCGCTGGCGAACTGAGCGGTGACCAGTTCACCCTTCTCCGCCGTACGCTCCAGAATCGTGCCGCTGACGGGAGCGCGAATCACGGTGGCATCGAGTTGAGACTTGGCGAACGCCATCTGCCCTTCAGCCTGCAGCAAGTCGCCGCGGGCGCGCTCAATTTCTTCCGCGCGCGGCCCGAGCTGCATCAGCCGGAAAGCCCGCTCCAGCGAATCCATTCTCTGCTGCGAAGCCTCGTACTTGGCGCTGGCGTCGTCCAGATTCTGCTTGGACATGACTCCCTGGGCAAACAGGTCGCGCGTGCGGTCCAGTGTGATCTTGTCGTTTATCGCCGTGGCCCGCGCCTCAGACAGATTGTGGTCCGCCTGCTGAATCTCCTCCGGGCGCGACCCGTGCTCGTTTTCGAGCAGCCGCGCCTTGGCGCTCTCCACCGCGCCTCGAGCCTGTTCGTACTGAGCGCGGAATTCCTCGTCCTCCAGCCGCACCAGAACTTGACCTTCTTTTACCTTGTCGCCTTTTTCCACGCCAATCCATGCCACGCGCCCCGTGACCTTCGAGTTCACGCTGATTTTGTGATGAGCGACAATGTATCCGCTCGCAGAAAGCACGGTGCTGCCCGCGACGTCGCTGCCTCCCGCCGTGGCCCGGGCGACTTCCACTTCCGGTGCGTCCGAGGCGAGCACGTGGTACGCCAGTGCGACAATTCCCAGCAGGACGACCGCGGCGATTCCGCCCAGAATGAAGCGGCGCGACCATGCGGGCGGTTCTCCGCCTCCGTCGCGCAGAGAATGATCGATGCGCAGACTCCGCAGGTCTTCGTGCTTAGTATCCGTGGATCCGGTGTCCGTGGGCATTGACGAAGGGATGCTCCCAGTCTTTATATTGGTGCAAAATCGAAGGCACGAACAATTGTACGAACCATTTATGAACAACGTGCGAATCAGGCTCGCAGCGAGGTCAAAATATCCTGCCGCGCCGCATGCCAGGCGGGCGCGAAGCCTCCCAGCAAGCCCATGATCATCGCAAAGCCAACCGCCGCCAGCGCGACTTCCCACGTCAGGTGCAGGCTGAAGACCGTTTCACTGAAGGTCAGGGAGTTGCCGATTCCAGTGCTCATGCCATTGAACGGCAATATCAAAACAATCCCGACAATCGCTCCCAGCAGCGAAAGCAGCAACGCCTCGATTACGAACGACGTGAGAATACTGGGCCGCGAAAATCCTATGATGCGCAGGGTTGCGATCTCGCGCGAGCGATACGCCACCGCCGCATACATCGTATTCATGGCGGCGAAGCTCGAGCCGATTGCCATGATAATCGCCACAAACGTGCCGATGAACTTGATCGCTCCGCCAGAACTGGTTTGCTTCTCGTAGTACTCGGTTTCGAGCGTGCCCTCCAATTTTAGCCGCTGATCGTCGCTGACGCGGTGTTTGAGCGCGTCCGCTGCAACCGCGTCCGTGGCCCGCAGATAAGCGGAAGAATAGCCTCCCTGGCGGTCGAAATCCGCGGCGATCTGGTTGACGTCGCCCCAGATTTCCGAATCATAGGCGGTGCCGCCGGAATCGAAGACGCCCACAACCTTCCATTGTCCCTTGGCGAAGTCCATGGTATCGCCCACGTTCGCGCCCGAAAAGCGGCTGTGAACAGATTGCCCGACCACGACCTCGCGCTGGCCGGTCGTGAACCACCGGCCCTCGGTCAGTTTTACTTTCGGTTTATTGCGAGCGTCCATTTCCTGCGACCGCAGAGTGACGCCCGCCGGCATCAGGCCGCGAACGGACACGTTGACTTCGCCGGTTCCATCCTTGCGCGGCAGCACGACGACCACCACCCATTCGCCGGAGGCGAGCGGTTCTCCCTGGCCGTCCTTGGCAATTCCGGGGAGCGTCTTCAACGTCGGGAAAAGATTAGCGTCGAAGCCTCCCGAAAGCTCCGCGGTGGAGCCCTTGCGCATGACGAGCACGTTCACCGGATCGCCGCTTGCCATGAAAGCCTTGTTCAGACCCGCCAGCAGCGCCATCAGGAAAACCGCGGTGGTCACGGTGAGCGCAATGCCCAGAGCCGTCATGATGGTGAGGCCCTTGCGCAGCTTCAGATTGCGGATGTTATAGCTGATCGGAATCGCCATGCTGTATCTTCGCTATGCGCTACCCGATGTAGCGCAAGCCCTCCACGATATCCAACTTTGCCGCGTGGTAAGCCGGTAAGATCGCGCTCAAGAATCCCACCATGCCCGCGACGAAGATGGCGAGCAGCAAGGTGGGGAACTTCACTCTCATCCCAGCAAGAAACATACCGATGCCGGGCGCGTGCGACATGCCCGAGACCACTACGAGGGCCAGCAGGCAGCCGAGCGCGCCGCCGGTCAACGCCACCAGTACCGCTTCGCCAATATACAGCCCCAAGATCGATTGCCGCGTGAATCCGAGCGTCTTCAGAACCGCGACTTCGCGCGTCCGTTCGCGGATCGACATTGCCATGGTGTTGGCCGAGACCAGCAGCGTGGCAAACGCCACCGCGAAGCAGATACTCAGAATAAACGCTTTCACGTTCCCAATGCTGTTGATAAAGTCCAACTGAAAGGCTTTTTCACTCTCCGTTTTTGTGGGCTCCGGAGAATTGCGGAACATGTTGTCCACGGCCGAGGCAACGGTGGCTACGCTACTGGGAGAATCGGTGAGGATACAAAAAATGCCCGCAGTCCCCTTGGCAAAAGAGACCGCCTCTTCCACGTACTTCTGATTGTAGTAAACGGAACTGGTGGGTTCCGGCGCCGTATAAATGCCGCGAATTGTGAGCTCAAGATCCACGGGATAGATGGTGCCCTTGAGCACGATGCGATCGCCCAGCTTCCAGCCGTATTTCTTGGCGAGTTGGCCGTCGACGATGGCGCCGGCGCGATCACGCTGCCAGGCCAGCAATTGATCGGCGGGCATCCTGAAGTCGGTGAAGATCTTGAGGATTTCATCGGGGTCGGTGCCGAACTGGGCGAACATATTCTCCGGCTTCGCGTCCTTGTAGATGCCTCCAAACCAGTTGTTGGGAGCGACGGCCACCACGCCGGGAATGGCGCGGATTTTCTCCCGGTAAAACAATGGCAGGGATTCGGTCAGCGAGACGCGGTGGCGGGTGATCAACCGCTGCGCGGACTGGGCGCTGAACGTGTCAAGGTAGAAGGCGCGCCAGATGGTCATCATCAGCGTCAGCAGCAGCAGCGAGAACGCGATGCTCAAGACGGTCAGGATGCTGCGCCGCTTGTTGCGAAACGCGCTTTTGGTCACAAAGCGGGTTAAGGTCATGCGACTCCGGAAGGCCCACCAGTTGGCAAGAAAATTCCCCGAGAGCGAGAGCCAACCCCATTCTCCTGTTAGTTCTGAGGATAAAGCAGCGAGGCCTTGTGGACAACCGGGGGTTGATCCTCTTTTCGCGAATTTTTCGTGGACATGCTTCCCGTCAACGGACCGGGCCAGACAGCCTCAACGTGTCTATTGTTATGCGTGGCACTGGCATCGGCTGTGCCGCGGTTGTTGGTGCAATCGCGATTTTGCGCCACACGCCTATGACTCCCTATGCCTGATTCGCAGTTCAAACGGTCAGAGCGCCTTCAGCACTTCTTAGAACCCACGGCGAGATGCGGGCAGCCAAGTCAGGACATAGCTTGCAGCATCCACTCCCGTCAGTCATCGGAGACACGACGATGGCACGCCACCGTGGGCGTCACGCGCGAAGTCCTGCCGAAACTACTTGGCTGGGGCCTCCGGTTTGGCGGGTTCGGCAGGCTTCGCTCCCTTCAGCTTAGCAAAGGATTCCTCCACGCGCTTCCGGAAGTCGCCACTGTCGTCGTGCTCAAATCCGCTATAGTTCGACTTGACTTGCATCTCACACTCTGCACCCTTCGATACTAGGGCGACGTGGTTGGTTCGCTGGAGGACCGCTCCGGTAACGGTGACATGAACGTTGTGCTTCACCTTGTAGGCAGCAGTCATTAGGGCGTCGTTACTCTCCTCGACGTTGTAGTTCTCCGCATTGCCAAGGACGTCTTTGACCGCGCCCCACAATTCGCTGCAAGGAGCGGGATAGGTATTCTTGGAGGTCTTGCCGAACGCCGGCAGAGCGAGAGCAAGCGATATCAAAGTCACAAACATTAGTCTCATCTTCATCATGGCGTATCTCCTCGTACGGATGTGCTTCTCAGAATATCAAAACTGAACAGAAATCCCCGTTTTCAAGACAAGTGGAAGATAGTCGGTCAAAATATTTTGTCAGTGCGCAAAGTCACGTTAGCCGGTGACCGGCCTCCATACTCGCGTGTCGGATGCTACGCCATGCCCGGGTTGGGATTTTGGGAGTTGTTGACGAAACCAGGCCATTACATCGACTATCGAATCCTGAACGAATACCGGGTCATTTACTAGATAGCTGGACAGCCAGTCTCGCCTCAGTGGCAGCCCGACGCGATAGCCTTCCGCCGCCATTTTTCAGTACTTTCGTAACTCTCAGTCGGGCACTTGAAGGCGGTATTCTAGATTCGATTCTCCCCCTGTTCTTAGCCAAATCCATATTCAGGGTGTGGTGCGGCTTGTCACCGCGAGGCGATTGTAATGGCGACGATGTTTGGCCGGTTCGAAATCCAGAGTGAGCTTTCCAAGTCGGAGACCGCCTTGATTTATAAGGCGATGGACAAGGAAACTAACCAGGTCGTGGCGCTCAAGACGCAGAGTCTGGAGCCGCTTGGCGACCGCGCGGACGCTTTTGTGAACACGCTGATCGCCGAAGGCGAGAGCACGCGCGATCTCGCCGGACAGAACATTGTGCTGCTCTATGGCGCAGGCGAGATCGACGGCCAGTTCTGCGCCGCGATGGAGTACATACAGGGCAACAGCATCGCCACCATGCTGGCGCGCAAAGAAGGCTTCTCCATCTGGGACCTGCTCGACATTACGCGCCAGGTATGCGCCGGGCTGGAGGCCGCTGCCGCGAAGGGTGTGACCCACTGTTCGCTGGAGCCCGCCAAGGTCATGGTGCAGTGGGACGGGATGGTCAAAATTCTCGGCTACGGCATCTCCAACATGAGCCTCATCGAAGCGGAATCGGGGAAAGGATTGGGTGAGCTAATGCCCTACTGTTCTCCCGAACAGATTCGCGGAGAAGCCATCGACCTGCGTTCGAACCTGTTTACATTAGGCGCGATCCTCTACGAGATGGTGGTTGGCAGGAAGGCTTTCGATGCCGCCGACCCGGTTGCGCTGGTCAGCCAGATTGAGAACGAGATGCCCCCGATCCCGGCTGCGGTGAATTCCAGGATTCATCCGGCGGTGAGCGCGCTGATTATGAAAGCGCTCGCGAAAGATCCGGCGGAGCGTTATCAGAGCGCTCGCGAACTCTTGGATGGCCTGGAGAAGTGCAAGGAAAACGGCAAGAAAGCTGCTACTGATACAAAGAAGACGACTTCGGCGCCGAATATCGCCGTGAGTCGCGCAGCTCGCGAGGCGGCGGCCAGCAAGTTTGTCTCGGCAGCCTCAAGCGCAGCCAGGCCCGAGCCTTCCGCTCCATCGGTTGCGCCCAAACCCGTTTCGCCTAAACCTGTTTCACCTGTTTCTCCGAAAATTGACGCGCCTGTGTTTTTGCAGGCCGACCCGCCAGCAGCCGAGAGCAGGGCCGCTTCTGCCACTGTGGGCGCGATGACCGGAGGCAGCGCCACGCGCGCATCCAATGCGAACTCCGACTCGGAGGTTGGCTCGAAATCTGGTTCGAAATCTGGCGCGCGAATCGCCGGCGAATTTGACGTAAGTGCTCCCGAATCCCAGGCCGTGCGCGGTCCGGCTTTATCGGCGGCGGTGCTGGAGCAAGAATCCGAGCAGCATTCGCCCCGCGTTGCTGCTGATCCCATGATGTCCGAGCCAGTGACGAGCTCATCGGGCAAGAGTTTTTCCGACTTGGAGGAGCTGCCTCCGCTTAAGGAACCGGTTTTCGCGCCGCCAATTCCCGAGCCCGCTGAACCGCCGCGCCCCGTGACGCAGATCTATCCGAAGGAAGAAGAGAAACCAAAAATCCAGCCGCGGGAAGTCGCGAAAAAGGCAATCGAGCAAATCGCCACCATTCCGCCACGGCTGATGCTCTATTCGATCCTGGGCGCGGTTGGACTGATCCTCGTGATTGCGATCATGCTCCTTTTTCATGTCCGCTCGGAAGACGATGGTTCCACGGCGGCGCCGCAGCCGACGAAAGCGGCAAGCCCAAGCCCAACTTCAGAGCCGGTTGCCCAGACTCCGGTGGCGCCACGAATCGAGGAACCAGCTCCGCCGGTTGCGCCCATTACGGAAGCTCAACCGAGCCTGACGGTGCGCCAAGTCGAGAAGCGCAACTCGAAGAGCACTCGACGGGCGCCGGATCCAGCCCCGGTTCCGGTCGTGATCCCAGGAGAGGCGCTGATCGATTCCAACCCACAGGGCGCACAGTTTCAAATCGATGGGAAAAACGATCCGTCTTGGGTTACACCTTTTAATGTAATGGGGCTAAGTCCCGGTAAGCACATCATATCGGCGAACAAGTCCGGCTATACGTCCGAAATACGGTCGGTCGATGTTGCCGCTGGCAGCAAATTATCTCTGGTGCTTCATTTGTCGCCGGTCAACGCGCTGGTGGTGGTGAACAGCACGCCGCCCGGCGCCGAAGTCGTTCTCGACGGCAGGCCGACCGGACGAGTAACCCCAGCGCAGTTCGCCGTGGAAAAAGGAAGCCACACCGTTCTGTTGCGCAAGCAGGGATATCTCGACGAGACCGTTACTGCCGATCTCGGTTCCGCTCAGAATTTCCAGTACTCGCCCGCGCTCCGGGCGCTGGGCAATACCGAGGACATACGGACCGTCGGCAAGTTGAACAAGTTGTTTGGACGCAGCGGAGAAGGCACGGCTGGCATGGGCTCCATCAGCATCCACACCCAGCCGAAGGGCGCACAGGTCGCGATCAACCAGCGGGTCCTTGATAAGACGTCGCCAGTCAACATCATGCTGGGACCGGGGAACTACATCGTGGATATCACGCTGACAGGTTTCAACCCGGTCCACAAAGTCATCAGCGTCGACAAAGGCGGCAAGACCGCAATCGACGAAATTCTTGAGCGGCATTAAACAGCGATTCGGCGCGCCTCTGGTCGCACTTCTGGTCTGGCGCGGGCATTCCCCTCGGCCTCCCTCGCGAAGAACCCAAGTGCCAGGCGCTGCCTGACCGATCAATCGAAACTTAATCGGGAACGAGCCGGCAGCCCGCCCTCAAAAGGTGTAGTCTGGCATCAGCGGCTTCCATTCGTCTGTCACTTAGGACCGGTGATCCAAATCACAGCCTACGGTTCCGAGAATATGCAGGATAGGGGTCAGGAAAGGGGGACTGACATTGTGTCGACGCCGCCTATGCCGGGCAAGTTGAGTCCCGATCTGTTGCAGGCCCTTCACGGAATTAAATCGGTTCGGCTGTTCCCGAAAGGCGCCACGCTGTTTCAGCAGGGTTCCGCGGTAACGGGCGTTTACCTGGTGGAGAGCGGCGAGGCTCGCGTCCTGCTGCCGACCGGTCAGAGCCAAAAGCAGCTTCTGGAAGTCGTCGGTCCTGGAACCATGCTCGGGCTGAGCGAGACCATGAGCGGGGAAAACTATCGGATCACCGCCGAAGCGGGCGACAAAGCGGCGGTGGCCTTCATTCCGCGCGAAGACTTTCTGAAGTTTTTGCGCGAGCACAGCGATTTTTGCATGCAGGTGGTGCGGCTCTTGAGCGAAGACTTGCACGGACTTTACCACAAATTCCGCAGCATCAGCGCTCATCCAGGACGTCCGCGGCACCGGCCTCTGGACGAGCAGTTGAACTAGCTGTCAGCTCTCAGCCGTCAGCTTTCAGCCACTACACTTTCCAGCTGCTGGCTTGTTGCAACAAACCACTACCTCTTGTTGCTCGTGTTCACATTTCCCAGAGAGAATCTCTAGAAGGCCGAGAACTGAGAGCTGACAACTGGGAGCGGACAGCGCTAGTTCGCTTTGAAGTTGATCGTGATCTGCGTCTGGATTTCGACTGGTTCGCCATTGAGGTAGTACGGCTTATATCTCCATTGGCGGACAGCTTCCACCGCGGCGCGGGCAAGAATGGAGTCTCCACTGAGCACTTTCAGATTGGTGACGTTGCCCTCTTTGTTGATGGTGGCTTCGACCTGCACTGCGCCCTGGGCATGAACCGCGAGCGCGTTTGACGGATACTTTGGTTGTACGCGCTTGATCAGAAGTCCCTGGGACACACCTTGGGAGATTCTTAGTGTTGCCAGCGAAGGCTTGGGAACACTTGACGATGCCGAAGACATCAGGCCCTCCAAGTTGCTATCGCTTTCCGGTGCAACGGCCAGCGTGCTGGGAAGCGGAGGAGCGGACTCCTCGGCCTGCGTTTTGGTTCTCGCAGCGCTCGACTTCACGAGTATGGGTGCTGAATCGGGTTTCTTCGTTCCCGGCTCGGGGTTCGCGGCGGTCCGAATCACTGGAGAATTGCCAGCGTCGGCCGACGGCTTATCGGGCGTTGTCGCTGCAGCCGTTTTGGGAGCGACCGTCTGGGTTGTGGAACTTGCCCGGCCGGCCGTGCTCGTCGAAGGCGCCGGCTGCCCCGAGTTCTCTGGAGTGCTTACGGCCTGCGGAGCCGGCGTTGTGCTGGACTTGTTCAGTTTCCCATAACCAAGGTAGCCGAGCGCAGCCAGAGCCACAACAGCCACCGCTGCGATCAGGACTTTCTTGCTGCCGCCCGATCCGCCAGAATCCTCTTCGCCCAGTGCGGCAAACGACGGGGCATTGGTAAGGCCGACCGAACTTAGCGTGGGCACGGATTCGGGAACGGCGTCGTGGGACGCCTGGGTGGGCGATAGTTTATCGGGCGATGGCTTATCGGAGGATGGTTTGGCGGGCTCCAATTCAACCGTCTTGTTCTCTTTTGCTGGCGGAGCCGTTACTTCTTTTGCCGGAGCCGCCGCTGCGGCGGATCCCGGGGCCGGCGTGAAAGCCGAACTTCGATTTTGGGATGGCACGGACGCGGCGGCGATTCTTGCCGGGTCGCTCTTGACTACGTCGTTCTTGACTACGTCATTCTTGACTACGTCATTCTTAACTACACCCGCGGAAATTGGCTGCCGCGCTTCCACTGCCGGCCCGGCCGCGATCGCAATCGGGGTTTGCGCTGTGGGCGCGGGAACAACCGCCGGTTTGTCCTCCACTTTTGCCGACGCTGCCATTGCCGGAAGCTCAACTGGAATCGCTGCTGGAATCGCCGCTGGCAACGGAGCTTCAGATTCAGGAATCTCGGGACGGCTTGCCGGTGGAGCAGTCACGGCCACACCCCGACTCGCCGGTTGCAATGAACTGCCCGCGGATACAGGGGCTGGTTTTGCGGGCATTGCAGGAGTTGCCGCGCTGGCAGCACTGGCACCGGCAGCATCGGAGTTTTTCCGCAAGAGTCCTCGCGCGACGCGAAGCGTTCCCTTTGCCTGCTCGACGTTGATCGGCTTGGTGAGCAGAAGGTTGGCGCCGATGCGGTAGGCCTTGGCCACGCCCGCTTGTCCTTCGACCAAAGCGATGGCCAGCGAGTTCTGATTGGAACTGGAATTTTTCGCGCTCTTGAAGAGCAGGGAAGCGTTCTGTTCGTTCTCGCAGTCCACAACAATGGCGTCGTAGCGCTGCGCCATCAACTTCTTGACCGCATCAAACGGTTCATGAACCGGCTCCACGGTGAAGTCCAGTTCGCTGAACACCTGACCTGCGACACGAGCGAGTTTTTCATCGGGACAGAACAGCAACGCTTGGTAACCCATAATGAGGCCATCCTAGGTAATGTCGTGGGTACCAGCAAGTTACGTGGGTAATCAAAGTGCTGTCGATGGTCGGCCGATTTTGCAGGCGGCCGTTGGTGCTAGGCGAGTGCGTCGTTGGTCGTTTGGCGTTCGCGGTTTGTCGGACCACCCGGAAAGCATGGCACTAGCCGGCTATCGACCAGCGGCTAACGACTAACGACTAACGACTAACGACTAACGACTAACGACGTTCTGACTCGTCTGCCGTCAAGGCCGCTGGAAGTCGACGATGATGATCGTCTGGAAGGGCAGCGCCTTTCCGTCGCGGACGTAGGGCCGATAGCGCCACTGCTTCACGGCTTGGATGGCAGCCGCTGACAGCGTAGCATTTCCCTCGACCAGCCGCAGATCATCAACCTTGCCGTCCTCATCAATGACTGCCTTGAGGACAACCGTTCCTTGTGTGTCGCGCGCTTCGGCCGGATATTTTGGCGGAACGCTGTGGGCCAGCCGTTTTTCCGCACCCTTGGAAGAGAGAATGATGGTGTTGCTCTCTCCTGGCAGTTGGGCGTCGGAGGTCGCAACTGGGGCGCCTTTCGTACTCTCGCTGGGCTTACTAACCTCAGCTTTGCCGGCAAGAGGCGCGGCTGCGGTTACGGCTCCGGAAATTGGCGGCGCAACCGCCGTTCCCGGAGTCGTTGACGGCCGGACAGGAGCAGCCGGAGTGGCGGACGTTATTGGCGAACTTGTCATCGAGCCTGTTGCTGAACCGGTGGCGGACTCCGGGATCGTTGATGGTGTCTTATTCGAATCGATTGGCGATCCCGGCGCAGGCGACAAGGTTGTGGCCGGGGCCATCTGGGCCGGAGGCTTCGCGGGATTTGGCGCCGAAGTCCGCGGCAGTGCCATTCTGGCGAGGGCCAACACGCGATCAATCTGAGGTTGGGCGATGGCTCGGAATCCGGGCTGATACGTCCATGCGGCATAGAAGCCAGCGCTGACGAGCACGAGCATTAGCAACGCGACCAGCGGACCATGTCTTTGTCTTTTCTGCTGGCCTCTCTGGTAGGACGAAAAGATCGGGGCGCCAGATGCGGCCGCCGGTTGATTCGCGGCTGGTTTGTCCAGTTCCGAGCTTTCCAGTTGCGACTCTTCCAGTTCCGTGCCCTCGAGTTCGGTGAGCACCGGGTCGTCGGAAGGTCTTGCTGGACGCGGAGGTTTCGGACTTAACGAAGCGGTTTGATCTGAAGTTGTCTCTGAAAAAGATGATGCCGAAAAAGATCCAGATTGCGGATTCAAGTTTGGAGTAGCTGGTGTAGCGTCAATTTCGTCTTCGGCGGAATGCACCTTCGAAGTCAAGGCTGGCGCGGAGAGCGTCGCGGCAGAAGCAGCAACTGAAACGGAGGTTGGAGTGGCGGCCGGAACGAAGGTTGGACCGGGCTCCGCAAAGCTTGTCAGTTGCGAAGAAATGACCGCTGCCTGCGCGCGTTCTTCGGTAACGGCCGCGCTGGGCATGGCCGCGCTCGCAGGCTGCGCGGGAACACTCTCGTGTGCCGGGACCTCTTTTCGCACGCGGCTGACTGCAGTGCGGATAGTGCTCCGGGCCTGGTCTTTCGCGACCGGCTTGGTCAGGATTAGTTCCGCGCCCAGGCGAAAAGCAGTGGGCAGACCGGCGTGGCCATCGACAATGGCGATGGGAACGGGGTTGTTACCGTTTTTTCCGCGGCGGCAAACGTCGAAAATCAGCTTGGCTGCGGGCAGATTTTCGCAATCGACCAACACCAGGTCGAAGCCGCGCGAATTCAGTTTTTGGGCAGCGGATGCCCCGTCCAGGGGACGTTCGCAGGTCACTGACATCTCTTCTAAAACGCCAGTAATTGCACTAACCGCTTGGTCGTCAGGCGACAAGAGCAGAGCACGGGGCATAGCTCTTCTATGCTAGGAACCGCCGTTGAAGGCCGCAAGTTACGTGGGTAAGCACGGGGCTCCCTATAGTTTCAGGGAAGGCGCTGGGTTTTTTCGACGGCCGACTCAGGCTGAGGATAGACAATCGAATCGCGGAAGGCTGACTTGTCGTCGGGCGCAAAATCGGGGAATGGCAGCTTGTGTTGGTCCCGCCATTGCTGGACCTGCTGTTCGGCTGCGCTGGCTTTCTCCTTGTCGAGGCCGGAATCGCGCGAGAAGTATACGGTCTGCGACGGGAAGGCGAAACCGCTGCCCGATTTCTCGACGATATCCATGATGCGCAGCAACAGGTCTTCGCGGATCGCCGCGAATTCCACCGCATCGCGCGTGAGCACGTAGCTGGAGATCTCAAGGCGCAAAGCGCTGTTGTCGAAATTGGCGAAGCGGATGCTTGCGCTTTCGCTTTCGACTTTCGGGTGCTCGTATAACATGCGGCGGACTTCCGCCAGCAGATAGCGGAGCTGGTCCGCCGTGCTTTCACATCTGATCCCGAGCGCGGGATTGAACAGAATTTTGTCGCGACGGGTGAAATTTTCGATGTTCATGGTGGCGAGGGCGCCGTTGGGAATTGAGACCTCGGTGCGTGCGTCGGTGCGAATGCGGGTGGAGCGCAGGCTGATGTCTTCTACGGTTCCGGAGCGGTCGCCGAAGCGGCAGTAGTCGCCGACGTGGATGACTTCGTCGGCCAGAACGGAAATTCCGCCGAAAAGATTCTCGAGTGTCTTCTGCGCGGCGAATGCAATGGCAATGCCGCCAATGCCGAGGCCGGCGAGCACGGTGGTGAGGTTGAAGCCCAGTATGCTGACTGCCGTCAGGATGGCGACGATCACCACCAGCGCTGCCAGCAGCCGCTCGCCCAGCACCATCAGGGTTCCGGCGCCGGTGCGGCCCGCGCTGACAGCATGGATGCGCAGGCGCTGCATCGTGAGGCTGGCGGCGCGGAGCAGAAACCAGAAGAAGCCGATGCTGATGAGGACGCCGATGATTCGGTAGTAATAAAAACGTGTCAGCAACGGCAGACCGAGGTAGCCGGCGATCGCGCGGTGAGCCAGCGCGCTGAATGACAGCAGCAGCGGCTTGGCCATGCCTCTGTAGGAGTGCAGGTTGGGACGATGTCTGAGCTTGAGCCAGAGCCGGCGCGGAATCGCCAGCAGCAGAACCACCGCCCAGCCAATCGCGAGCGCCACTGGAATCGCGGCGAAAAGCGCCAACCATTGCCAGAGCGGCATCCCGAGAAACACGTTTCGCACCAGGCTTTGCGGGAGTCTGTTTTCGACCTGGTGAGCCTCAAGGTTGTCGTACAGCTCAGGGACTTTGCTGAGCGTCTCGGAAGAAAAGAGCCAGATTTTTCCGGAATTCGGATCCGCGACCCGGACGAGGACAACGGGAACATCCACATCGCCATAGGAAAAATTGCCGACGGTCTGCTGATCGGAAGTGCCCGACTCCGGATTGCCTTCAGGACTGGTGCTGAGCCGCCGCAGGCTGACGGAGGTGTGGTCCATCAGCACCTTCAGCTTGTCGGCCAAGTCCGGACCCTGCGACTGGCGGCGCGCGGCGCTCATTTGCAGGTAATCGGCGGCGGTCCTGGAATTTCCCGCCTGCGCGGCTTCGAGGAATCCAAGCACAGTTCCCGAAGGCGTCTCCCGTCCCAGTTCATCGGCGGCCGCGGGAGTTGCTGCCTGAGCCCCACCTGGCAGCAGGCTGGTCACCGATTGGGCCACCAGCCCATGGAGGGAAATGGAAACCACAAAAACTAACAGCACCAACTTTTTCATCAAGGTTCCAGTAAGTGGCTCGTGTGGGGACGGCTTGTGTGAGGACGGGCGACCTCGCCCGTCCAAGCCGAGCGCAGCTCGGCTTCCGCCGCCAGTACAAAGTGTTTCCCGTGAAACATTGTACGTACAATGCTCGATCGCAGTTTCCTTACTGCTTCTTTGGACGATAGATGTCGGTGGCCTGTCCGTAAAACACTTCCGCCGATTCCATCATCGTCTCCGATAGCGTTGGGTGCGGATGGATCGTCATGCCAATATCGGCCGCCAGCGCGCACATCTCGATCGCCAGCACCCCTTCGGCGATTAGTTCGCCCGCGCCCGCGCCCACTATGCCCACCCCGAGCACGCGTTCCGTCTTCGGATCGATGAGCAGCTTGGTGAGACCTTCGGGCCGGTCGAGTGTGATGGCGCGCCCTGAAGCGGCCCAGGGAAACTTGGCGACGGTGATCTCGCGTCCTTGTTCTTTGGCCTGCGTTTCCGTCAGTCCGGCCCACGCGATTTCAGGATCGGTGAACACGACCGCGGGAATCGCGTTCGGCTCGAATGCGACTTTGTGGCCGGCGATAGCTTCGACGGCGCAGCGGCCCTCATGCATTGCCTTGTGCGCCAGCATCGGCTCGCCGGCGACGTCGCCGATAGCATAGATTATGGGCTCGGCGGTCTGCCGCTGCTCGTTGATTTCGATGAATCCCTTCGCGTTGACTTTGACTTTCGTCTGGTCGAGGCCGGGGATCTCGGAATTCGGCCGGCGTCCCATGGACATCAGCACGCGGTCGAACACCTGCTCTTTTTCTTTCACGTTTGGACCATCGAGGGTTACGCGAATGCCAGTCTTCTCGTCCTTCAGCGACTTGACCGTGGTATTCAGCAGGATCGCGGAGAAAAGTTTTTCCAGGCGCTTGTGCAGAGGCAGCACCAGGTCGCGGTCGGCGCCGGGCAGCAAGCCGGGCATCATTTCCACGCAGGTCACCTTGCTGCCTAGCGTGGCGTAAACCGATCCCAGTTCCAATCCGATGTAGCCGCCGCCGATGACGAGCAGGGTTTTCGGAATGTCGGGCAGGTCGAGAGCGCCGGTCGAATCCATGAGGCGCGGGCTGTCGAGCCTGAGGCTCGGCACGACAGTCGGACGCGATCCGGTCGCAATAATAATGCGGTCAAAAGTCAGGTTCTCGTCGCCACCGGCCGCGGCCTTCGTTACTTTCAGCGTGGTCGCATTTACAAACGTGGCTTTCCCCTGCACAAACTGCACCGAGTGCTGTTTGGATAACTGTCCCAGTCCGCCGGTCAGCTTCTTGACTACACTCTCTTTCCATCCGCGAAGCTTGTTGAGGTCAACTTTAGGCTCGCCGAATTCGACACCCCAGTTTTTTGCCTGCTCGGCTTCTTCCAGCAGCTTGGCCACGTGCAGCAGCGCCTTGGACGGGATGCAGCCGCGATACAAGCAGACGCCGCCGGGGTTCGCTTCCGGATCGATCAGCGTAACCTTCATGCCCAGGTCGGCCGCCAGAAACGCGGCGGCATAACCGCCCGGCCCGCCGCCAATCACAGCCACACGGGGATTCGATGAGTTCGCCATAATTTGTGGATGTCCTTATTTCATTGGTCCCCGCACTTGTCGGTGAGGTCATCCGTCAGTTGTACGGGCTAATAAAGTAGTACAAAACAAGTGTGCCGCAGAGTGAAGCAATGCTCCACAACGCGTCCACCAACCTAAATTCACTCGGCAATCGGTAGGCCAACTTGGGTTTTCGCCAGTACCGATTTGCTACAAGAAAAGGACCCGCTGTTACGACCCCAGCGGCGAATACTCCCCAACTCCAAGGATGCAGGACCAGAGTAATTGCACACTGGATCGCGATAAATCCCAGACTTACGATAAACAGTAATAGTCTCTCCTTCGCCGCCAGAAGAGCTACGATCGCCAACGCCGCACATCTGATCCCAATTTGTCTTTCCCGACCGGAAAACGCGCACCCGACGGCAATTATCGAGCACAAAACGAAGGGCCAGAATAACGCCAAGTCGCGAAGATAATTGAGGTCCCTGGAAAACAGAGTACCCGCGCCCGCATGACTACCCTCACGGGGGCCGCATACCTCAGAAGAAAGAATCGATTTCATTAATCTTCTCCGCGCTCTCTGCGTCTCGGCGGTGAAAAAGCCGTCATCCTTGCACCGAGAGCAAAAATGGCTGCTCGAAGGCTTCCGCGATCCAGCGCAGAAAACGCGCGGCGTCCGCGCCATCGATCAACCGGTGATCGTACGAAAGTGAGAGCGGCAGAATCAAGCGCGGCTCGAATTTACTTTCATCGCTCACCCACTCCGGCTCCATCCGCGAACGCGAAAGGCCCAGAATCGCGACTTCGGGATGATTCACGATGGGAGAGAACCCCGTGCCGCCGATTCCTCCGAGATTGGTGATCGTAAATGTGCCACCTTCCATCTCCTCGGGAGTGAGCTTGCGCTCACGAGCTTTCTTGGAGAGTTGCGTCATCTCCGCCGCCAACTCGACGATATTTTTCTTGTCCACGTCGCGAATCACTGGTACCAGCAGCCCGCGATCGGTATCCACGGCAACGCCGATGTTGATGTACTGCTTGTAAATGATTTCTTCCTTCCCCATATCAATCGAGGCATTGAACTGGGGAAAGACTTTCAGCGCTGAGGCGCAGACTTTCAGCGCGATCGCCGTCACCGTCATCTTGCCGCCAGCTTCTTCCGCACGCGGCGCGAAGCGGGCGCGCAACTGTTCGAGTTCGGTGATGTCGGCGCGGTCCTGCTGGGTGACATGCGGAATTGTGTTCCATGCCTGACGCAGATGCTCGGCGGTTTTCCGCCGCACTCCGCGGATCGAAACGCGTTCCGTTTTGCCCCACTTGGCGAAGTCGGGCAGTTCGGGTTCGACAAAGCTGGCGCGCGGAGTCTGCGCCACCGCGGCCGCCGCCATTAAAGCATTCTTGGCGCTCAGTTTCACGTCGTCTTCAGTGATGCGCCCGCCCGGGCCGCTGCCGTGCACGCTGCGAATATCCACGCCAATTTCGCGCGCCAAACGACGCACATGAGGCGCTGCCGGAATGGGATCGCGGTCTGTGCCAGCAACCTTACCCAGTTGCACGGGCATGGTGAACGCTGGTGGCGGGACTTGCGGCTGGTCCGGTGGCAGCGCCTGTTCTTCCGTTTTGCCCTCGGCGCGCATGGCCAGTTGGAACGCGAGCCGCGCCGCTTGCTGTCCAGAGATGTGTTCCACCGGCTCGTGTTTGCGAGCGGCTTCCACTGGGGTGATCGCGTCGCCCTCCACCGTAAAGATCACTTCGCCAACCTTGACCTTCTGGCCCTCTTTGACCTTGATCTCGCGCACCACGCCGCTGACCGAGGAAGGAACTTCGATTACGGCTTTGTCGGTCTCGAGCTCCATGACGGGCTGGCCTTCGGCGACACTGGCGCCGGGCGTGATCATCAAGCGGACCAGGTCGCCGCTCTCGATATTCTCGCCCAGCTCGGGCAGCTTAAATTCCGTTGCCATTCGTTCTTTGTCCCTCGCGCTCCTTCGTCCTAGCTGGTGGCCGGGTTGCGTTTTTCCGGATCGATGCCAAGATCGCGGATGGCTTTCTCCAGGAGTTTCGCGCTGACGGCTTCGCCGCTCTCCTTCTTCTCGCCGGACTTTTCTCCGGGCTTCTCGCTCGCCAGAGCATGCAGCGTGGCGAGCACGATGTGCTTTGCGTCCACTTCGAAAAAGTCGCGCAGGGATGCGCGATTCTCGCTGCGCCCGAAACCATCCGTGCCGAGCGACACCAGCTTGCCTGGAACCCACTGCGCGATACTCTCCGGCAGGACCTTCATGTAATCCGATGCCGCGATGAATGGGCCGGATAAGCCTTTCAGCGTCTGCGTGACATACGGCACCTTTGCCGTCTGCGTAGGGTGCAGCATGTTCCAGCGTGCGCAGTCGTTCGCCTCGCGATAGAGCTGCTTGTAACTGGTCACGCTCCACACGTCCGCCGCTACGCCATAGTCTTTTTCCAGAATCGCCTGCGCCTTGAGCACCTCAAACATGATGGCGCCGCTGCCCAGTAACTGCGCGCGCAGTTTCGCGCCTTTCTTTTCGGAAGTCCGGTAGCGGTACAAGCCTTTGAGGATGCCCTCGCGAACGCCCGGCTGGCTGGGCATCTCGGGCATCGGCAGCGGTTCATTGGTGACCGTCAAGTAATAAAAAATGGATTCGCCATCGACGTACATGCGCTTGATGCCGTCCTGAATGATGATGGCGATCTCGTAAGCGAACGCTGGGTCATAAGCCAGCAGGTTCGGCACCGGGAGAGCCAGCACTTGGCTGTGTCCATCCTGATGTTGCAAGCCTTCGCCCGCCAGCGTCGTTCTTCCCGCTGTGCCTCCGATGAGGAAACCGCGGCAGCGCATGTCGGCTGCGGCCCAGATCAGGTCGCCGATGCGCTGGAATCCGAACATCGAGTAATAAATAAAGAAGGGGATCGTGTTGATACCATGATTGGCATAGGCGGTGCCGGCGGCGATGAACGAGCACATCGATCCCGCTTCGGTGATGCCTTCTTCCAGAATCTGTCCGTTCTTCGCTTCCTTGTAATAAAGGAGCGTAGCCATATCGACCGGCTCATAGAGCTGGCCGACGTTCGAATAGATGCCGACCTGGCGGAAAAGCGCCTCCATGCCGAACGTGCGGGCTTCGTCGGGAACCACAGGCACGATGAAGCGGCCCACTTCAGGGTCGCGCAGCAACTTGGAGAGCATGCGCACGAAGACCATGGTGGTCGAAGCTTCGCGGCCCTCGGTACCTTTGTAGAACTCTTCGAAGAGCGATTCGGAAACCGGCTTCAGCGGCGTGGCGCGCACTTTCCGCACCGGCATGTAGCCGCCCAATTGTTTCCGGCGCTCCTGCAGGTACTTGATTTCCGCGCTGTCGTCGGCGGGGCGATAAAAGGGCGCATCGTGAAGCTCGCCGTCCGGAACCGGAATACCGAAGCGCGAGCGGAAGATTTGCAACTCATCGTCATTCAGCTTCTTCTGCTGGTGCGTGATGTTCTTGCCTTCGCCCGCTTCGCCGAGTCCATAGCCCTTGATGGTTTTGGCAAGGATAATAGTTGGAGATCCCGTGTGCTCAACCGCCGACTTGTACGCGGCGTGCACTTTGATCGGGTCGTGACCGCCGAGCCTCATTCGGGCGAGTTGCTCGTCCGAAAGATGCTCCACCATCTTGAGCAGCCGTGGATCGGTGCCGAAAAAATTCTGCCGAAAATACGCGCCGCTCTCGACGAAATATTTCTGATACTGTCCGTCGGTGATCTCGCCCATCCGCCGGACGAGCAGGCCATCGCGATCGGCCTGAATGAGTGGATCCCAATCGCCTCCCCAGATCACCTTGATGACGTTCCATCCCGCGCCGCGGAAAATCGCTTCCAGTTCCTGGATGATCTTGCCGTTTCCGCGTACCGGCCCATCGAGGCGCTGCAGGTTGCAGTTGACGACGAAAATCAGGTTGTCGAGCCGTTCGCGCGAAGCCAGCGTAATCGAGCCGAGCGACTCCGGCTCGTCCATTTCGCCATCGCCCAGAAATGCCCAGATTTTGCCGCCGGTCGAAGTTTTCAATCCGCGATTTTCGAGATATTTGATGAACCGCGCGTGATAGATCGCCTGAATCGGGCCGAGTCCCATCGACACGGTCGGAAATTCCCAGAAGTCGGGCATGAGCCAGGGATGCGGATAGGACGAGAGTCCGCCGCCAGGTTTCAACTCTCGCCGGAAGTTTTCTAATTTTTCTTTAGGGATGCGGCCCTCGAGGTAGGCGCGGGCGTAAATTCCGGGCGCGGCGTGTCCCTGGAAATAGACAATGTCGCGGTCGCCGGACTCCGTGGATGCCTGAAAAAAGTGATTGAACGCCACTTCATAGAGCGTGGCCGCCGACGCAAACGTGGAAATGTGTCCGCCGATGCCTTCTTGAATCTTGTTGGCGCGGACGACCATGGCCATGGCGTTCCAGCGCACCAGGCTCTTGATGCGGCGCTCCATTTCCTGACTGCCCGGAAACGGCGGTTGCTGCCGGGAAGGGATCGTATTCTGGTAGGGAGTCGTCGCCGAGAATGGCAGGTTGATCCCCGCCTCGCGCCGCGCGTGCAGCGCCAGTTGCTGCAAGAGCCGCCCCGCACGGTCCGGTCCACCGCGCGACAGCACATAATCCAGCGAGTCCAGCCACTCCCGCGTTTCCAGCACTTCGATTCCGTTCGTTAGTTGCGTTTCAGCCACTCTGACCTCACGAAAGAATGTAATTTCTCATCATAAGCAATCGGGAGGAAATTTGCTGGCGGAAAGAAAAGTCGATGGTCGTTGGTCGGCAGTCGTTGGTCAAAGTTCCCGCGAACGACGAACGACTAATGACCAACGACTGCGTTCTTGCGACTAACGACTAACGGCTAACGACTGCGCCTTCACGAGGCATTGGAATCTTCCCCCGTATGTACATCAGAAAGAAGACGAAGACGACCCATGCGCCGGATCACCGGAACCAGGATCAGGTAGAGCACGATGATTCCCGGAGGACCAACCAGCAGCCACGCGGTCGCCGCTCGCAGAGCGCTCAACCAGAGCACACTAACGGAATGCAGGAAATCGGCGTGCGCCAGCGCGAGCATTTGGTTGACGGTCATCGCCAGTGGCGGCGCTCCGAATAGCCGCTCGCCCGCTCGAGTAAACGGAATCAACAGCGCGAACCAGAACGGATACACCAGAATGTTAACGAACTGAACGGCGGCCAGGTTGAGCCTGAAAAGCAGGGCCGCGATCAGGCAAAGCAAGGAAGGCATCCCCAGCACGGGAAATACGCCGAGCATAATCCCAAAGGCGAGGCTCAGCGCGATCTTTTCCGGCGTGATGCCCTGGGTGAGCAACTGCAGGATGGGGCGCACCAGCCGCTTTTGCAGAAATTCCTTCATAAGGTCGCTGGTCGATAGTCGTTAGTCGGTCGCGAAAGCATCGCCGGACGACGAATGCCGAACGACCAATGACTATCGACCAACGACCATTCCTACTCCAGCGTCACCGCCTTCACCAGATTCCGCGGATGGTCCACATTGAGGCCGCGTTTGGCGGCGACATAATAGGCAAACAACTGTAGAGGAACGATCTCCAGAATCGGCGACAGGAGCTCCGGCGCCGCGGGAATAAAGACAGTGTGGTCCGCTAACTGCGGAATGGTGGTGTCTCCTTCGGTCGCCAGCGCGATCAACGTCGCGCCTTGCTTCTTGAACCCTTCCATGTTGCTCACGCTCTGCTCGTAGCGCGCGATGGAACCCGCGTCATTATTCTTGCGGTCGCAGGTCGCGATCATGACCAGCGGCAAGCGGAAATCGATCAACGCGTTCGGCCCGTGCTTGGCTTCTCCGGTGGGATAGCCTTCGGCGTGAATGTAGGAAACTTCTTTCAGCTTGAGAGCTCCATCCATCGCGACGGGATAGTGGATGGCGCGACCGAGGAACATGAAATCGTCCAGACGATAGTAGAGCTCGGCCAGTTGCTCCACTTGATCGGACGCCGCCAGGATCGTTTCCGTCTTTTGGGGTAGCGCCAGAAGTTCGCCGATGTAGTGCTGGGCCAGCGCCTTCGAAACCTTATCTTTGATTTCGCCGAGATACAGCGCGAACAGAAACAAACACGCCATCTGCGCGGTGAATGCCTTGGTCGAGGCGATGCTGATCTCCGGCCCGGCGTGGGTGTAGATGAACCCGTCGGCTTCCAGCGCAATCGTCGAGCCTTCGACATTCGAAATTGCGATCGTGCGCGACCCCTTTTGCCGGGCTTCGCGCTGCGATGCAGTCGTGTCGGCGGTTTCTCCCGACTGCGTAATAAAGATGCTGAGTTCGCCCCGCCCAATCACCGGGTCGCGGTATTCGAACTCGCTCGCGTAGTCCACATCGACCGGCACACCGGCCAGTTCCTGCATCATGTACTGGCCCGTCATCCCCGCATGACGGCTGGTCCCCGAAGCCACGATGTTAATCCGCCGCACCGCGCGCAGTTCCTCGCGCGAGATATGGATCTCGTCCAGGCGAACCCGTCCCTCGGCCAGCGAGACGCGGTGCGCGATAGTTCGCCGCAACGCGTCCGGCTGCTCAAAAATCTCTCGAATCAGATGATGCGGAAACTTGCGCTTCTCAGGCATTGTTCCTGGTCCCCTTGACCGTCTTTTCAATAGTTCTCAGTTCCCGGTTCTCAGTTCTCAGAGAAATCGGTGATAGGAGTTTATATTGTGGTCGTTCCTCTGGGCTCTCATCGTGAACTGAGAACTGCGAACCGAGAACTGAGAACTAGCACCCCGAGCATTCCACGCCGCCGAGAAAAGTCCGCAACACTTCGCCTTCGGGGCTCAGGACCACAAAGTCCGCGTCGGCTCCGGCCGCGAGAACGCCCTTATTCGCGATTCGCGCCGCGCGCGCCGGATTTTGGCTGGCGGCCGCCACTGCCTGGCGCAGATCCCATTCCGCGAAACGCGCCAGATTACGTACCGCGCGGTCCATGGTCAAAACGCTTCCGGCCAGCCTGCCGTCGGCCATGCACTTGCCATCGCGAACATCCACTTCGAAAGACCCAAGGCGATAACGGCCATCGGGCATGCCCGTTGCGGACGTAGCATCGGTGATGAGCACGGTCTGCTCAGGACCTTTGGCGTTCGAAACGAGCTTCACGATTGCCGGATCGAGATGAACACCGTCGGCGATGATGTCCGCGTTCACACGGCGATCCGTGAGCACTGCGCCCAAAATGCCGGGACTGCGATGGTCGAGCGGACGCATGGCATTGAAGGTATGCGTCGCGTGCCGCGCTCCCGCCGCGATTCCGCGTTCGGCCGCGTCAAAATCGGCGTCGGAATGTCCCAGGCTCACGCAAACGCCGCGCCGCGCCGCTTCGGCAATAACTTCGGGCGCGCCCTCCAATTCAGGAGCGATCGTCATCATGCGAATCCTGCCGCGCGCCGCTTGCCAGAACCGCTCGAACAAGGCCAGCGTCGGAGCCAGCAAATCTTCCGGCGGGTGTACCCCTCGCCGCGCATGGCTGAGGAACGGCCCCTCAAGATGGATGCCGAGCGGGAGGGCTCGACTCTTGCCATCCGCATTCTTTTGCTCGCGCTGTCGTTCGCGTTCGAGTGCGCGCTTTTCGATTGCATCCGCCAGCCGTTCGAGTGCGCGCAAAGTCACGTCCATCGGAGCGGTCACGGTGGTCGGGAAATAACTCGTGACCCCATGCCGCGCGAGCAGTTGTTCGATCGCCGGCAGCGCTTCGGCGGTATCGTCCATGACGTCATATCCGGCGTTGCCGTGAATGTGAAGATCAACGTAACCCGGCGCCATCACGCCATCGCCGAAATCCGACACAGAAACTCCGGCGGGAACCTGCCGGCTGCTCCGAGCGGAAATTTCGAGGACGCGTCCCTGCTCGACGAGCACAAGAGCATGCTCGACGACGTCCGTCGGAGTCAATAGCCTTCCTGCAGTAAAAGCCAGCATAGAAACGTTTTAATAGGGCAAAGAGACGACTGTAACCAAGATTGTAGCAGCCTTTGCGCACCCGCATGGTAACGCCAGGGACTCGACACTCCCGGAAACAGCGCCTTGTATAGCAGCGCAAGAATGAGCGTCCGTTCGAGACAGCACCGTGCAGCCCGCGCGAGCCAATAAGCAGACCGCAGAATGCTATGCTGTCTCGGTTCGAGTCGCCATGTCGTTCCTGTGGCGGCCGTCATTCAGCCGTCAGTCGGGGAGTGGCTCAGCCTGGTAGAGCGCCTGGTTTGGAACACTGTAGAAGCCAAGGGACTCTCAATTCCAAACCATTGATTCGGCATTGCTTGAGTGCCGAGAGCCCGCTGGAAGCCTGCCGAGGTCAGTCCCAACATTTTAATCCCAACTATTTTGCCCCTAATTCCGCTGTACTTTTCCAGCGCCTTTCATTCTTTTGCTGAGGAGTGCAAAGCGTTGGGAGTGGACCTCGTTTCGCTGAAACAGAACATCGACACGACATTGCCAGCGGGTCGGCTGACTTTTCAGGTCTTTGGCGCAGTCGCAGAATTCGAGCGCGAGATGCTGCCGGAACGTGTCAAGGCCGGGATGAACCAAACCCGTCGAATCGGAAGGCACATTGGAAGGCCAGCTCGGCGCAGGCTGGGTCGAGCCGAAATTGAAAAGACCCGGCTGCTGCGATCGCAAGGGAGAAGCGTGCGACGGCTCGCCAAGGAATTCGGGGGCTTCCCAGTGGGATGATCGCCAGGCTGGAATCCAGCGCATAACCGACTGTCTAGCGGTTGTTGGATCACGACAAGGTCAATGAGTGTAACGGGGATGTTACGCCAGCCTGCCCCATTCCTGGATGTGCGCCATTCTCACTCCTCAATCTTCGTCCCCAACCCTGCATACAAATAGTTCTCCCCATACGCCTTCTTCAATCGCGCAAACGCCGGCTCACCTGTGCAATGTCCCGGCGCAATCCTCCGCACCTTCCACTTCGTCTTTAAATTTTCCACCAGCACATCAATCTCTTCCACCGGCGTCGTCACCAGGTGCAATCCCCCAAACACAATCTCCGTCCTCGGATCCACCGCGCTTGCCGCTTCCAAAATCGCTTCGATCCCCGCGTGCGAGCACCCGTCCACCAGCAGCAATCCATTCGGTCTTTTGATCGCCCGCGTCAGTTCCGGCAGCTCCAGCGTCCCTTTCTTCTGCGAAACTGTCCGCACCAGGAAAATTCCCGGCAATACTTCCGTCAATTGGTTCACCAACACAAAATTCCCCGTGTCATACAGCTTGCCCGCTGTGAAATATTCCGGCTCCGTTCCCCCGAAATACCGCATCCTCGCTGGCAAGCTCTCATCTGCCCGCAAAAACACCTTCGGAAGCGGCGCTCCCCCAAATCCATTCGCCCCATCCGCAGGCACATACACCGTAACGTTCGGATTCACCCTCAGCACATATCTCAACCCCGTCGTGTGGTCCCGCGTGCCGGTGCGAGATCACCACAAAATCCAATTTCGTCAGGTCTACGCCCAGCGCCTTCACGTTGTGTTCAAAAATCGCGGCATCATTCCCCGTATCGAACAAAATTCGCTTTCCGTTGTGCTCCACCAAAGCGGAATATCCCCAATCCTTCGTCAGCTCCTTCGATTCCCCGAACGCGTCATAGAGGATCGTCACTTTATCCTGTGCCCGGCAGGGAACTGCCGCCACACACAACAGCAGGAACGCCAAAATCCGCAAAGCGTGGACTCGCAAAGAACATCTCCAACCGGAATTTCAGAGTGAGTATAACAAGCTGGATGCCGATAGCTGCTGTTAACAGGCGATGTTACTCATTGAGAACTGGCCGATCTGGGTCAATGAGTGACATGGCGATTTTTCAACAGTGATCCAGGCCGGGACTAATGAACCGCACTGCACCCGGAAAAAGGTCTTTCAAACAGCCCTATTCGTGTCGCAAAGCCTCGATCGGATCCAGGCGGGAGGCGCGCAAGGCCGGGACCATGCCGCTGACCAATCCCACGGCGCCGAGAATGAGCGTGGACGCGATCAGCGTTCCAGGAGCGATGATCAGGCGGATGTCGCCAGCTTCCGCGTTCTTGGCAAAGGCACTGTACAAGGTGAGCCTTCCCACGGAAAGCGCGACCGCGTAGGCGAGTACAACTCCAAGCACACCGCCGATGAAGGTAATGGTGAGAGCTTCGGCAAGAAACTGCAGCAGGATGTACCGCCGTCGCGCGCCCAGCGCCTTCTGCACGCCAATCTCACGCGTCCGCTGCGTCACTGAAACCAGCATGATATTCATCAGGCCGACGCCGCCGATGCCGAGTGTAAGCGTGCCAATGAAACCCATCAGGATCTTCAACCCGAGAGTGAGGATTTCGAACTGATGGAGCTGAGTCATCAGGTTGAACACTTCCACGGCCTGGCGGTCCGTCTGGTTGAACTTATGCTGCACCGCCATGATGGTGCGAACCGATTGTTCCAGCTGCTCGTATTCAGGAGTCTGGTAGGTGAACCAGATGGAGTCCAGGTAATGGGTATCCTTCAAATTGCTCATGGTGCTGAAGGGGACGTATACCACGCGGTTGATATCGTCATTCCCCTCCTGCATTTTGGGACGCAGGACGCCGATGACTTCGAAGCTGAGGCCGTCAACCCGGATGCTCTCACCCAGCGCGTTGCGTCCGGAAAACAGTTTTTCCTTCGCTTCCGAACCGATCACCGCTACGCGGGCGCACTGGATCTGGTCTTCCATGTTGTAAAAGCGGCCCTGCTCCAGCTTGAGGGCGCGGATGGAAATCACGTCGGGATCATTGCCGGTCACACCAAAGGTGAAAACCCTAGTGTCGTACTGGACGCTTGCCTGCTTGCTGGCTTCGGGCGTGATGCGGCTGATTTGAGGAAGGTTGGTGGTAAGCGTCTCAACATCATCCTGAGTAAAGCGGATGGGGATTCCCGCTTTCTGACCACCGGCCTGCATGGAAGTAAGGCCCGGCACCACGATGACGAGTTTGGTGCCGAAATTGGCAAAAATGTTGGCGCAAGCCTGGCCAAAACCATCGCCATAAGCCAGGAGCATGACCACCGTGGCGATGCCCCAGGCCATGCCCAGCATGGTGAGCGCGGTGCGACGGCGATTGTAACGCATGGCGCCGTACGCTTCCCGGAGCAGATCACGGAACATCGCATCACTCCTGCCGGAGGGCTTCCACCGGCTGCAACATGGCTGCTTTGCGCGCGGGATAAAGACCCGCAACCACCCCGGCCAGCGTCAGGCTGCCAATCGCCACCATGGCCGACATGGGCACCAATTTGGGCGGATCAAATCCGCCCGGTCCCTGCACCGTTCCCAGCATCGCCATCAAGGCTGCCGCCAGACCCATACCGATCAGCCCGCTGCCCACTGTGAGCAGCAACCCTTCCAGAAAAAAATGGAACAGAATGCTGCGGTTGGTGGCGCCCAGGGCCTTCCGCAATCCGATCTCATGAGTGCGTTCGCTGACTGCGACCAGCATGATATTGATGACGCCGATGGCGCCCAGAGCCAGCGTGACCATTCCCACCGCTCCCAGGAACATGTTCATCACGTCGAAAATGGTTCCCACCATTTTTGATTCCTGGATCGTATCCCAGCCGTCAAAGGCGTTTTCATCGCTGGCATCGAATCCGTGATTGCGCGCAACAATCTTGCGGACATCATCCTGCGCCAGCAGGTGCTCAGCGGTTACGCGCGGCTGATATTCAATAAAGGAAATGGAGTTCTCGTGGTTCTCTCCCTTGAGCGGGAAGTATGTCGCCATCACCTGGAAAGGGATGTAGCCACGCATATTCAGCCAAGTGTTGTCGCCGCGGCCAAGGTGCGGCATGCTGCCAATTACTTCGAACCTGATGCCGTTCAGCAGGACGAATGCGCCAACTGCTGGGCGCCCAGGGAACAGGTTTTTCAGCAGTTCGTTACCGAGGACGATCACATTGCGTCTCTGCGCGTCATCCATTTCATTGAGCCAGCGTCCCTCCTTGAGGGGGAGATAACTGATCTCGTTAAGCTGAGGCTCCACGCCCAGGATTTCGACCCCTGCAACGGCGAATTCGCTCACCTCGTGCAGGTCGGTGCGAGAAAGCACAGGGCAGGCATTGCGGATGTGTGGGGCTTGAGTATGGATCTCCGCGTAGTCCTCGTAGGTGAGTAAATAGGAACGAGCGGAGTTCATGCTGCCAGCAACCGCTGGCGCGCGCCCGGGAAAGATAAACATGATGTCCTTGCCGAACTCGGCCAGCTCGCGCTTGTTGCCCGAGCGGAAGCCTTCGCCCACGCCCACCAGCAGCAGTAAAGATCCCACCCCCCAGGCAATACCGAACATGGTCAGGAACGAGCGCAGCTTGTGCGCCCACAAGTTGCGGAAGATTTGCGCGAACATGTCGAAAACCGTCCGCATAATCGAGATACATTGTACCTTTTCGACGGTTGCAGGATTGACACCTCAGAGTGAGTTGGCTGTTGGGGTTACTGGATGCGGATAGTTGAGGGGCAACTCTTCCACAATCCAGGTTATGGAAGAGTAGCCGACCACACGCCAGCAATGTCGCTGAGGCGGTCGTTGCGGGCAATTAAAACAGCCGACGCTAATCTGGCGCTTCAGAATCGCCCCGATTAACGGGTGCCGAAAGCGTTTAGGCTGTCCTATGCCTTTTTTCGGATCATTTAAATGGTATATCCGCCTGCTTGGAAGTCCAGCCTACGCTTGGGACTGAGCCCCAGAACATCCTTACAGATGGAATGTAAGTAGTCATCATCTGTTTCAAGTCCCGTTAAACGTTAGGGCCCTATCGGGACTGCCCCGAAAGAAGAAGTGCGGGGGTGCACAGGTCGTGTGGCCGGGGCAGTTTCGATAGGGTCGTTTGAACTGAGCCGCTGGCGTTTGCGGCGGACGCGGTGG
>Ga0224534_1000367_pt1 | contig 29658 bp, 28 predicted proteins | sample 714E12024metaG_FD_172012 | JGI IMG/M metagenome (GOLD analysis project Ga0224534, IMG submission 172012) | Peat soil microbial communities from Stordalen Mire, Sweden - 717 E1 20-24 | ecosystem: Environmental > Terrestrial > Soil > Wetlands > Peat | place: Sweden: Norrbotten County, Stordalen... | reverse complement strand
CTCGTGCCGGTCAACCCCGGCGCCACCGAAATCCTCGGCCTCAAATGCTACAAATCGCTCGACGAATACAAAGAAAAGGTCGAGTTGAGCGTCATTGTCGTCGCGGGAAAATTTGTGAAGGACGCGTTGCGCCAGTCCATTGATGCCGGCGCGAAATCGGTGATTGTCATCACCGCCGGCTTCAAGGAAGTTGGCGCGGCGGGCGCGGCGGCGGAAAAGGAGCTGGTCGAAATCTGCCGGGCCGCCGGCGTGCGGATGGTCGGGCCGAACTGCCTCGGCGTGCTCAACACCGACCATGCCATGAACGCGACGTTCGCGCCGTCGGTGCCGCCGCCGGGAAAAATATCCGTCATCTCCCAGTCCGGCGCGCTGTGCGTGGCCATCCTCGACTGGGCGGCGGAACAGAAGCTCGGACTCGGCAAGGTCATCAGCTTCGGCAACAAGGCCGACCTCAACGAGGTGGATTTCATCCAGACGCTCGCGGAGGACAAGGAAACCAGGGTCATCGCCGGTTATCTCGAAAGCATCAAGGAAGGCGACAAATTCCTGCGCATCGCGGAACAGGCGGCGTCCGTCAAGCCGGTCGTGATTCTGAAAGTCGGCATCACGCAGGCCGGGGCCAAGGCCGCGTCGTCGCACACCGGCAGTCTGGCGGGCGCGGACATCGCCTACGGCGCGGCGTTCAAGCGCGCGGGTGTCATCCGCGCGGAAAATTTTGAGGCGCTGTTCGATTACGCGACGGCCTTTGCCATGCAGCCGCTGCCGGCCGGTGACCGCGTGGCCATCATCACCAACGCCGGCGGCCCCGGCATCATGGCGGCGGACGCGGCGGAAGGTTTGGGTTTGAAAATGGTTTCGCCCAGCCCGGGCAGCGTGGAGAAGCTAAAGGCCTGCATGCCCGCCTCCGCGGCGTTCGGCAATCCGATTGACGTGATTGGCGACGCCGAGCCGGACCGCTACGTGAAGGCGTTTGAAATCATGCAGGACGACGAGAAGATTGACGGCATCATCGTCGTCGTGACGCCGCAGAACATGACGCGTCCGCTGGAGCTGGCGGAAAAGCTCGCCGCCGCGCACAAGGGCAAAAAGCCGGTGCTGGCGGCGTTCATGGGCGGAACCGAAGTGGCCGCGGGCAAGGAAAAATTGCAGGCCGTCGGCATTCCAAATTATCCGTCGCCGGACCGCGCCGTCACCGCGTTCCGGGCGATGTGTGATTACGCCGCGTGGCGCGGCCGGCCCGCCCGCATCGTCACGCGCTTCCCGGTCAACCGCCGCCGCGTGGACCGCATCATCAATTTGCAGACGCGCAACGGCGCGCCGCAGATGGGCGAAGTCGAGGCGAAGGAAATTTTGCGCGCCTACGACTTCAATGTGCTGGCCGGCCAGCTGGCCCGCACCAGCGACGAGGCGGTGGAAATCGCCGAGCGCATCGGCTATCCGGTCGTGCTGAAGATTTCCTCGCCCGACATCATCCACAAATCCGATTTCGGCGGCGTGCGCATCAACCTCGCCAACGCCGAGCAGGTGCGCGACGCGTTTGATTTGATGATGGTGCGCATCCAGAAACGCGCCCCCAAGGCGCATCTGCGCGGCGGGTTTGTCGAGAAAATGGGCGCGCGCGGCCGCGAAGTGATCCTGGGCATGACGCGCGATCCGCAATTCGGTCCGATGCTGATGTTCGGCCTCGGCGGCATTTTCGTCGAGGTGATGAAGGACGTGACGTTCCACCTCGCGCCCATCACGGCGGAGGAGGCGATGCAAATGTTGAAAGGCACGCGCTCCTACGCGCTGCTTCAGGGCGCGCGCGGCCAGGCGCCGGTGGATTTGGACGCCATCGCCGGCGCGTTGCAGCGCATCAGCCAGCTCGCCACGGATTATCCGGAAATTCTGGAGCTGGACATCAATCCTTTCATCGTCGGCCCGGTCGGTGTGCAAGCCTATGTGGCCGACGCCCGCATGACACTTTCAATTACCGCAACCGATGCCAAAAATCATGAGTAAGCCGATTTCATACGACCCGAACTGGCAGAAGACCTACCAGTCGCAAATTCTTTCCGTGACGGACGCGGTTAAAAAAATCCGGCCCGGCCAGCGCGTGTTCATCGGCACCGGGACGGGCGAGCCGCTCGAACTCGTCAGCGCGTTGAGCAAGCGCGCCTTCGAACTGCCGGACACGGAAATCGTCCACCTGCTCACGTTCGGCGACGCGCCCTACGCGCACCGCGAGCTGGCGCAATACTTCCGCGTGAACAGCTTTTTCATCGCCGAAAACGTGCGCGACATCATCCAGGAAGGGCTGGGCGACTACACGCCCATTCACCTGTCGGACATCCCGCGTCTGTTCGATTCCGGCCAGCTTCCGCTGGACGTGGCCCTGATTCATGTCACGCCGCCGGATCAATACGGCATGTGCAGCCTCGGCGTGTCGGTGGACATTGTGAAGAGCGCCACCGAAAACGCCTCGCTGGTCATCGCGCAGGTCAATCCGAAAATGCCGCGGACGCTGGGCGACTGCTTCATCCACGTCAACGACATTGACGTGCTGGTGCCTTCGGAGGCGGCGATTCTGGAAGTGCCGCCCGCCGAGGTCACCGAGACGACCCGGCAGATTGCCGAATACATTGGCGCGCTCGTGGAGGACGGCTCGACGATTGAGTTTGGCATCGGACGCATCCCGCAGGCGATGTTCGGCTTTTTGAAGGGCAAAAAAGACCTCGGCGTCCACACCGAGATGGTCACCGACGGCATCATCGAACTGATCGAGTGCGGCGCCATCACCGGCAACCGCAAGTCGGTTGACCGCGGCAAAATCGTCGCCAGCTTCTGCCTCGGCTCGAAGAAAATCTACGATTACGTGGACAACAATCCGCTGTTCGCGTTTCATCCGACCGAATACGTCAACGACCCCGCCATCATCCGCCAGCAGCACAAAATGGTGGCCGTCAACACCGCGCTGGAAATTGACCTGACCGGCCAGGTCTGCGCCGACTCCATTGGTCCGAAATTTTTCTCCGGCGTGGGCGGGCAGGTGGATTTTAACCGCGGCGCGGCGAAGTCGCGGGGCGGCAAGGCCATCATCGCGCTGCCTTCGACGGCCAAGGGCGGCACCATCTCGCGCATCATGACGCATTTGAGTCCCGGCGCCGGCGTCGTCACCACCCGCGCAGGCGTGCAGTATGTCGTGACCGAATACGGCGCGGCCTATCTGCACGGCAAAAGCATCCAGGAACGCGCCTTGGCGCTCATCAGCATCGCGCACCCGAAATTTCGCGCCGACCTGCTCCGCGAGGCCATCGCCGCGAAATACCTTTCCGCCGAAATGGCGGACAAGGAGGGGAAAATTCTCGTCGGCCCGAAGGAACTCCGCACGACCTACCTGCTCAACAACGGCACGCAGCTCAACTTCCGCCCGATTCACCCGACGGACGAGCCGCGGATGCGCGACCTGTTTTACAAATTGTCCGAGGCGACGATTTATTACCGCTTCATGAGCCATCAGACGCGGGTCTCGCGGCATCAGATTCAGGATTTCGTCTATATTGACCACCGCAACGACGTGACCATCGTGGGCACGCTGCCATCGGCGGATGGCGAGGAAATCATCGCCGTCGGCAGCTATTATCTCGACCCGAAGACGAACCTGGCGGAAGTGGCGTTCGTGGTGGGCGACAACTGGCAGAACCACGGCATCGGCACCTTCCAGTTGAAACACCTGATGCGCATCGCGCGCCGCAACGGCATCCGCGGGTTCACCGCCGAGGTGCTCACGGACAACAAAGCGATGCAGGCGGTCATCAACAAATCCAACTGCAAAATCCGCAGCAAGCTCGCCGGCAACGTCTACAGCTACGAAATGGATTTTGAGTAGATTCAAGATTGAATTCGCACGCTCTCCGTCCCGGATTTCAGGCGGAGGGCGTTTTTTGGTCTGCCGCGCCGCCGACCTGCTCTGACCAAAAAAAATCAAACAATTAGCAAAAATGGTTGAGACGCATTGATTACCGTCGTTTAGCTTGTTCCTGCAAATTTGAATGGGTTGCGCCCAATTGCCGCCCGGAATCCATCAGCGGACCAGTCTCGCAGCGCGGGACCGGGACGCCGCTAAAAGTCGGGGCTGCGCAAGTTCAGCCTCGCGGCAGGGGCGCGGCGCGAAGTTTGCCGGCGGAGATTGACTCACCGCCGGGCGAAATGGCATCACAACTGGCCACCGGAAATGGTTCCCGCTGGGAAACGACACCGGACAGGATGGCGATGAACTCAAGACGCAAACAGTTCGAGACGGACAAAATAAAGAGGCTCTTTGGGCGCTCTGCCCGGAGTCCATTTTCTGCGCCCGGCGCGCACCGCCGCATCACCATCCTTTCCGCCTCCAGGCGAAGTTCCGGCCATGAACGAGCGTAGCCTTGCCTTTTTATATTCACCGGAAGTCGAGGCGTTGAGCTACCCGCCGGATTGCCCGTTCAAGACGCAGCGCGCCGGCCTGGCGCGGCTGCGGCTGAAGTCGCTGGGCCTGCTCGGAAATGAAAACCGTTTTGAATTCGAGCCGCGCCGCGCGACCGTCGCGGAATTGAAACAGTTGCACCCCGCGCATTACCTCGAGGAAATGCAGCGCGCGGCGGACGGCGATTTGACGGTGGACGGCCTGCACATGGGCTTCGGCGGACCGGACACGCCGGTGTTCAAGGACATGTTTGAGTGCGGCGCGCGGGCGTGCGGCGCCGGATTGACCGGCGCGGAACTGCTGCTCCAGGGCCGGGCGGACATCGCGTTCAACCTGCTCGGCGGTTTTCATCATGCCTTCCCCGAACGCGCCGCCGGTTTCTGTTATCTCAACGACGTGGCGCTCGCCTGCCAGAAACTGGCGGACGCCGGCAAACGGGTTCTGTATCTGGACGTGGACGCGCATCACGGCGACGGCGTGCAGGCGGCGTTTTACGACCGCAAGGATGTGATGACGATTTCGCTGCACGAGAGCGGCAAGACGCTTTTTCCGTGGGGCGGGTTTGAAGATGAAATCGGCGAAGGCGCGGGCTACGGCTTCAACGTCAACGTCCCGCTGCCGGCCGAAACTTACGACGAGGCGTTCCTGACCGCCCTTGATTCCGTCGCCATGCCGCTCGCGAACGCGTTTGAACCTGACGCGCTCGTGCTGGAACTCGGCCTGGACATTCTGGCGGGCGATCCGCTGACGCATTTGCGCATGACGAACAACGTCGTCGTCGAAATCATTGAGCGGGTGCTCAAGTTGAATTGCCCCATCCTCGTCGCGGGCGGCGGCGGATATCACGTCGAGAACACCGTGCGCGGCTGGGCGCTGGCGTGGCGGACATTTTGCGGCGAGAACGACGAGTGCGATTTCGCCCTCGGCATGGGCGGCGTCATGCTCGCCAGCACGGAATGGGCGGGCGGCCTGCGCGACCGCGTGCTGGCAGTTTCGGCGGAACAGCGTCGCGCCGTCGAACCGGAGTTGCGAACCACGATTGAAAATGTAATTAGTAACGTATTCCCGTTGCATGGCCTTGAAGCGCTACGCTTGGGCGGGCGGCAAGTCCGGTCGGGCTGACCAAACCAGAGATTAAACAACAACCAATAAGGAGCAAATCATGACCACACCAACAAAAACCGTTTCCACCAGTTCCCTGATGCAGGAAGGCCGCACCTTCCCGCCAAACAAGGAGGTGATCCAGCGCGCCTACATCAACCACGAGCAATACCAGGAAATGTATGAGCGCTCGATCAAGGACCCGGACGGGTTCTGGCTTGAACAGGCCGCCACGCTTGAATGGATCAAAAAGCCGACGAAGGGCCGCAAGTATATCTGGGACACCGCCGCGAAAAAAGTCGAGCACACTTGGTTCGAAGACGGCCAGCTCAACGTGACGGTGAACTGTCTGGACCGCCATTTGAAAACCAAAACGCGCGACAAGACCGCCATCCTCTGGCAAGGCGAGCCGGAAAACGACGTCGTCAAGCTGACCTACGCGCAGTTGCATGAGAAGGTCTGCAAGTTCGCCAACGTGCTGAAATCGTTCGGCATCAAAAAAGGCGACCGCGTCTCGATATATCTGCCGATGATTCCCGAATTGCCCATTGTCATGCTCGCGTGCGCGCGGCTCGGCGCGATTCACTCGGTCGTGTTCGGCGGTTTCAGCGCCGAGGCGCTGGCCGGGCGCATCAATGACGCCGCCTGCAAGCTGCTCATCACCTCCAACACCTCGCTGCGTTCCGGCAAGAGCATTCCGCTCAAGGCCATGGCCGACGTGGCGCTCAAGGAAACCTCCAGCATCGAGAAGGTCATTGTCGTCAAGCGCAATGAAACCCCGTGCGAGATGACGCCGAACCGCGACGTCTGGTTCCATGATGTGATGGCGAAGGCTTCCGCGGATTGTCCGCCGGCGGCCATGAACGCCGAGGACCCGCTGTTCATCCTCTACACGTCCGGTTCCACCGGCAAGCCCAAGGGCGTCGTCCATTGCACCGCTGGCTACCTGCTTCAGGCCAGCCTCACGCACAAATACATCTTCGACGTGCATGACGACGACATTTTCTGGTGCACGGCCGACATCGGCTGGGTGACCGGCCACAGTTACATTTGTTACGGCCCGCTCTGCAACGGCGCGACCAGCATCATGTTTGAAGGCGTGCCGACGTTTCCGGACGCCGGACGTTTCTGGCAGATCGTGGAAAAATTCAAAGTCACGATTTTCTACACCGCTCCGACGGCGATCCGCTCGCTCATCCGGCTGGGCGAGGAATGGCCGAACAAACACAACTTGAGCACGCTGCGCATCCTCGGCTCGGTCGGCGAACCGATCAATCCCGAGGCGTGGCTGTGGTATCACCGCGTCATCGGCAAGGAGCGTTGTCCCATCGTGGACACCTGGTGGCAGACCGAGACCGGCGGCATCCTCATCACGCCGCTGCCCGGCGCGCACACGCTCAAACCCGGCAGCGCCAGCCGGCCGTTCTTCGGCGTCGAGCCGGTCATCCTGCGCGACGACGGCAAGGAAGTCGGCGTGAACGAAGGCGGTAAGTTGTGCATCAAGAAACCGTGGCCCGGCATGTTGCGCACGACCTGGGGCGATCATAATCGCTTCATCGAAACTTACTTCACGATGTATCCGAATATCTATTTCACCGGCGACGGCTGCCGGCTGGACGATGACGGCGACTACTGGCTGATGGGCCGCATTGATGACGTGGTGAACGTCTCCGGCCACCGCATCGGCACCGCCGAAGTCGAAAGCGCGCTGGTGAGCCATCCGAAGGTGGCCGAGGCCGCCGTCGCGCCCATGCCGCACGACATCAAGGGCCAGGGCCTTTACGCCTTCGTCACGCTCAAGGACGGCGTGGCGGAAAGCGACGAACTCAAAAAGGAATTGTGCAATCACGTCCGCAAGGAAATCGGCCCGATTGCCGTTCCGGACAAAATCCAGTTCGCGCCCGGCCTGCCCAAGACGCGCTCGGGCAAAATCATGCGCCGCATCCTGCGGAAAATTGCCGAGAACGCCATGGATCAGATTGGCGACACTTCCACGCTGGCCGACCCGCACGTCGTGGAGGCCTTGGTGAAAGGAAAACAATGATTGATCGCGAGATGGGCTTCCGGCCTGTCTCCAAATTGAATTGAATCTCGCGCCAGCGGCGCCGCGAACCGGCTTGGATTCGGAGCGCGGCGTCCAAGTCGCTTCGACGCGCGCAACAAAAACGGGCCGGGCGTTTCCTGCATCCCGGCGCGGTGGAATGGAACAGTTGCCTGGCAGCGCGATAAATCAATTCGGAAAATTTATGAACAACAAAACACACACCTCCTCAACAACCAACCGCCGCCGCGCCGCCCTGGCTGGCGCCTGCCTCAATCTTGCCGCCACGCTGCTCGCCGGTTCCGCGCTGGCAGCCGGCACCAACCTGACGTGGAAGGCCGACCTCGCGGTGAAGGAAACCTTCGACGACAACGTGTATTTGCAGAATAATGCGCCGTTGTCATCCATGCCCGATGCCGTTCCGGCCAAAAAAAAATCGTGGGTGACCACCATCACGCCGCACGTCGCGCTGGACGATCAGTTGTGTTCCGGCTTCAAGGCGTCGCTTTCCTACGCGCCGGATATCGCGGTTTATCACAGCGCGCCGTCGGAAGACAACACGACGCACCGCGGCGTGGTGACGTTCAAGGGCGCGGCGGGCGATGTCGTCTGGGAACAGGCCAACACATTTACTTACATTGACGGCAGCCGCTACGGCCCCATTTTCGGAAGGCCGCCGCAGGATGTTCCGGCGATTGGCGGCATCCCGCTGCGCGACCGCCGCGCCGCGTTCATTGATCGCGGCGGATTCAAGCTGACCTGGACGCTGGACCGGTTTTTCATCCGCCCGGTGGTGAGCACCTACATCCATGATTTCAACACCGTCCAGCAACCCTCGGCCACGCCGACCGGCGCGTATTATGAAAATTACATCAGCCGGCAGGACGTGAACGGCGGCGTGGACCTCGGCTACGACGTGGGCAAAAAAACGTTTCTCGTCCTCGGCTACCGCTATGGCCGGCAGGATCAAGGCAAGCTTCTCGGCGCGGACAGCGCCTACGACAGCTCCTACAACCGCATTCTGTTCGGCGTGGAAGGCAGCCCGGCGTCCTGGATCAAACTGGCGCTGCTGGGCGGCCCGGAAATCCGCGAATGGGACACCAGCACGCCGGCGGGTTTTGACCGCAACCGGCTCGACTATTGGGTGGACGCCACGGCGACGTTGATGCCGGACAAAAATGACGCGGTGACGCTGCTGTTCCGCCGCTTCACGCAGCCGGCGTTTTCGAGCCAGAGCATTTATGACGACATCACTTACAGCGCGACGTGGAAACACACGTTCAACAAGCACTTCAGCGCCAATGCCGGCCTGCAGCTTTACATCGGCGACTGGCAGGCGCCCGTGAACCGCAATGACTGGATTTACACGCCCAGCGCCGGGCTGACCTACACCTGCAATAAACATTTCAGCGTCGAGGCAACCGCATCCGGCGATTGGGCGGAAAACAAAACGTCCATCGCCGCGCCGAGCGCGCAATATGCCGACGGCCGCGAATTCACGCGCCACCTCGTCTCGCTGGCGGCCAAATACGCGTTTTGAGCGGTGGACGGCGCGAACGGGAGAAAGAAACCGCCAAAGACGCAAACTTTAACTACAGCTGCTTGCCGCGCCGAAGTTTCCGGGCGAAGGCGGGTGATGCAGAACATGGAATCCATTCCGCCGTTCTGCCGGGATAATTTGGGCCACGCGACAACGCTGATTTAACGCCAAATCAAATCTCCACGACCTGCTGGTATTCCGGCACGAGGACGCTGGCCTTCGGTTTCATCGCGCGCAGGGTCTCGGCGTGCGCGAGGCACTGGGATTCCTCGCCGTGGATGCAAAACACGCGGCGGATGTTGCCGGTGATTCGCTGAACGTATTGTTTCAATTCACTTTTGTCCGCATGGCCGGAATAGGTGTCGAGGGAAACGATTTTTGCGCGGACGGCGTAAGGGTCACCGAAGATGTTCACGGGCGATTTGCCTTTCGTGATTTGGTCGCCGAGCGTGCCTTCCGCGCAGTAGCCGATGAAGAGGATGAGGTTTTTCTTGTCGCCGATGTTGTTCTTCAAATGATGCCGGATGCGGCCGGCTTCACACATGCCCGACGCGCTGATGATGATCAGCGAATCCTTCCGGTCGTTCAGCTTCTTGGAATCCTCGGCGCTGCTGATGTAGGTGAGGTTGCTCATGCCGAAGGGGTTTGCATTCTCGCGCAAAAACTTCGCGATGGTTTCGTTGTAACATTCGGTGTGCTTCCGGTAAATCTCCGTGGCGTTCACGCTCAAGGGGCTGTCCACGAAAATCGGCGCGCGCGGCAGCGTGCCTTCGAGCGTGAGCTGGTTCAGCACATAGACAATCTGCTGCGTGCGCCCGACGGAAAACGACGGGATGATGACCTTGCCCGTTTGCGAAATGGCTTCGCCGACGAGTTTCCCGACGGTGGCATCGGCGTCAATGCGGACGGCGTGTTCGCGTCCGCCGTAGGTGGATTCAATCTGGAGGTAGTCCACGTTTTCAACCGGAACCGGGTCGCGCAGAATTTCGTCGCCGCCGCGGCCCACGTCGCCGCTGAAAAGCCAGCGGAATTTGCGGCCCTTTTCCTGAAAATCCAAAATCACCTGCGCGGAGCCGAGAATGTGCCCGGCATCGCGGAACGTGACGTTCACGCCGTCCAACACCAAGAAGGTTTCGTCGTAGCTGTGCGCAACCAATTGCTTGACGGCCTTTTCGGCGTCGGGAATGCGGTAGAGCGGCTCGACGGGCGGCTGATGTTTTTTTGCGCGCCACTTGGAGACGAAGAGCGCATCCGCCTCCTGGATGTGCGCGGAGTCAATAAGCATGATGCCGCAAAGGTCACGCGTAGCGTTGGTGCAATGGATCGGGCCGTCGTAGCCCTGTTTGGCGAGGTTCGGTAGATTGCCGGCGTGGTCAATGTGCGCGTGGCTCAAGACGGCGGCGTCAATCTGGCGGGGGTCGAACGGAAAGCAGCAGTTGCGGTTCGTGGCCTCCTCGCGGTGGCCCTGATAGAGGCCGCATTCGAGCAGCAGGCGCTTGCCGTTGATCTCGATGAGATACATGGAACCGGTGGTGGTGCGGGTCGCGCCGAGGAAATGGATTTTCATTGGTTTCAAGTCTCAAGTGTTCAGTTTTCAGAAAGGCAGGAAAGCTTTTTTTCTGAAAACTTGAGGCTGAAAACTCACGTCAACTGTGCCGGTAGGTGATGCGCGCCCGGTTGAGGTCGTAGGGCGACATCTCGACGTTGACCTTGTCGCCAACGGAGATCCGGATGAAATTTTTGCGCATCTTGCCGGAGATGTGCGCGAGGACCTCGTGGCCGTTCGGCAATGCGACGCGGAACATGGTGCCGGGCAGCACCTGCTTCACGTCTCCCATCAATTCGATTGGCTCTTCTTTGGCCACGGCGCGCGGAAAATGGTCGGGCAGTTAATGCCATTCGCGCCGGGCAAAATCAATTTTTTGCGCAAAAAATGCATTGGACATCCGCCGCCAATCCGGTAGATTCACGGTGTTCATTATGAAAAGTGAAACTACCAACACCATCATGACCTTTGTGCTGGGCGCGTTTGTCGTGCTCGGCGTGGTCTTCGCGCTGCAAAGCATTTTTGGCCAGCGGGATTTGCGCCGGCTCCAAATCGAGGCGGCGGTGGACAACTCGTATCGCATGACGGTCGAGTCCATCGCCAACGACACGCTCGCCTACGCGCAGAAAAACCCGAACCCGGACCTCCTGCGCATCCTGCAGGCCGCCGGGGCGAAAGTGCCCGGTCATTAATCCCAACCAACCATCTGTTATGAACGAAACCGAAACGAATTCCCCCGCGCCCGGCGAACTGGCGGGACAGGTGCTCGCGTTGCAACGCCAGGTGTTCACGTTGTTGCTGGCGCTCATTGTCGTCAGCGGCACGCTGACGGTTTATCTCTACCGCCAGGCCAGCGTCACGCGCAAGGACATCAGCGCCGTCCGCCCGCAGGCCGAGAAAATCATCAGCGTGTTCAACCAGAACCGCGCCGGGATGCAGGCCTTCGTCAGCCAACTCGTCATCTACGGCCAGACGCATGCGGATTTCCAGCCGGTTTTGAAGAAATACGGCATTGTGCCGCCGCCGGCCACCACCACGCCGGCCAAGCCCGCGGCTGCCGCGCCCGCCGCGCCAAAGAAGTAAAAATTTACGCCGCCTTCACGCCGCAGTTCGGACAAAAATTCGACTGCGGCGGAATTTTTTCTCCGCAGCCCGCGCAAGCCGATTGTGCCGCCTTGTGCCGCCGGTGAATGATGAGATTCCGGATGTAGGGAATCCAGGTGAACGCGTAGGCGAAAATGAAAACCGAGTCCCGCTGGTGGATGGAGTAGACAAGAAATATCAGCGAGCCGGCCAGACTCAACCACCAGAACGCCTGCGGCACCACGACTCGCTTCTTCTTTTCCGTCACATACCATTGCACCAGAAAACGCGAGGAGAAAACCAGGTTGCCGAGCCAGCCGACAACTTTCCAGACGCTCCAATCAATGCCGAACAGCTTGCCTCCGTGCCAGATTAAATTGGTCAGCCAGTCCATGTCGGCAGATTAAACGACGCCCCCGTGGCTCTGAAAGCGAAATCAACGCCGGAGAATTCACGGATTTTTCACTCCGCCATCAGCTTGGCGACCTTGGCCTCCAAATCCGTCGTGCCGTGAATGTCGCGGACGACGCCCTTCCGGTCCACCAGCCACACGGCGGGGATGGCGTTGATGGAATAGTCCCGGCCGAACTGGTTGTCCGGCCCGCGCCCGCCAAAATACTGCGGCCAGGCCAGGCCCTCTTCGTTGATGAACCGCTGCGCCTGATTCGTGTCGTCGTCAAAGTTGATGCCGACCACGTCAAAGCCGTTCGTCTGAAACTGGTCGTAAAATTTTTTAATTTCCGGCGACAGCGCCACGCAGCCCGGACACCACGTCGCCCAGAAATCCACCAGCACCACCTTGTTGGACAGCGTGGTCAGATTTACCGCGCGGCCATCTGCAGCCTTGAATTCGATGGGCAGCGGCCTGCCCACGACGTCGAGCCGGCGCAGCAGGCCCTTGCCCAAATCCGTCAATTCCGGCGGCCCGCCGCTGTTGGCCATCAACTCGCCGAATTCGTGCGTTTTCAATAGGTCGGCGTCCATTGCCAGGTCCATCAAAATCTCGTAACCCTCCGGGCCATTGGGGAATTCCTTCACCATCGCGCGCCCGGCCTTTTCCAATTCCGCCTTCATGTCCGCGCCCGCCGCCGCCCGGGCTTGCAACTCGCGACCGAGCCGGTCCACACGCAATTCATACCGCAGCTCCTCCGGCGCGTTTGTGTCGGCAAGCACCGCCTGCTCTCGTGCGTCGAGGTCGGCCAGCCGGTTCGTCGCGCCAAAATGAGTCGCCAGCTTCAGCGCCTGGATTTCCACCACGCGCGCCAGCGGGGCGTTCGTGTCACTGGAAAACCGCGCGTAAAAACCCCGCGCCCGATCCGCCAGCGCGCCGGCCTGCGCGGCCTGCTGGTCGTCGAATTTCGCCAGTTGCTCCTCGGTCGGCGGGTTCGTCTGCCAGTCCATCGGCGGCGTCGGCATTGAAAAATTCGTCAGCGCCGCCCACGCCTGCGCCGCCGTCAGGTTCGTCCCGTCCGCGCGGGCGCCTGGCGCGAACAATGCCAATGCCGCCAGACAACCCGCAAGAATCTTGATTGTATTTTTCATTTGTGTGCTTTCTGTGACTCCGTGACCGCGATTTTGTTCAACCGCCGGCGACGATTTTTACGATTTCCAGCCGGTCACCCGCGTTCAATTGCCGCCGGGAAAACTCCGATGGCGCGACCGCCTCGCCATTGTGCTCCACCACGACGCTGCGCGGCAGCAGGTTCTGCGCGACCAGAAATGCCTCAATCGAGCACGGCAGTTGCGCCTCGATGGATTTTCCGTTGGCGATAATTTGGCTCATGGCAACAGTTTCTCCCCGCCCCTTTCCAGCGTCAACGGTTCCGTCGAACCATTCAACTGGACAATGACGTCGCCATCGTGCATTTCCCGGAAGCGAACCAACACCAGTTTGTCGCGCAGTTTGATTGCCTTTTGTTCGCCGGGCGCGAACGCCACCCCATTGATGATCACCTGACGCCAATTGCCAATCTGCATGATCCCGCTGAATTTCAGCCCCGGCGGCAACACCTGCGGCGCGGCGGTGAACGTCGCAGCGGCCGCCGCCGCCGGCGTCGGAATGGGCGCGAAATCCGCGTCTTCATCCAGCGTATCCGCCTTTCCATTTATCACCCAGTTCAAAACATAATCACTGCCGCCCTTGCTCTCGACGGCGATGAGCGTTTTGATTTTCCCGTTCGTGTAAGGATTTTGAATGATGTGTCTTTGCATTTCCGGCAGTTTTTTTTGCTCCATCAATTTGTAGGCCGTCAATTCGCAAATCGCTTCAATCGTGTCGGGATCAACGACCCGGCCATCCGGACGATTCTCGTTGATCCACAAATGCGTGTATTCGTGCGCGGCGGTGGCGGCGATTTCGTCGCGCAGCCGCCCGCTCAACAGGACAACTTCATGCGTGCAGCGGCCATCGGCGGCTTTGCGCGTGCTGGCAAAACCGAACTCGTGCAGGCCGTTGGTGCGGCCCTTCTCCGACCAATAATCCACGTCGAACAAATTCACCGTCACATCGGCGTATTTCAAGGCGAATTGCGGACCATACATTTCCACCACGTCGTCGCGCGTTTGTTCAAACAGCTCCTTCGCCTGCTCCAGAGTCAGCACGGCATTGGTCTTGTCAAATCTGCAGATGAACCGGCCGTCGCCCGTTTTGACATGACCGTCTCCCTCCTTGACGGGCAGGCCGCAAATCGAGCAGCGGTCCTTGATTTTCAGGCAATCGTCGCAGACCGGCCCCCACTTGGACATGTGAATCAAACCGTGCAACGGCCCCTTGCCGCAGACCACGCAGAAATAATTCGTCTCCCCGGCGGAAGCAATCCCGGCCGCGAACAAAAATAAAATCAACGCGATTTTACCCATGAAATTCCTCAATTGAGCACGGCAGTTGCGCGGCGATTGGCTTTCCGTTGGCGGTGACAAACAGATTCATGGCTTCACAAGATCTTCAGTCGCGCCATCAAATATCATGTCATCGTCGTCGCCGAAATTTTTGTTTATGCCGGCCGAATAAATAATGACGTTGGTTTGACCTTGAATTTCAATTTTGTAAAGCGAACCCCACGGATCAACAAACGAATCATTCCATTTCGGAGACATCGAACTACGCCTAATGTATTCAACATAAATTTTATGTTTCGGATTTTCATTCAACGTGCGAAAGATTTCTGAAGCTGAACCTGTCGGAAAATGGCCAAAATCCGTTTTGTATTGTTCCATGCCTCTGGCAATCCTCAACATTTGCACTTCGCAAATTCCTTTGTTGCCAGGACCGCTATAACGATGCGCAGGTCGTAATGGCTGCACCGTCATATAAAGAAAAAACGAAATGACTGGCAGAGCAATCGCGTAGAAAACGATTCGTTTTATTGTCATTGCTTTCATATCGTCAACGCCGCCTCCCAATCCTTCCACACCGGCTCGTAGCCGAGCTTGCGGATCAATTCCGCCACTTCGCCGGCGGAACGTTCGTCACTGCGCATAAGTTTATTCCTCCAAAAGCGCTTCGACCTTTTTCTGCAAAGCGGGCGGTCTGTTTTGGACCACATCACAGACGAGTTCTTCGTCCACGGTATCGTAGCCGTGGATGATGCGGTTGCGCATTCCGATGATCTTTCGCAGTTCAGGAAAATTTTCAGCAAGCGCGGAATCAGCCACTTCCAACCTCGCAAATGCCTCCCCGATGATTCCCAGCTTGCGCTCGACGGCCGAGCGGAACATATCGTCGGCCAGATAATCGGGAAAACTTTTCCCCGAGGCGAAGCGTCCGGCGGCGGCGCAACAATCGGCAATGTCACGCAGCCGTTTTTTGGCCTCATTTTTCATAGACGATCTGCCGGGTGGCTTCCACGGAGGCGCGAAAATACGGATTGCGGATCATCCGCTCGGTGAGCAAATCCACCTTCCGTCCGAGCAACTGCTCCAGCGCGTCGGCAAAATCCAGGAACGCATCCGCATAACCGGCATAGCCCGTGCGCACGATGAAATCAAGGTCGCTTCGTTCGGGTTGAAAATCGCCGCGCACTGCCGAACCAAAAAGATCGAGCCGCCGAACTTCGTGCCGCCAGCACAAATCGGCAATGCTTGCTTTCTGTTGTTCGATGAGCGCAATCACAGCGCAACTATATCACAAAAGGATAAACCGACGCAACCGGCGGACGGCATGGTAAATTTTCACATCGTCAGCGCCGCGTCCCAATCCTTCCACACCGGCTCGTAGCCGAGTTTGCGGATCAGTTCCGCCACTTCGCCGGCGGAACGTTCGTCGGCAATGTTGAATTGACCCGTCGCGTTCGTCGCCCGGTTCGGCTGCGGCGCCCATTCGCTGGCGCCGGATGCCAGTTCCACCACCCGGCCGCGCACGGTTTGATGCAGCTTTTCCTTGCCCGCGCCGGTGTAGCCGCCCGGTTCGGTGTGGCTGCCCGCGCTCATCATCGTCACGCCCAGCGGCACCAGCCCGTCGCGCAGCTTCGCCGGTTCGCGCGTCGAGAGCACAATGCCCACGTCCGGGAACATGAGGCGCAGCGCGCAAACGAGTTGCGCCAGCTCGCGGTCGCTGATGTGCGTGAGCGGCTGGAATTCGCCGGCGCACGGACGCAGCCGCACCGTGGAAATCGTCAGCGCCGCCTTCCAGCAATTCCGCAGCAGATAGTCCGCGTGCGCCGCCGCGCAAATCGCTTCGTAACGCCAGTCGGCGAGTCCGTAAAGCGGGCTGATGCCGAGCCGGCGGAACCCGGCGGCGTAGGCCCGCTCCGGCGTTTCGAGCCGCCAGTCGAAATTCCGCTTCGGCCCGGCAGTGTGCATTTCCGCATAAACCTTGCGGTCATAGGTTTCCTGATAAACCACCAGCCCGTCCGCGCCCGCCGCGACGAGCGGAAGATAATCCGCCGTTTCCATCGGCCCGACTTCGAGTGAAATGCCCGGCCAGTCGGCGTGCAGCGCGGCGATGCAGTCGCGCAGATAATTGTTCGAGACAAATTTCGGATGCTCGCCCGCGACGAGCAGGATGTTGCGGAAGCCCTGTTTTTTCAGCTCCCGCGCCTCCTGCCGCACTTCGTCGAGCGACAGCGTGACGCGCAGAATCGGGTTGTCGCGGGAAAAGCCGCAATAGGAGCAGTTGTTGACGCACTCGTTGGAAAGGTAGAGCGGCGCGAACAGCCGGATGACCTTGCCGAAGCGTTGCTTCGTCATGGCGTGCGAGCGCCGGCCCATGTGCTCCAGAAATTCCGAGGCCGCCGGTGAAATCAGCGTGGCGAAATCGGCCAGTGACAATTTCGATTTCGCCATGCTTTCGCGGACCGAGCCGGCGCCGGCATCCAGCGAACGCTTCACCAGCGACGGGAGCGGCAACGAATTGAATTCAGAGACAAAACTCACACGAACAAGTTACCAGAGCGGCAGGCAAAGTCGAGGCGGTGAAATTTCGGTGTTGAATTCCACCACTGTTTTCGCCGATGGTCATGGCGCATGAAACTCGGGCTTGGGCTGTATCGGCATCAACTGAACGCGGAGCATTACCGCTTTGCGAAGCAATGCGGCTGCACGCATCTCGTCATCCACCTCGTGGATTATTTCCGCTCGTCCCGCAGCAACCAGCCCGGCGACCAGCCCGTCGGCGACGACACCGGCTGGGGTCTGGCCGGCGACCCGAACCAGCTGTGGACATTTGAGGAACTCGCCGCCATCAAAAAGGAAATCAATGCCAACGGTCTAGAACTAGAGGCGATTGAAAATTTCGATCCGGCGCACTGGCACGACGTGTTGCTCGATGGTCCTAAAAAACTGGCTCAAATCGAGAATCTCAAAACCATCATCCGAAATGTCGGCAAGGCGGACATTCCCATTTTTGGCTACAACTTTTCCATCGCCGGCGTCGCGGGCCGCGTGAAGGGGAAATTCGCGCGCGGCGACGCCGAGGCTGTCGGCATGAATGGTTCGCTGGACAAACCGCTGCCCAACGGCATGGTTTGGAACATGGTCTATGACAAAAATGCCGCGCCGGGAAATGCGCCGTCGGCCACACCGGAACAACTTTGGTCGCGCCTGAAATTTTTCCTGGATGAACTGATTTCAGTCGCTGAGGAAGCCGGTGTAACGCTCGCCGCGCATCCCGACGACCCGCCGCTGCCGAGCGTCCGCGCCCAACCGCGCCTCGTCTGGCAGCCGCAGCTTTACCAAAAGCTTATTGACCTGAAACCCAGCCCGCGCAACGCGCTGGAATTTTGCGTCGGCACGATTGCCGAGATGAAGGACGGCAACGTTTATGACGCGGTGGAAACTTACAGCCGTCAAAACAAACTCGCCTACGTCCACCTCCGTAACGTCCGCGGCAAGGTGCCGTCCTACAAGGAAACCTTCATTGACGACGGCGACGTGGACGTGCTGCGCGTGCTGCGGATTTTGAAGAAGAACAATTACACCGGCGTCATCATTCCCGACCACGCGCCGCAAATGAGCTGCGCCGCGTCGTGGCACGCCGGCATGGCCTACGCACTCGGCTTTTTGCGCGCCGGACTGAAGACGCTAAGACAGGAGTAACAATTTCCGTTGCGAACGCGCGCCGTTCGTGAACACTTCCTCTGCTGATGGCCAAAACAAATTCCAAGCCGCCGCCCGCCGCGATGATTCTCGGTGTCGGCTCGTTCGCGCACAGCATCGGCAAGGCGCTGGCGGACGTCGGCGCGGACGTTTCGACGTATCTCACTCGGAATTACGGCCATTTTCCACCGTCGCTTGTCGGCAAAACTTTTTCGCAGGACACCTTCCCGAATCCCGTGCCGCTGATTCGTGAGAAGAAGGTTGAGGTCGTCATTCCGCAATCCATTGACTGGGCGCTCGCGCCGTGGGCGAAAGATTTGGTGAAATCCGGCGTCGGGATTTTTTCGCCGACCGGCGAGGCGATGCGTATTGAGCGCGAACGCGACTTCGCCCGCAAACTTTGCGCAAAATTCAAAATCCCGTTCCCCAAATCATTCGTCGCGTCGAACCGGATTGAAGCGGAAAAAATCCTCGCCGACAATCCGCAGCCGTTTGTCATCAAGAATCCGCTCTGCTCGCCGACGAGCCCGATTCACACGATTTTGTGCGAGACCGTCGCCGACACGCGCGCGTGGCTGCGGCACGTTAATTACGCCGAGGGCGTATTTTTGCAGGAATATCTCGGCCGCGCCGAGGCCGGCCACATCGCGCTCGTCAGCGGCGGCGAGATTTATTCGCTCGTGACGAACCAGGAATACAAATACGCCTTCAACGGCAATCAGGGCATCGTTGCCGGCGCACCGCTCGGTGGACTGGTGGAGCGCGACGAAAATGACAGATACGGCCTGGCGCGCGAGTTGTTGCATCCGCTGCTGCCGTGGTTTCGGAAGGTGGATTATCACGGTCCGATTCAGGTGACGGCGATCAAAGTAGGGCAGGCGTCTCGCCTGCCCGGCGAGCGCGTTAGTGCGAGCAGTTGCACTTCGCTTCGCTCGGCGCGGACAGGCCAGACGCCTGCCCAACTTTCCAGCGGCGGCAAATGGCATGTCATCGAATACAACATCCGCATCGGCGTCACGTCCGGCCCGATGATTCTGCGGATGCTGAAAAATCCGGCGGAAATTGTTTTGCGGACGGCGCGGAATGAAAAATTGAAGCTGGAGTTCAACGACAAATTAAACTTCGGCTGTTCGCTCACGCTGGCGGGTTACGGCTATCCGTTCACGCAGGTGCGCGGACCGCAATTACCGCTGGAGGTGGAGGGCAAGTTCAACTGCGACGTCTGGTGGAACGAAGTCGCACGCGGCGCGGACGGCCAGTTGATGACCACCGGTCATCGCATCGCCGACGTGATCGCGATCGCGCCGAAGCTGGACGCGGCAATTGCCAGGGCTTATGCGAACATCCGCAGAATCCGAGTCGTGGGGAGTTATTACCGCACGGATGTCGGTCAAAGTTTGTGGCCGCCGGGAACGATTTGATTTTCAACCACGGATGAACACAGATGAACACGGATGATTCCAATCCAGCTTGGGTGAGCTTTGAAAATCTGTGTGCATCCGTGTTCATCCGTGGTTAAATTTGTTCGTCTGATGAATTTGAGTTCCGACAATTTTCCGCAACGGCCGGCGTGGACCGAGATTGACCTCAGCAAGCTGCGAAACAATCTGCGCCTGATCCGCCGCGACCTGCCGCGCCATGTGAAGCTGCTCGCCGTGGTGAAGGACGAGGCTTACGGCCATGGCGCGCTCAACGTGGCGCGCATCGCGCTCGAAGAAGGCGCATGGGGTTTCGGCTTGAGCACGCTCGAAGAAGCGATGGCACTGCGCGATGCCGGCGTCAAGGCGCCGCTGCTGCTGCTCGGTGAACGGCAGGAGGCGGAACTCGAATGGTGTGTGGCGCATGACCTGACGGTTTGCGTGAACGAACCTCACGCGGTCCGCAAGCTTGCCAAGCTTGCGATGGACTTCGGCAAACGAGTTCCGGTCCACGTCAAAATTCACACGGGCATGAGCCGTTATGGCGTCCGATGGGATGAAGCGCTGCCGCTCATCGAACAGATTCTTGCCGAGAAATCGCTGCTGCTCGAAGGCGTGATGACGCATTTCTCGCAATCGGATGAAACGGACAAGACTTTCGCCAATCTCCAGTTTTCACGCTTCAACGAAGTTTTGCGCACGCTGGAACAGCGGAAAATCCCCGTGAAAATCCGGCACACCTGCAACAGCGGCGGCTTTCTGGACTTGCCACACGCGCATCTGGACATGGTGCGTCCGGGCATTTTGATTTACGGCGTTTTCCCGTCGCAGGTCTGCCGGCAGATTCCCGGCATCGAACCGGTGATGTCGGTGAAGGCGCGCGTCGCGGCGATCCAGAAATTGAAGTCCGGCGAGGTTGTCGGCTACGGGATGCGCTACACAGCGAAAACGGAGCGGCGCATCGCCATTCTGCCCATCGGCTACGGCGACGGTTTTCCGCGCGTGCGCAACGAAGGGTGCGCGCTCATCCACGGCCGGCGCGCGCCGCTCATCGGCGGCATCGCGATGGACGCGCTGATGGTGGACATCACGGACATTCCCGAGGCGCAGATGTGGGATGAGGCCGTCATCATGGGCCGGCAGGGCAGCGATGAAATCACCGTGCGCGACATCGCCAAGCTGAAGAATTCCGTGACCTATGACGTGCTGACGAACTGGCGGCTGCGGCTGCGGCGGAAATCGGTGAATGGAATGACTGCGCCGACGAGAAGCGAATTGAAAACGGCGATCACAAAATGAAACTCCTTTTCTCGGAACAAAACTCCGACTACGAGCACTACCAGTTCCCCTATGCCATCTGGGCCGTGCCGGAGGACGGCGAAACGCCGGCGGACATTTTTAATGCCGGGTTCCTGCCGTCGTCGCGCAATTTGGATCGCTTTTATCTCTGCCGCCAGGTGCGAGTTAACCTCGCCAAGTTCAAGCCGTCGTCCGAGAACCGCCGGATTTTGCGCAAAGGTGGCGGCATCGAGGTGACGCTCGTGCCGCGTGAAAAATACGATTACACGCCCGAACGCCGCCAGTTTTTCAAGACCTACGCCGACATCAAGTTCGGCAAGGACGTGATGACCTTCGAGCGGCTCGACGCTCTGTTCGCCTCGCCGATCATCTCGCACCTGCTCGTGTTCACCGATACAGAGGCAGGCAAGGAGGTCGGCGTGGCGACGCTTTATCTCGAAGGCAAGGAACTGGCGTTTTATTATTACGCCTTTTACGACCTGAATTATTACGCGCGCAACCTCGGCATGTTCATGATGACCTCGGCGGTGGAACTGTTCACCGAACGCGGCGTGAAACATCTTTACCTCGGCACGTGCTATTCACAGACCGCGCTCTACAAAACGCAGTTTGCCGGCGCGGAATTTTTTAACGGCTTTCGCTGGTCGGGGGATTTGGACGAACTGAAATTCATCATCAAGCGCGACAAGAAGGAATTGACGCAGCACCTGCTGGAAACCGAGGACTATCGCGACGAATTTTACAAGGGCGATCTGGGAAAAATCACCGGCGCGAGCGAGTTCCGGGTGAAGGTGAAGTGAACCGCAGCGAATGATTGACCCACTTCGTGTCAAAATTCATCTGGTGGCAACGAGGCAAACGTGTGTGCCATACCTCGGAAAAACCGAGGCCCCAACCTGCAAAAGAATCCGTGCCAGCCGGCGGCCAACGCCAATCCGCTCGCGGCCCTGGAATGCGTTGAAATTTCCACAGGATAGAATCTGGAACCCGGCGCCGGAAAAAAGGCAAAACAATTCGGGTGCGGTGTATTCGCGCCAGTGAAAGCCGTAAAACGCCTTTTTGCCGCCCGACTCGAAATTCTCAAAGTAATAATAACTTTCAATCAGCGACTTTTCCCCGCGCCCGGACAACAGGCTGGCGACGTTTTGAAATGAAGCCTTGTTGGGCACGGTGATGCGCACCCGGCCTCCCGGTTTGAGCACGCGGTGAAGTTCCCGCACAAACGCGACCGGATTGAAATTGAAATGTTCCATCGTCTCCCAGCACAAAATCGTGTCGAACTGCGCATCCGGCAGGGGCAGTTTGTGGGTGGCGGAACGGGTCGGACCGAACATTTCAAAAAAATCAATATATTGGAGCGTGATGGCGTGCTCCCGGTAAAGCGGTTCCAGCGGACGAACCACCGGATCGTCCCCTTCCAAAATGGTGTAGGAAGAACTGCGCGGCCGCAGCACGAAGGGTGTGTATCCAAAAAACGGGCCGATTTCGAGAACGTCCCCCAGCCGCTCCGAAAACAATCCAAAATGTTTGCAGGTCTGGTGCAGGCGCGGGGCATGGCACCGAAAATAACCCTGAAGGCCGCCGAGCACGCCGGCCTTTGCACCCACGGATTCCCCGGCAGTGGTAAATTCCTGCAACGTCATAAATTCAATCTTGTCTCGTCATCGGGGCAGATTTGAACCGCAACTGCCACGACAAGAGTGGAGTCATGCCCGCTTCGGGAAGTCAAGATTCTAACGGAGGAACGCCCCGGCGAATATAACCTGCCAAAATCACTGACGCCAGCGTGTTCCGGGTGAAGGTGAAACCGTAAAGGCTCGGTCGAAAATCCTTTGCCTCATTCGCCATCGGGCGAAGCCTGCGTGAACCACTTGTGCGAATAGAAACCGGTTTGAGTTGCATGTATTTTTTGCTGCTCGGCGAGACGGCCAGCCTTTTCCAGCAGTTTTTCCACTCTGGAGATCAGCTCTTCCGGAACGAACGGTTTCGTGAGGTAATCGGTGGCGCCGGACTCGAACGCGGTGATCTGGCTGGTATGGCTGCATAAGCCGGTCAGCATGAGAATCGGGATGGCGGCGGTGATGGGATTTTCCCGCAAATTCGCGCAAACGGTGAATCCATTCAATCCGGGCATCATCACATCCAGTAAAATCAGGTCGGGCGGAACCATGTGGGCTTTTCGGAGGGCTTCAATGCCATTTGAGGCCGTGCCAATGGCGTAACCCGCCCCCTCCAAACTTTCCCGGGTGACTTCAAGTTCATCTGGGTTGTCCTCAACAACCAATATGTTCCTTTTCACAGGCACTTTTCGGAGTCAGCAGGAACAATGCCGTCAAAACCATAAAAATGTGACGGCGTTTTTTTCTGAAAATCAAGGAATTCCGCAGGAATACCACAAAGGCGGTCCCGACTGGGATTCGGCCGTGTCCTGTTTTGGAACACCGGACACCGTCCCAGCTCGATGGCAGCTTCCAATTCAAACCTGCCGGGGCGGTGCCCGGCGCTCCGTTTGGGCAAACGATACTACTGTCGGGGACTCGCCGGTCTGCGCCGCCGGTTCCAGCGCCACCGGCTCGTCATGATTCAAAAATTTTTCGCAAACGCGGAAGAAATCAACCGTCGTCATCACGCGGCGGATTTCAAAAAGGAACTTTTCGCCGACCCCTTCGCCGATGAAGTTCATGAATTTCTTCATGCGCATCACCTGCGCCGATTCCTTTACACCCGGGGTGATTTCGTTTTCCCACAGTTCGCAAATGTAATTCAGCACGTCGCGCCCAGTCGGCAATTTTATTTTTTTGCCGCGAAGCTGCGCGCGGATTTGGTCGAACAGCCACGGATTGCGGATGCCGCCGCGCCCGATCATCAATCCGCGCGCGCCGGTCTCCGCGAGTAATTGCTGCGCCTGCGCCGGGCCGTGGACATTCCCGTTCGCCAGCACGGGACAGCGCAATTCGCGCGCCGCCCGCGCAATCAAATCGTAGCGGACGCCGGGCCGATACATTTGCCTGACCGTTCGCGCGTGGACGGTGAGCAAATCAATCGGATGTTTCGCGAAAATTGGCAGCAGCGCGTCGAATTCTTTCGCTGACTCGAAGCCGATGCGTGTTTTGACCGTGAACGGAACCGTCACCGCGTCGCGCAACGCGCCGAGGATGGCGTCTATTTTTTGCGGCTCGCGCAACAGTCCGCCGCCCGCACATTTGCGATAGACGATGGGCGCGGGACAGCCGAGGTTCAGGTCAATCGCCGCGACGGGATATTTTTGCAGCAGCTTCGCGTTGCGGACGAGCGCGGGGATGTTGTTGCCGATGAGCTGCGCGACGACCGGTTTGCCGGTCGGATTTTCCGTGATGGATTTGAGGATCGATTTTTCGGGCTTGGAATCGCCGTGAACGCGGAAGTATTCCGTCCAATAAACATCCGGCCCGCCGTAACGCGCGAGCACGCGCATGAATTTGAGCGTCGTCACATCCTGCATCGGCGCGAGCGCGAGCAAAGGCTCTTTGCCGCAGAGCAATTTTGAAAATGTTTCAGGCGGAGTCACGCGCGAGGTTAAACGGGATTAATGGCAAAAGGCGAATAATTCTTGCCTTTGCCGGCGGTGTCCGCAACTTGACAGGCAACCATGAGCGGGAAAATTTTCATCGGCACGGACAGCGGCGCGACCACTTCCAAAATCGCCGCCGTCCGGGAAAACGGCGAAGCCGTCACCACCAAGCTGCTCCAGCGGCCAACCAATTCGCAGAACGGCACGAATGCGGTCATCGCCGCCTGGATTTCGGCCATCAACGAATTTCTTGCGCAAAACAATTTGCAATGGCCGCTGGTCCAGGGCGTCGGGCTTGCAATTCCAGGACCTTACGAACGCTACGGCGTGCTCGGCAAGGCGGCGAATCTCCCGGCGAGTTTTACGGGCTGGGATGTCCACGCGGATTACAGCGCGGCCCTCGCCAAGGCGGCCGGTCGTCCCGTGCCATTGACGGTGGGCAACGACGGCCATTGCGGCGGCGTGGCCGAGGCGCGGATCGCGCGCGGCAACCAGCCGCTGTCCGTCCTGATGCTCATGCCCGGCTCCGGCCTCGGCAGCGCGTTCGTGGGGCAGGACGGCCTGCCGCTCACCGGCCAGACGCTCACCGCCATGGAAACCGCGCACATGGCCGCGCCGCTGCACCTGTTCGGCCTCGGCGGCAAACCGATTCCGTGCGGCTGCGGGAAAAACTGGGGCTGCGTCGAGCCTTACACAACCATCGCTGGCCTGCCGCGTCTGCTGGCGGAAAAACTGAACAAGTTTCCAGACCACGAACTCGCGAAATCCTCCGCACCGATGAAGGAAAAAGTCCTGTCGCTGCGCAGCCGCGCGCAAAAGGGCGACGCGCTGGCGCTGGAGATTTTTGATTTTCAGGCGCGCGCGATGGGCTTCCACGTGGCGAACTTGGTGACGCTGCTTGATCCCGGCATCGTCGTCATCGGCGGCGGGCTGATGGACCACGAAGTGACCACGCCGGAATTTCGCGAGCGTTACCTGCGCATCATCCGCGAGACCGCCCTGCCGTATCTCTGGCCGGCGCAGCGCGGCACGCTCAAAATCATTCCCGCCGTCCTCGGCGAATTGTCGCAGGCCATCGGCGCGGCGCTGATGGCGTTATATCAAAGCCGGACTTGATTCCGCGCGGGCGCGGACAGCAGCCATTCCAGCCAATGGAAACCAATTTGACATCAGCGCGGACGCCTGCGCCGGTTGCCCGGTTCAAAATCAAATGGCTTGGCGGGTTGCTGGCGATATTGATTGTCGGCGGAGCCGTCGCATGGCTGGTCTGGGAAAAACCGGCTGCCCATCCGCAAGTGCTGGTGGTCTGGACGCTGGACAACGTCGCGTCAATCGGCGGCTACAAACCTGAAGTGCTCGGCGCGCCGGAAATTGTCAGCGCCGCAGCAGGCGGACCGGCGTTGCGGTTTAACGGACAAGGCGATGGTCTTTTTGTTCCGGTCAATCCGCTGGCCGGCTGGCCGAAGTTCACGGTCGAGGTCCTTTTTCTTCCCGAAACCAATTGCCCGGAAGAGCAGCGATTCGTTTATGTCACGGATGACAATGGCGACCGGGCCACGATCGAAACTCGCAGCGCCGACGGCCAGTCATGGTGCCTGGACACCTGCCTGTGGAGCGGCGATAGCAACCAGACCCTGCGTGACACCGGGGCGCTGCATCCGAACGGGAAGTGGGCATGGGTGGCATTGGTCTGCGACGGCGAAACGATGTCGCACTACGTCAACGGCGTGAAAGAGCAGGAGAGCGGGATTGCCTTTGCGCCGATGACAAGCGGACAGGTGTCGTTGGGCGTGCGCAATGACCGGAGATACTGGTTCAGAGGATGCATCAAGGAAGTGCGGTTCAATCCCGAGGCTTTGAATTCCAATGCGCTTCAGCGCGTATCAGAAAAATAACCGGCCCGTAAAACTTCATCCCAGCCATTGCGGATTGTGGCTGGTGCCGTCGAATTGCGTCGTGGTTTTGAAGATTTCATATTTGCCGTCCGCCGCCGCGTCGGCGGTGCGAGCCAGCAGGGCGGCGACTTCTTCGGGCGTCAGCGGCTTGAAAATTCGCGCGGCTTCGAGCGCCTGTTCGAGCCGCGCCACGCTCTCCATGCCGGTGATGACGGTTGAGGTCGGCAGGTTCAGCGCGTAATGCAGGCATTCGATGGCCGTCGCGGTCTGGCTGCGCAAGATGGCGCCGAAGCCCAGCGATTTCATGCCCAGCACGCCGATGCCGTCCTTGACCAGCACGGGCACGACGCGGTGCTCGAAGCTGCGGAAATGCGCGTCCATGACGTTCAACGGCATTTGCACCGCGTCGAACCGGAATTTGTTTTCGGCGGCCACCGACAGCATTTTCAGATGAATCTCCGGGTCTTTGTGCCCGGTGAAGCCGATGTAACGCACCTTGCCGGCCTGCTTCGCCGCGAGCATCGCCTCCATCGCGCCGCCCGGCGCAAAAACGCGGTCCGGGTCTTCCATGCGGACGATTTCGTGGAACTGCATCAGGTCCACGTGGTCGGTCTGCAAGCGTTTGAGCGATTCGTCAATCTGCTTCGCCGCGGACGCCTTGGTGCGCCCGTCAATTTTGCTCATCAGGAACGCCCTGGCGCGGTAACCGTCCTTCAACGCCTTGCCCATGCGCAACTCGCTTGCGCCGCCGTTGTAATCCCAGCAGTTGTCCAGAAAATTGATGCCGCGATCGAGCGCGGTGCGGACGAGGCGGATGCTTTCGGCTTCGTCGTCCTGCACACCGATATGGTAACCGCCCAGGCCGATGGCCGAGATTTTCTCGCCCGTGCGGCCCAGCGCGCGGCGGGGCATTTCATTTTTCACTTCCGCCGCCCAGACCGGCGCGACACTCGCGGCCACGCTCGCCGCGGCGGACAACTTGACGAATTCACGCCGCGTCAGGTTCCGGCGGTTCCCGAGTTCAAATGATTTGCTCATAAAATTCCCTAGCTTGGCTGACCCGGTTGATTTGTAGTCCAAACCGTCGGGTCCCGCAACCGGATTTGCCGGATTTGCCGGGACATTTCTTCACACCCACCCAGTCCGTTGTGGATTTTGGCCTTTGCCTGCTGCGGCTGGATGCGGCGGGTTAATTTGCATAATGGTTCTCCACAGGAGAAAAAGGTTCTCGCTCAAAAAGTGTTTGGCTCGAACCTTGTCCTCGACTGCAAAAAAGCCCGTGGTTCTTGCGCCAAACCGTAGTCGTTCCTCGTCGAAAAATCGTCGAGTGGTGGAGTGGTGCGCATAGCAGGACTTGAACCTGCACGGGTTGCCCCACTACCACCTCAAAGTAGCGTGTCTGCCAATTCCACCATATGCGCGCCCGGCCCAATAATGAAGCAGGCAAAACGCCCCGGCGCAAGCAGTTTTCAATCGCCCAACAGCCACTGCCAGCCGCGCCAGCGGTTGGGCTGGGCCGGATTGAATTTCTCGCCGCGCGCCTTCCCCAAATCCCATTGCATCAAAAGACCGATGCTGTTCGCGCCGCGTCCGCCGGACCGGATGGCGTCCACGCCGTAGGCGTAGTCGAACACGATTTTGAAACGGTCGGACGGCGAGCGATACAAAATGCCGCCGCCCACGCCGTTGAGCCAGTTGCCGGGCTGCGCTTCGCCGGGCAGATAATCCACGAAGGCGCTGGACACGTTCACATCGAGGTTCCAGCGCCGGCTTTTGTCGAGCGGCAACAGATAGCTGGCATTGAGCAGCACAAACTGGCGCGCGCTGATTTCCTGGTAAAAATAACCGGGCAGCGTCAGGGGAAATTCCGACACCAGCGGCAGAAATCCGCCGAGGCGGTAGGCGCTGAAGTGGTCGGCGTTCACGCTCGTGCCGGAGGTCAGGCGGACGGAAAAATTCTGCCGGCTCTCCGGCAGCGTGTAGGAAAGCGCGGCCTCGGCCCAAAACAAATGCGAGTTCGGATTCAGTTCACGATCCCCGCCATAACCGTAGGCGCCCGAATCGGAGCGGAATTCGCCCTCATACCACGCGGACAATTCCATCGCCAGCGCCGGGAACAGCGTCGGCTCGATGCCGCCCCAGCGCAGGCCGGTGCGCACGCTGAATTCGCCGTGATCGGACGGCAGTTGAAACCCGGCGGCGGTGTTGTCGTTGCGTGCATACGCGGAATAATGCGCCGTGCCGCGCACAATCAAATTGAGCGGAATCTCGTCGGCGGGATTGAACAGATGATAAACGCTCGCGGAAACTTCCCCACCACTGCCTTCGAAGGATTGGCCGGGATAGAATGTGCCGCCATGAATTTCATTGTAGCCGTCGGCAAATCCGCCGCCCGCCAGGCCGATGGCAAAATCCGTCTGCGGCCCCAGCCCATGCACGAAGCCGAGTTCGGAATCAAGATACACCGGCGCGAGCGCCAGCCGCAGCGTCAAGTTCGTGCGCAGAAAATCCGGCTGGTTGTGGTAATAAAAAGCGTAGCCGGCAAATGGCGCGTGGCCTTCCAGCGCCTGGTTGTAGCCGAACTGGATCAGGTCGCGCTTGACGGGATCAATTTGCGCGCCGGCAGAAATCGGGGCGAACAGCGACAGCCATAGCAGTGCGTGCCCAAATCGTTTCATCGCCGTCTTTCGTAACGCAAACCCGCCCCGGCGGCAAGCGGATTCAATCCCCGCTGGACACCCGACGGCTTTTACGGCTTACTATTCGCGCCGATGCCGCCACTGAATTCCGAATTGTTAGCCAAAGCAAAAGGTCTGGGGTTTTCCGACCGGCAGATCGCCCATTTGACCGGCTCCACCGAGGATAAAATCCGCGCGTTGCGCAAAAAGCTCAATCTCGTCCCCAGCTACCGGCTCGTGGACACCTGCGCCGCCGAGTTCGAGGCTTACACGCCGTATTATTATTCCACCTACGACCGTGGCGACGACGAGGTCAGGGGCAACACCGCGAAAAAGGTGATGATTCTCGGCGGCGGCCCAAACCGCATCGGGCAGGGAATTGAATTTGACTATTGCTGCGTCCACGCCGCGTTCGCGCTCAAGGAGGACGGATTTGAAACCATCATGGTGAATTCAAATCCTGAAACCGTCTCGACCGATTACGACACAAGCGACAAATTGTTTTTCGAGCCGCTCACGCTCGAGGACGTGC
>Ga0224534_1000366_pt1 | contig 29814 bp, 19 predicted proteins | sample 714E12024metaG_FD_172012 | JGI IMG/M metagenome (GOLD analysis project Ga0224534, IMG submission 172012) | Peat soil microbial communities from Stordalen Mire, Sweden - 717 E1 20-24 | ecosystem: Environmental > Terrestrial > Soil > Wetlands > Peat | place: Sweden: Norrbotten County, Stordalen... | reverse complement strand
TTGCTTTCCGTATCGTCTGGCGGCACGCAACGCTCGTCCGCCCAGAAAAAATGCACGTTTGCCGGGAGGGACGGCGTGTCGCCGTCCCCAAAATTTTGCACTGCGACCAGTTCCACCACCGCCGCAAAAAATTTCTGCGCGATGCGTCCGCCGGACAGCGCCACGCAATGCGGTTTGCCCGCGCGGTTGGCCGCCACGATTTCATCCAGCCACGCGCTGGCGGCGGCTTGCGCCAGTTCGTCGGCGGTGGCGAAGGGAATCAGTTCAAAGTTTTTCATTTCCAGCCAGGCAATAGAAGAATTATCAAAAGAATTCCAGCCAGTGCGGCCAAAAAACCTAGCAGAAGTTTCCATTTTAGGTTCGGCTGCCAGATACCGATAATCACAGCGGGAAGTGGAATAAAAAATCCACCCATTAAAAAAGGCAAAAATGGAGCATCTGTACCTCTTGCTGTAATGATTAACGCCAGAACGGCCAAGATGAAGCTCGACACCAAATAGGTCATCCAAAATTGTCTCATATACTTTTGTTTTTATTTTATTACCTGCGGTTCATGCCAGGCGTGGCCGCTTTGCGCGAGCAAATCCTCGGCGGCAACCGGTCCCCACGTGCCCGCCGCGTAAAATTCACGGTTCGTCAGCGGCTTGTTTTCCCAGCCTTTGCGGATCGAGTCCACGATTCGCCACGCGGTTTCGACTTCGTCGCGCCGGATGAACAGCGTCGCGTCGCCGGCGATGGCTTCGAGCAGCAGCCGTTCGTAGGCTTCGGGCGTGTAAGCGCCGAACTCGGAATCGTAACTGAAGTGCATCCGCACGGGGCGCACCCCGAGGCTCATGCCGGGCACCTTGCCGTTGAAGTGCAGGGAAATTCCTTCGTTCGGCTGGAGCCGGAGCGCCAGCGCGTTGGCGTCGAGTTTTGGGCCGCATTGCGCGGCAAACAGCACATGCGGCGTGGGGCGGAATTGAACCCGCACTTCGCTCGCGCTTTGCGGCAGGTATTTGCCGGTGCGCAAATAAAACGGCACGCCGGACCAGCGCCAGTTGTCAATCAACAGCTTCAACGCGACGTAGGTTTCCACGTTGGAATCGGGCTTCACTTTCGGTTCCTGCCGATAACCCGGCACCGGCTGGCCGTCCACCGCGCCGGCAAAGTATTGTCCGCGCACGACCTGCTTCGCCACATCTTCGGGCGTCAGCGGGCGGATGGACCGGAGCAGTTTCACCTTTTCGTCGCGGATGGATTCGGCTTCGAGCGACACGGGCGGTTCCATTGCCACGAGCGAGAGGATCTGGAGCATGTGATTTTGCACCATGTCCCGCAACGCGCCGGTTTCCTCGTAATAGCCGCTGCGCTGGCCGACGCCGGATTTTTCGCTGACGGTGATCTGCACGTGGTCAATCAGGCCGCGATTCCAGAGCCGCTCGAAAATGGAGTTGGAAAAGCGGAACATCAAAATGTTCTGCACCGTTTCCTTGCCGAGGTAATGGTCAATGCGGCAGACCTGCTGCTCGTGCGCGAAGCGCGTCAATTCCCGGTTCAACGCGCGGGCGGAGGCGAGGTCGTGGCCGAACGGTTTTTCTACGACAATCCGCTGCCAGCCGTGCCCATTACCGTGATGCAGCAATCCGGCGTTATGCACCTGCTCGATGACCTGGCCAAACTGGCTGGGCAGGGTTGCCAGATAAAGCAAAAGATTCTCCCGCAATGGCGCGCTGCCGAACGAGGCCAGCCGTGCTTCGAGTTTTTTGTAGGCCGCCGCGTCGGTAAGGTCGCCCTGACAGTAGGACAAATTGGCCGCGAATTCGCGCCACACGTTTTCATCCACCGGCTGGGTGCGGGAAAACTGGTCGAGCGCGGCGCGCAATTCCGCGCGCCACGATTCGTCCGTTTTTTCCCGCCGCGCGAATCCAACGATGCGGAACGCGGACGGCATCTGCTTTTCCTTGCCGAGATGGTAAAACGCCGGGATGAGTTTGCGCGCGGTCAAATCGCCGCTGGCGCCGAAGATGACGATGGAGCAGGGTTCGAGTGCCTTGCGTTCGGAACCCATGTGGCAAGGCGGCGAATCGTCCAGTAAAATCGAATTATTCACGGGCCAACCATGGCTCAACCGGCGGCTAATTTCAACGCTTCTTGTGTTGGAGTTCAGACTTCAGCCTGCCCTTTGTGTTGAACAATCCGCCGGGCGGGATTGAACTCCAACATTGTTAAAAATTGCTCGCCCGGCGCGGCGATTTTTCGCAAAATTCCCCGGCGCAAGCATGAAAGCAAAAATCATCATCACCCCCAAAAAGGCCGTCGTGGACCCGCAGGGCAAAACCGTCCGGAGTGCGCTCGAACAAATGGGCTATAAAGGCGTCACCGGCGTCCATGTCGGCAAATACATTGAGATTGACCTCGCGCCCGGCACGGATCAGGCCGCCGCGCAACGTGCGCTCAACGACGCCGCGCACAAGTTCCTCAGCAACCCGATTATTGAGGACTACAAGCTGGAGATTGAATGAATTGCCAAGTGACAAGTGACGTGTGGCAAGTGACGAGAAGTTTGCGCTGCGCCGTTCGATTTCATTTGTCCCTCTTGTCACCTGTCACCTGTCACCTGTCACCCTAATGAATTTTGCTGTTTTACAGTTCCCCGCTTCCAACTGCGACCAGGACGCCATTCACGCCCTTCGTGACGTGCTCGGCCATACCGCCCGCTACGTCTGGCACAAGGAAAATTCCCTCGGCGATGCCGACGCCGTCATCGTGCCCGGCGGATTCAGCTATGGCGATTACCTCCGGTGCGGCGCGATCGCGCGGTTTAGCCCCGTGATGCAGGCCGTGAAGCAGTTCGCCGACAACGGCGGGCTGGCCATCGGCATTTGCAACGGCTTCCAGGTGCTCACCGAGGCCGGGCTGCTGCCGGGGGCGCTGGTCCGTAATCGCGACCTGCAATTCCACTGCGAACACATTTATCTCAAGACCGCCACGACGGAATCGCCGTTCACCAACAAGATTCCCACCGGCAAAATCCTCCGCATCCCCATCGCGCATGGCGAGGGCTGCTACTTTGCCGACGAGGAAACGCTGGCGAAGCTCAAGGCGAACAACCAGATCCTGTGGCAGTATTGCGACGCGAACGGAACCCTGACCGACAAGTCGAATCCAAACGGTTCGCTGCAAAACATTGCCGGCATCTGCAACGAACGCCGCAACGTGGCTGGCCTGATGCCGCACCCCGAACGCGCCAGCGAACTCGTGCTCGGCAGCGACGACGGCCGATTGATTTTCGAGAGCATCTTCGCCGCGTTGAAAAACAAGCTGACAGCCAAAGCCGCCTGACCAATGCCAACCCGGGAACATTTCTTTGCCAAGCTGGCTGAACTTGTCACGCTGGCGAAGGATTTCCCAACATCCGAGTTCGACGAAGCCGCGCCGGAGGAAGTGACCAAACGGCGGCTCATCGAACCGTTCTTCCATGCGCTCGGTTACAAACCAAACCAGCTCGTCGCCGAGTATCGCATCATTGGCGACCAGGTGGATTATCTCGTTCGCACGGAACGCCCGCTCCTGTTCGTCGAAGCCAAAAGTTTGATTGATGTCGCCCCCGATCTTTTCGAGGCGCACGCGCAGCAAGTCCGCCGGTATATCCGCAACTATCGCATCAGCCCGCAGCAGGCCGAGATGGAGCGGCCGGTCACCTGGATTCTCCTCACGAACTTCGCGCAGTTCCATTTCCTCCGCGTCAACGAAGATGTGCCGACCTGGAAATTCGCCCTCGACGAACTCATCCCGCGCCGCGACGAACTTTGGGAACTGCTTGCGCCGGAATGTCTGGAAGCCGGCCGCATCGAGGAACTTTACGACCGGACCCACAAGGCGCCGCTGGACCAGCGCTTCCTTGCCGACCTCAAACGCTGGCGGCTTCTGCTGGCCAACGGCTTTGCGATGCGCAACCAAACGCGCCCGCTGGCCGACCTCAAGCTCGCCAGCCAGCAACTCCTGGATCGTTTCCTGTTCTGCCGCATGTTGGAAACGCACCGGCTCGTCGAGCACAACCGCCTCGCCCGTGCCTTCGCCCATTACGAAGCGCTCTACGGCGAGGCCGATCAGGAGAAAACCTTCGCTGAAGTTCTCAAGGAAACGCTCTTCGCAGAAATCAAGCGCGACTTCAACACCGAACTGTTTCTCCAGCCGCTGCTGTGCGACGAACTGCCCATTGACAACCTGACCATTGCCACCGCGCTCGGCCACGAACCGCTTCATGCCGAACTCGCCGCCCACTGCGGCATCGAATCAGGCCAGGGCCAGCTTCTCCCCTTCAAGCACCTTTACGGCTACGACTTCAGCCGCATGTCGCAGGACGTCATGGGCTCGGTTTATGAGCGATTCCTCGCCCACAACCTCCGACAAGACGGCGGACGCGTCGTCATCGAGGACACCGATGAACTCCGCAAGAAGGAAGGCATCTACTACACCCCGCAATACATCGTGGACTACATCGTCGAGCACACGCTCGGTGAAAAAATCAAGCCCATCCTCGCTGAAGCCAAAACCCTGCTCGGCTACAAGAACTACCAGGCCGCGGTCGCCAAAATCCGCGAACTCTCGCAAATCAAGGTCCTTGACCCCGCGATGGGCTCCGGCTCGTTCCTGCTCCGCGCCTTCGACCAGCTCGTGGGCGCCTACGCCGATTACAACACCGAATGCCGCCGCATAAAAAAGGAGCGCAACGGCGGCGGCGTGCTTTTTGACGCCGACTTTGCCGTCACCGAGGAAGTGTTGGATGCGCCGCTGCAGGTCCTCACCGAAAACATTCACGGCGTGGATCTGGACGCACAGGCGGTGGAAGTGGCCAAGTTGAGTCTCTGGCTGCGTTACATGGCCGTGAACCGCGACAGCTTCCGCGAACGGCTGCGCGACCGGCGCAAAGGCGGCAAGCCGTTGAATCTCCTGCCCACGCTCACCCGCAACCTCAAACGCGGCAACTCGCTCATTGCCGATGCGAAAGTGGCGGGCGATGCGGCATTCGATTGGGAGAAGGAGTTCCCCGAGCCAATGATACGCGGCGGCTTCGATGTCGTCATTGGCAATCCGCCTTACGAGCGGATTCAGGTGATACAGGCGCACGCCCCTGAAGCAGTGGAATTTCTAAAAAACAACTACCGCTCCGCCGCCAGCGGCAACTTCGACATCTACGTCTGCTTCATTGAGCGCGGGCTGCAATTGCTCAATGCCAATGGCATTTTCGGCTACATCTGCCCGAACAAATTCTTTCAATCCGAATACGGACAGGAGACGCGCCAGCTTTTGAGTGAAGGCCGGAACGTCAGTCATCTCGTCAACTTCGGCCACCTGCAAATTTTTTCGCAGGCAACCATCTACACCTGCCTTTTATTCTTGCGCCGGCAGGCGCAAACGGCTCTTGCCTTCCACAAAGTTGAAGATTTGGAACTGTGGCGGGAAAACGGGCAGGCGGCGCAGATGCAAGTGCCGATTGAATTGCTCACTCCCGCCGAGTGGAACTTTGTGCCCGGGGCAAGCCAGCCGATATTTGAGAAAATCAACGGACAGCCGCACAAGCTGGAAGAAGTCGCGGACATTTTTGTCGGATTGCAAACCAGCGCGGACGATGTGTTTATCTTGAATTATTTGGGCGAGACCAAAAGCACCATCCGTCTGCAATCGCAGTCTCTAGCCACGGAATGGACGTTTGAAAAAGATTTGCTCCATCCGCTGGTCAGCGGGACGGATGTTCCGGCTTATGGGCCGCTGCCGCACCGGCAATTCATCATCTTTCCCTACAAAGTCAAAGGCGACAAAGCCGAACTGATTGACTTCAGCGAGATCCAAAAAAAGTTTCCAAAAACGGCAGAGTATTTGTCGAAGAACCAAACGACTTTGGAAAATCGGGAAGGCGGAAAGTTCAAAGATGGACAATGGCATCGTTTTGGTCGGCTACAGAATCTTACACGGCAAGCCATTCCAAAACTCTGCGTTCCGCGCCTTGTTGATCAGCTTCATGCGGCGTGGGACGAGAACGGCGAAGTCTTTCTCGACAACGTAGATGTCGGTGGCGTGACCGTGAAATCGGAGTTTGAGGGCCTGAAGATGCCGTATTTGCTGGCCCTGCTGAATTCGCGCTTACTCCGTTGGTTCTTTCCGTTCGTCAGCGTGCCATTTCGTGGCGATTATTTTTCAGCCAACCGGCAGTTTCTCGGCCAGCTTCCCATCAAGCTGATTGACCCGAAAAAGAAAACCGAAGTGAAGTTGGAAAAGGAAATAGTCGAGCGCGTCGAAGCTATTCAAGCCGCGCACCGACAGTGCATGAAGTTGCCGGAAGTCTTGCATCGCAAAATCGCGCATACACAAAACCGCACGTCCTGCAACCTCGCTCACTACCTGCAAAACGATTTCGCGGCGGCGGTGAAATCCGAAATCTTGATTGACGACGTGCAGAGCACCGGTTTCGTCCATGAAATCCGTGTTGAAACCGATGGCAAACAACTCACGCTTGCTGCCACCGTTTCGGACAAGCCGGATGGCGAGCCGCGTCCGCTGCCGGTTTTGAAACTCACGTTCAAGGACGACGCGCTGCGGCAGTTCATCTACGCCTGCTGGCGGCGGTTCCTCACCGAACATTCACGCCAGAAGAAATGGACGAAAGGTAAAAAACCGGAACCCATTTATCCGCTGTTGGTCAACACACTCGAACCACTGGTTTATTTCGCCCCCGCCGCCGGCGACAATCTCCGCGCCATTCGCGATCTGATGAAAGCCGTGGCCGATGAAGCCGGCAGTTCCGATCTCGCCGCGATTGAATCGGAAATCCAGAAGCTTGACCGTGAGATTGACGAGCACGTTTATGAACTTTACGGTCTGACACCGGACGAAATCGCCGTCGTTGAAGGCCGCACAAAATGATTTTTTTAACATGACCGAACACGCTATCACTCAAGAGTCCGCGATCAAGCCAAACCTCACATGGCAGGAATACCAAAACGCTGTTGCTCGCCTATATGAACAATATGGCGGCCTTGGCCAAGTTCAGCGTTCTATTACTCGACCAGACCACATTACAGGACAGCCCAGACAAATTGATGTCTGGATCACTGGCGAGTTAAAGGGGCACAAATTGCAGATGTTGGTTGATGCAAAATATCGCAAGGACAAGATTGATGTAAAGGATGTCGAGGAAGTTTTAGCCTTAGCCGAGGCAGTCGGGGCAGACAAATCTGTGATTGTTGCCTCCACAGGTTGGACAGATCCTGCAGAAACCAAAGCAAAAGCATGCAGAATGGATCTTCTTCTCCTCACACCAGCTGATGCGTATGTGCAGCAAGAGAAATTATTGGAGCAAATTACGCCTGAGTTGGTTAGCAAACACAACCTGACGCCAGACGAGTATGCCCACATGAAATACATCCTCGGGCGCGAGCCGAGCTACACCGAGCTGGGCATCTTTTCGGTGATGTGGAGCGAGCATTGCAGCTACAAAAACACTCGCCCGCTGCTCAAAACCTTCCCGACCAAGTCCAAAAAAATCCTCGTCGGCGCGGGCGAGGAAAACGCCGGCATCATTGACATCGGTGATGGGCTCGCCATCGCGTTCAAGATCGAGTCGCACAACCATCCGAGCGCGGTCGAGCCGTTCCAGGGCGCGGCCACGGGCGTCGGCGGCATCGTGCGCGACATTTTCACGATGGGCGCACGGCCAATCTGCTCGGTGAACTCGCTGCGCTTCGGGCCAATCGTCAATGACGTAGCAGCGGACGTGAGTCCGCTCACTTTAAATTCGAGAAATGATCAGAGCCGACTCACGTCGGCTGCTACGAATTCAGAAAAAGACGCCGCCCTAAAGAACAACCGCCGTCTCTTCGCGGGCGTCGTCAGCGGCATCGCGTATTACGGCAATTGCTTTGGCATCCCGACCATTGCGGGCGAGGTTTATTTCGACAAGAGCTACGAGGGCAATCCGCTCGTGAACGCCTTCTGCCTCGGCGTGCTGCGCCACGAACAAATTGCGCGCGGCGCGGCCAAAGGCATCGGCAATCCGGTGTTTTACGTCGGCCCGGCGACGGGTCGCGACGGGCTGGCGGGCGCGTCGTTCGCGTCGCAGGATTTGACCGAGGAATCCGCCGAGCAACAACGCGGCGCGGTGCAGGTGGGCGATCCGTTCATGGAAAAACTCGTCTGCGAAGCCTGCCTCGAACTGCTGGCCACCGGCGCGGTTGCGGGCATCCAGGACATGGGCGCGGCAGGCCTGACCTGTTCGACCTGCGAAACCGCTGCGCGCGCGGGCACGGGCATCGAGATTGAACTGGACAAGGTACCGCAGCGCGCGCCGAACATGAGCAGCTACGAAATCATGCTCTCCGAATCGCAGGAACGGATGCTCATCATCGTTCACAAAGGCCGTGAGGAGGAAGTAAAACGCATTTTCGACAAATGGGATTTGCCGTGGTCGGAAATCGGTTTCGTCACCGACACCGGCCGCATGGTGGTGAAACAGCACGGCAAAGTCGTGGCGGACATTCCGGCCAGGAAAATTGCCGATGAATCGCCGGTTTATCAGCGCGATTCCAAAGAGCCGGAGTATTTGAAGAAAGTTCGCGCGTTCCGGCTGGATCAAATTCCCCAGACCCAGGACGCCAGGACCGATCTCCTGAAACTTTTGGCGTGGCCGACGATTGCCTCAAAAAATTGGGTTTATCGCCAATATGATCACATGGTGCGCGACGGGTCCGTGGTCTGCCCGGGCAGCGACGCGGCGGTGCTGCGCATCAAGGGCGATTCGTTGCCGGAAGTTGGTAGGGCCGGGCTGCCGCCCGGCCAGGACGCGCAGCAGCGCGTCCCTGCCGTGCCCGAAAAACTCATCGCCCTGACCGTGGATTGCAACGGCGCTTACGTTTATCTCGATCCCTACGAAGGGGCGAAGGCGGCGATGGCTGAGGCATGCCGCAACCTGGCCTGTTCCGGCGCGGTGCCGCTCGGCACGACCGACAATTTGAACATGCCCAGCCCGCTCAAGCCGGAGTTGTTCTGGCAGATCAAGGAAAGCGTGCGCGGCCTGGCCGAGGCGTGCCGGGCATTCAACGCGCCCGTCACCGGCGGCAATTGCTCGCTCTACAACCAAAGCCCGGCCGGTCCGATTGATCCCACGCCAACCGTCGCCGTCGTCGGTATCATCGAAAAACCGGAGCACGTCACGACACAATGGTTCAAGGACGAAGGCGACGCGATTGTTTTGCTCGGTGAAATTGTTGATGCGAACGACCCGTTGCTCGGACTCGGCGGTTCGGCGTATTTGCAGGCGGTTCACGGCAAAAAGACCGGCACGCCGCCGCGCTGCGATTTGGAAACCGCCAAGACCCTGCATACGACGCTGCTCGGATTGATTCAAAGCGACCTTGTAAAGAGCGCGCATGATTGCAGCGAAGGCGGTTTGGCGGTTTGTCTTGCGGAAAGTTGCATCAGCCAGCTTGTGGCGAGAGAGACGCCGGGGTTGATCGGCGCGCAGATTGATCTTACTGCTGTAGCCGCGTCTCGTCAGAGCGCGGGTAACCAAGACAAGTCAGCCGCGCTCTCACGAGACGCGGCCACATGCAGGTTGGACGCCCTGCTTTTTGGCGAGACGCAAAGCCGCGTGGTCATCACGTGCAAACCGCTTGACGCGGTGAAGGTGGTCGAGCGCGCGAAGTTGATGGGGGTGCCCGCCGCGCAGATTGGCAGGGTGGGCGGCGACCAGTTGACGATTAAAACCGCCGCCGGTGAATTCAGCGTGCCGGTGGCCGAACTTCATGACGTTTGGTGGAATTCCATCGCTCGTGCGATGGCGTGATTTTTATTTTGAACAAAATCGCCCGCCGGACGCTCCATTTCCCTGAAAACTCAATTATGGCCCTCGTATCGGATGGATTAACCGTTGGCAATCAGCCGCCGGGGAATTAACCTTTCGCCGATATTCGATATGCGACAATTTTTAACCATCGCCACCAATGCCTTCATGGAATTGATCCGGCAACCGGTTTTTCTGTTGCTGATGACGGCGTCGGTGCTTTTTGAAATTTTTCTGGCCGTGCCGTATTACTTTGCGCTGGGTGACGAACCGAAGCTGGTCTCCACCAGCGCGCTGGCGGTGATGCTGCTGTCGGGGCTGCTCGGCGCGGTGTTGAGCGCGTCGGCATCGCTGGCGCGCGAAATCCGCGCGGGCACGGCGCTGGCGGTGCTGTCGAAACCGGTCGGCCGCGCACAATTTTTCCTGGCCAAATACACCGGCCTCGCCGCCGCACTGACGCTGTTGTCCTACGTCAACCTCATCGGCGTGCTGCTCGCCAACTGGATGTCGTTCGACGCCTACGGCAGGACCAATCTGCCCGCGCTCGGCATTTTTGCAGCCGGAGTGGTGGTGGCTTACGCGCTGGCGGGCTTCAGCAATTTTTTCCTGCGGCGGCCGTTTGTAAGCGACGCGATCCTGGCGCTGGTGGTGACGGCGACGCTGGTGGCGTTTTTGGTTTTCCAATTCGTCCGGCAAATGCAAACCCTGGGGGTGCAGGCACACGTGGACTGGCGGCTGGTGCCGGCGGGGATCCTGATTTTGTTCGCGCTGTGGATCCTGGCGGCGCTGGCACTGGCGTGCTCGACGCGGCTGGACACGATTCCCACGCTGGCGATTTGCTCGGCGTTCTTTTTGGCCGGTCTGATGTCGGATTATTTTTTTGGCACCCGCGCGGAGGCGGGCAAATGGTGGGCTTCGACGCTTTACACCATCGTTCCAAACTGGCAGCTTTTCTGGCTTGCGGACGCCCTGGACATGGGCAAAAGCACGTTCCACTGGGGTTATGTCGGCAAGGCCTTTGCCTATGCGGTCGCTTACGCGGGCGCGGCGCTGGCCGTGGGCACGGCCCTGTTTGAGGAACGGGAATTGAGTTAAGCATGGAACGCAACGTTCAAAAAAACGGTCTGGTGAACCTGATCGCGGCGGTGATGATCTTCATCGCCGCATTTGTCGTGACCAGCTACGTGAACTCGCTGGCGGGTCAGGCGTGCGCAATTTTCCTCGGCCTCGGCGTGCTCGCGGCGTTCGCCGGCTGGTTCCAGATGCGGCTCGAGGAAAACGAACGGCTGGAAAAACTGGAGTTCGAGGAACTGGCCCGCGCCCGGGGCGAAACGACACTGTTTGCAGCGAAGGACGCGGAGATTTTTCCGGCGCAACGCGCGCGTGCGCAATTCGAAAAGTTTTTTGTGCCGGGTTTTGGCGTGCTGCTGTTCCTGCTCGAAGCGGGCGCCGCGTGGCTGCTCTGGCGCTGGATTTCCAAGGCTGACAACGGCATTGTGCCCGACCGCGCCATGGCGTCACTGTCGTTGTTCGGAATTTTGGCGCTGTTGTTGTTTTTGCTCGGACGGTTTTCCGTGACCATTGCGCGGCTGGAAAATCACCGGTTGCTGCGGCCCGGCGCGAGCTTTCTGCTGGCCGGCGCGTATATCTGCTTCGTGACCGCGCTCGGCATCGCCGGGACCCGGGCGGAATTTCCGAGGGTGGATTTTTACGTTGCCCGCGCCCTGTGCCTGCTGCTCGGTTTGATGGCGGCGGAAATGCTCCTCACGCTGTTGCTGGAAATTTACCGGCCGCGCGTGAAAGGCAAAATCGCCCGGCCCATTTACGACAGCCGGCTCGTCGGCCTGCTCGCGCAACCAGAAGGACTGTTCACGACGGCGGCACAGGCGCTGGATTATCAATTTGGTTTCAAAGTTTCGGAGACCTGGTTTTTCAAGTTGCTCCAACAAAATCTGCCCGTGCTGGTGCTGGCGCAACTGGCGGTGCTGTTTTTGTCCACCGGCGTCGTGTTCATTGACGCGGGCGAACAGGCCGTGCTCGAGCGTTTCGGCCGGCCGGTCGGGGTGCTGGAGCCGGGCGCGCACCTGAAATTACCGTGGCCGGCGGACAAAATTTATCTCTATCGCACGGATCAAATCCAGACTCTCGACGTCGGTTTCACGCCGGACGCGCAAAGCGGGCAGGCAAAAACGATCTTGTGGAGTGTGAGCCACACCAAGGAAGAAAATTTCCTCGTCGGCAACCGCGAACCGGTCACGATTAAAAACGAAAACGCCGACACCAATGACACGCTCAAAGCGCCGCCGGTGAGCCTCATTAGCGTCAGCATTCCCGTTCAATTTCAAATCACGAACGTCCTCGCCTGGGCTTACACCAACGCCGACCCGGCGAATCTGCTCCAGGATTTGGCGACTCGCGAAGTCGTTCATTATCTTGCCGGCGTGGATTTGAACGAAGTGATGTCCCACGCGCGCCTGGAGGCCGCGCAGGAATTACATTCACAAATCCAGGCCGCGGCGGATGAATATCACCTCGGTGCGAAAATCATTTTCGTCGGATTGCAGGACATTCATCCGCCGGTGAAAGTCGCGGGTGATTACGAAAAAGTTGTCGGTGCGGAGCAGACGAAGCTGGCCAAAATTCTTGATGCACAGGCCGGGGCCATTCGCACCAATGCGCTGGCCGGCGCGCAGGCGTTCACGATGACGAACGTGGCCGATGCGATGCGGCAGCGGCTCAGCGTTTCGGCGTTCGCGCGCGCGGCGCTGTTCACGAACCAGATTCCAGCGTTCGCGGCCGCGCCATCGGTTTACCGGCAGCGCAAGTATTTCCAGGCGTTTGCCGACGCCACGGCCGGAGCGCGCAAATACGTTTTGCTCGTCACGAACACGCAGGACGTGGTGATTTTCAATCTGGAAGACAAAATCCGCGAAGACCTTTTGAATTTGAACGTGCCATCATCCCCCAACAATTCATCGCCATGAAACGTAACGTAATGACCATCGTCATCGGCGCAGTGCTGATTGTGATTTTCGCGCTGCTGCTATTTGTTTTTCAAGTCCGCCAATCCGAGGTCGCCGTCGTCACGACGTTTGGCAAACCGACGCGCAACCTCATCGAGCCGGGCGCGTATTTCAAATGGCCATGGCCGGTGGAGAAGGTCTATAAATTTGATCAACGCGTCCAGAATTTCGAGGACCGGTTCAGCCAGAATCTTACGGCCGATAGCAACCCTCTGCTCGTGATGGTTTATGTTGGCTGGCGGATTTCCGACGCAAAGGCGTTCTTCCCGAAATTCGCCGGCGGTTCGACCGTGGCCGCCCAAAGCATGCTTGAAAGCATGTTGCGCAGCGCCAAAAGCGCCGTGGTCGGCAGGCATCCGCTGGCCGATTTCGTGAACGCCGACGCGAAGCAATTGAAGTTCGACGCCATCGAAAGCGAAATCGAGCAGGCCGTCCAATCGCAGTTGCAAACGAACAATTGCGGCATCGGAATCGCATTTCTCGGCATCAAGAAACTCGGCTTGCCGGAGAATGTGACGGAAGCCGTGTTTCAGCGCATGACCTCCGAGCGTCAAATTCTCATCAGCCGATTCCGGTACGAAGGCGAGGCCGAGGCGCAAAAAATCAAATCCGCCGCCGACCGTCAGGCCGCCGAGACCATTGCCAACGCCGATGCCGCGGCCACGCGCATTCGCGGCGAGGGCGAAGCCGCGGCCGCCAGGGTGCTGCCGGTCTTTGAACAAAATCCAGAACTGGCGAATTTCCTGTTGCGCATCAGCGCGCTGCAACAGTCGCTCAACCAGCGCGCGACTTTGATTTTCGACGAGCGTACGCCGCCGTTTGATTTGTTCCAACATCTGCCGACCAACGCGCCGAGCCGGTAAATATGAGCCACGATCACGAACCCGATCACACGCACGAGCATCCCGCGCCCGCGCCGGTGACACCGGACGACGCCGGTTCGCAGGCGCTGGCCGAGGCGTTGCGCAGCAGTTTCGCGATTGTCAAAGTCGTGATGCTGCTGATGGTGCTGGCCTTTTTCAGCTCCGGCTTTTTCACCGTCGGTCCGTCGGAAAAGGCGGTGATTTTGCGTTTCGGCAGGCCCGTCGGCGAAGGCGGAAAGGTTTTGCTCAATTCGGGATGGCATTGGTCGTATCCTTATCCGATTGATGAAGTGGTCAAAATTCCGATCACGGAAATTCAAAAAGTCAGTTCCACCGTCGGCTGGTATTTCACCACGCCGGAACAGGAGTTGAGCGGTGAGGAATTGCCGGCCGGCACTTCGCTGAATCCGGCGGTGGACGGTTACGCGATCACGGCGGACACCAACATCATTCACACCCGCGCGATGCTTTACTATCACATCGAAAACCCGATTCACTTCGTGTTCGATTTCGTGTCCGCGTCCAACACCGTCCAAAACGCGCTGAACAATGCGTTGTTATACACCGCCGCGCACTTCAATGTGGACGACATCCTCACGCGCGACGTGGCCGGGTTCCGCGATGACGTGCTCCAGCGCGTCAGCAATTTGACCGAGCAGGAACAGCTCGGCATCGCCATTGACCAGTGCGAGGTCCAGAGCATTCCGCCGCGGCAATTGAAGGACGTTTTCAGCCAGGTCACGAGCGCGCGGGAAAATCGCAACAAACTGCTCAACGAAGCGCACAGTTACGAAAACCAGGTCTTGAGCCAGTCCGGGGCGCAGGCTGCGTCCATCACCAATGCCGCGGCCGCCGACCGCGCGCGTTTCGTGGAGTCCATCACCGCCGAGGCGAAGCGCTTCAGCGATTTGCTGCCGAAATACGAAAGCAATCCGAGCCTGTTCGCGCAGCAAACCCTGGTGCAGATGATGGGGCCGATCCTGACCAATGTGCAGGACAAAATCTTTTTGCCCGGGCGCGCCGATGGCAAACCGCGCGAACTCCGGTTAATGTTGAATCGTGAGCCGCCGCAGCCGAAAACAACGACGCAACAATGATTTGGCATTCGCAATTTTAAATTCGTAATTTGTTATGCAAATCACATCGCTTTTGAGTCATCACGAGCACGGGCCGGAATGCGGCTGTGGCCATGACCACGAACATTCCGTCGTGCATTTGTGGCAGGCAGTGCTGGGCGTCGTCTTCGTCCTTAACGCCTTCATCGTGGACTGGCTGTTTGCACAGGGCGACACCGTCGCCAGTGCCAGCGCGTTCATCGGCGCGATCATTCTCGGCTACCCCATCGTCGTCACGGCCATCAAGGATTTGCGCGTCGGACGCCTCAGCATCAATGAACTCGTTGCCATTGCCGTGCTCGCCGCGTTCGCTTCCGGCAATTACAAGGTCGCCGGGGTGGTCGCGTTTTTCATGCTCACCGGCGAAATCATCGAAACCCGCACCGCCGAAGGCGCGCGCGCTTCCATCGAATCGCTCATCAAACTCACGCCCACGAAAGCGCGCCGTATCAAACGTGCTGCCGGCATCCTGCCGGCAGATCAATCTTCTTCTGCCAGCGGGACGCTGGCAGCACATTCCGAGATCGAAGAAGAAGTGGCCGCCAGCGAACTCGCCATCGGTGACGTGATTCGCATCCGTCCCGGCGACAACGTGGCGGCGGACGGCGTCATCGTCAGCGGGCAAGGTTCGTTCAACCAGGCCACCATTACCGGCGAATCGCTGCCGGTGGACAAAAAGTCCGGCGATGAAGTTTTTGCCGGCACACAAAACCTGACCGGGGTCCTGGAAATCAAGGTCAGCCGCGCCGGCGAAGACACGACGCTGGGCCGCGTGCGCGAACTGATTCTGGCCGCCGAGAAAACCAAGCTCCCGATCATGAAGATCGTGGATCAATACATGGGTTTTTACACGCCGCTCGTGCTGGTCATCGGCGCGCTCGTCTGGGCATTCACGCACGACCTGAACCGCGTCATCGCCGTGTTCGTGGTGTCGTGCCCGTGTGCGTTCATCCTGGCGACGCCCACCGCGATGGTCGCCGCGCTTTCCGCCGCCGCGCGCCTTGGCATTTTGATCAAGAACGTCGCCGATATCGAAACCGCGGCCAAAATCAACGCCTTTGTCTTCGACAAAACCGGCACGCTGACCACCGGCGAGCTGGCGGTCAGCCGGCTCATGCCGCTTGGCGAAACCAAGCCGGCGGAATTGTTGCGATGCGCGGCGTCGGCGGAAAAGTACAGCAATCATCCGACGGCCAGGGCGCTCGCGCAAATTGCGGGTGAAGCCGGCGTGCCGCTGGCCGAGCCGCAGAATTTTGCGGAGACCGCCGGACGCGGCGTGAAGGCCGAGGTGGGTGGGGCAAAAATCCTCGTGGGCCGGGCGCAGTGGCTCAAGGACAACGGCGTGACCGAAGATTTTGTGAAATCCGTTGACCTCGACGAGGCCGAGGGCTGGAGTTTGATTTTTGTCGCGCGCGACGGCAGGTGCATCGGTTGGGTTGGTTTGCAGGACCAGACCCGTGCCGAGGCCAAGGAATCACTCGCCGAGTTGAAAGAAGCGGGTGTGCGCCGCATCGCGATGGTTTCCGGCGACCGGCAGGCGGTGGCGACCCGCGTGGCCGCTGAAATTGGTTGCGAAGAGGCCCAGGGCGAATGCCTGCCGCAGAACAAGGTCGAGTTCGTGCGCGGCGTGAAGGCGAAGGGCTATCGCGTGGCGGTGGTCGGCGACGGCGTGAACGACGCGCCGGCGTTGGCGGCGGGCGACATCGGCATCGCCATGGGCGCGGCGGGCAGCGAAGTGGCCATCCACAGCGCGACGATTGCGCTGATGAACAACGACCTGCGCCGGCTGCCGTTTTTGGTGAAGCTCTCGCGCAGCACCCGCGCGGTCATCAACCAGAATTTTTCGTTTGGCGTCGCGTTCATCATCGTCGGCTGGATGGTGACCGGGTCCGGGTACATCGGCCCGATCGCCGCCTCCATTCTGCACGTTTTCGGTTCGCTGATTGTGGTTTTCAACAGCGCCCGCCTCGTGCGCAAAGGCGAGGAACTGGAACATTTTCATCCCGAACCGGTTGAACCCAAATCCGGCAGCGGCTCGCGTCCCGAAGCCTCCGGCCAACTGACGCCAAAGCTGGCGTAAGCATTCTCTGTCCGACTTATGCCCGTCGCCGAACTAAATCCGCAATCCGCAACTTCGATAAATTGCGAACACGCGACGAAAGTCGGCGTCCGCAATCCGCAATCAAGCGGCGAAGTCGTCGTCTCCGTTCGCGGGCTGACGAAAGTCTTCAAAGATTTCTGGAATCGTCCGAAAGCGCGCGCGGTGGACAACGTGGATTTTGACGTGCGGCGAGGCGAAGTGTTCGGTCTGCTCGGCCCGAACGGCTCCGGCAAATCCACCACGGTCAAGCTGCTGCTCGGTTTGCTCAACCCGACGCGCGGGCAAATCGAGGTTTTCGGTCATTCACCGCGGCATGTGCAGACCAAATCGCGCATCGGTTATCTGCCCGAGGAATCGTATCTTTACCGCTACCTCAATTCGCACGAGACGCTCAATTTTTTCGGAAACCTTTTTCATCTCGGCAAGGGCGAGCGCGCCAGCCGGATCGAACAATTGCTCGAAATGGTCGGTTTGAGCCAGGTCCGCATGCGTTCCGTCGGCGAATTTTCCAAGGGCATGCAACGCCGCATCGGCCTGGCGCAGGCGCTCATCAACGACCCCGACCTCGTCATTCTCGACGAACCGACCTCGGGGCTCGACCCGATTGGTTGCCGCGAAGTCAAGGACCTCATCCTGGCGCTGACCCGGCGCGGCAAGACGGTGATTTTGAGCAGTCATTTGCTGTCGGACGTGGAGGACGTTTGTGACCGGGTGGTGATTTATTACGGCGGCAAAATCCAGGCGATGGGCGCGCTCAAGGAATTGCTCGCCACGCCGGACGCGATCCGCATCACCACGCCCGCGTTGTCGCGGGAAACCATGGAGCGTGTGCTGGAAATCATCCGCCGGGACGTGGCGGCGGACAAGGTCAGGATTGATACGCCCACGCAAAATCTGGAGAGCTACTTTCTCGACGTGGTGCAAAAGGCGCGCCGGGCCGCGGCGGAAACTTCCGGCGCCACTTCCGGCGCGCGCGTGGCGGCTTACCTGCGCGGCGGCGCAGAGGAAAGACCGCCCGCCGAGAAAATTCTGGAACGACTGACTTTGCCGCAGGCTGCCCAGCCGGTTGCCCAGCCAAAATCGGCGGCGCCGGTTGCCACCGTGCCGAAGGTGGACGACAAAAAACTGGAAGTGCTGACAAAAGCCGCCGAATCAACGCCGTCGGCCGGCAAACCGAAGCCCGCAGCGGAAGAAAAGCCGGTGGATTTGTCAAAGGCGGATGAGAAACTTTCGTCGCTGCTGGGGAAGAAACCCTAGTTCGAGGACGAGAACGAGAACGAGGACGATTTACTGATGCAACGATTGCTTGCCATCGCCTGGTTGACCTGGAAAGCCGCCTTTCGGTTCCGGTTGTTCCTGGTGATTGCGGTGTTGTTGCTGGCGGCGGTGGTGGGTCTGCCGATTTTGATCAAGGACGATGGCACGGCGCGGGGGTTCACCCAGATTCTGCTGACGTACACGTTGAGTGTCATCACCGCCTTGCTCGGCCTTTCCACCCTCTGGCTGGCCTGCGGCACGCTGGCGCGCGACATCGAGGAGTGCCAGATCCAGATTGTGGCGACGAAGCCCATCGCGCGCTGGCAAATCTGGCTGGGCAAATGGCTGGGCATCATGTCGCTGAACGCCGCGCTGCTGGCATTGTCGGGCGCCGGCGTTTACGGATTGCTGCAATGGCGCGCGGCGAAATTGCCGGCGGCGGAACAAACCGTTTTGCGCGAACAGGTGCTGGTGGCGCGTGGTTCGGCGAAGCAACCCAACAACGAGGCGGCCATTGAGGCGGAAACCGAACAGATTTTACAGGCGCGTTTGAAGAACAGTCCCGTGGACAAGGCGGATGTGCCGGAAGTGCGCCGGCAAATCCGCGAGCTGGTCCGGGCGGATTTCCAACTCGTGCCGCCGGGATATTCGCGCGAATGGCAGATTGATCTGGGATTCGCCAAAAATTTCCTGCACGACAAACCATTGCAACTGCGTGTGAAATTCAACTCCGCGCAAAAAAGCCCGTCCGGCACGTTCGTCGCCTTGTGGCAGGTCGGCGTGCCGGGGAAAACACCGTACCAGCGGTTGGAACCGATGAGCCTTGCGCCGGACACGTTCCACGAGTTTCAAATTCCGGCGAACCTTTTTGACGATCAGGGCGTGTTGACGGTTGATTTCGTGAATCCGAACGATACGTCGCTGTTGTTCCCGCTCGCCGATGGGATGGAAGTGCTGTATCCCGAAGGGGGCTTCACCCTGAATTTTGCGCGCGGTCTGGGAATCATTTTCTGCTGGATGGCGCTGCTGGCGGCGTTGGGATTGATGGCCGCAAGCTTTCTGACGTTTCCCGTCGCGGCGTTTTTTTCCCTGGCAGTGGTGGTGATGGTGCTTTCCAGCGGCACGCTGGCCGAGGCGGTGGATGCGGGCACGGTCGTGGGCGGCAACGGGGAGAACGGCGTCATGGGGCATTCGCTGTTGGATATGGTGTTGATCCCGCTGTTCAAGGCTTTTTTGACGGTCATCAATCTCGTGAAAGTTTTTTCGCCGGTGGATGCGTTGAGCAGCGGGCGCAGCATTTCGTGGACGGAACTGGGCACGGCCTTCGGGCAGATCGTTTTGCTGCTCGGCGGCATCATCGGCGGCATCGGCATCTTGTTGTTCAACCGGCGTGAACTGGCGACGGCGCAGGGAAACCAATGAGCGCGCGTGCCAGGAAAATTCTTTTGCTGCTGCTGGCGGCGGCGTTGCTGGCCGGTTCCGGCCGGGTGCAGCAGTCGTTGAACCGCGACCGCGACCGGCTGGGATTGACGCGCGCGTCGGCGTTGACGGGGGCGCCGCCGTTGCTGGCGTTCACGACGGTCGCGCTGGGCGGTTTCCGCGGGTTGATTTCCAACTATCTCTGGATTCGCGCCAACGATTTGCAACTGGACGACAAGTTTTTCGAGGCGGCACAACTGGCGGACTGGATCACGGCCCTGGAACCGCATTTCACGCAGGTCTGGCTGTTTCAAGCGTGGAACATGGCCTACAACATTTCGGTGAAGTTCAAGGAGAACAGTCCGGGAGTCTATGCCGATCGCTGGCGCTGGGTGGAGCGGGGGATCGAACTGCTGCGCGATGACGGCCTGCGTTACAATCCCAACGATGTCCTGATGTACCGCGAACTGGCCTGGTTCTTTCAGCACAAAATGGGTCAAAACCTCGATGACGCGAATTTGTATTACAAGCAGCAGTGGGCCAGGGAAATGATGCCGTTCTTCGGCGCGAACGGGACGAACTTTTCTGAATTGCTCCAGCCGCAAAACACCAACGCCGTGTTGCTCCGCGAAAAATACAAAATTGACCCGGTCTTCGCGGAAAAAATGAACGCGCAATACGGTCCGCTCGACTGGCGGCTGCCCGAAGCGCATGCGATTTACTGGGGCGCTTTGGGTCTGGAAAAGGCGAAGGAAAATCCCGGCAAGGTGAAGGCGGACGATTTGATCACGGTACGCCGCATCATTTATCAGTCCATGCAGCAAGCGTTTTATCGCGGGCGGTTCATCGCCAATCCCTTCAACAAGTCGTATGAGCTTGGTCCAAACCTCGACCTGATTCCCAAGGTCAATGACACCTATGAGACGATGATGCGGGAGGACGAAAAAAACCGCGACCACATCGCCACCGCCCATCGGAATTTTCTGCGCAGCGCGATCTATTTTCTTTATGAAGACAATCGCATTGCCGATGCGGCGAAATGGTTTCGTTATCTGGGCGAGAAATATCCCGGGAAACCCATCATTGACGGCGACCCCAATTCCTTCCCGCAGAACGTCACCCTCGACCAATACGCCGTCGCGCGGGTGCAGGAGGACATCGGCGACACGTCGCAGGAACGCACGACGGCGGCGGTGGCAGGCCTGCTCGCACGGTCCTATTATGACCTGGCCATCGGGCAGGACGACCGTTATGCCGGATTCAAACTGCTCGCGGCCAGGGTTTACGAGCACTACCAGGCGGGAATATCCGGCATGAAAAGCAACCTGCAACGCATCGGCCCGCCACCCTTCGCCGACATCAATCGCTCCGTGCTCAACCGGCTGCTTGACCCGCAGCAAGGCATGCCCTTTGCCATGCGCGCCGTCATTCGCACGCAACTGGGAATGCCGGGGGAAACCAATGTGCCTCCAATGACGGTTTCGACGAACACACCCGCCGCTGCAACTGTTTCCAGCAATGCACCCGCTGCGGGGCCGTCAGGTTCCGCCAAATAAATTATCGGGCCGCCGCGCCGAACGGCAGAAGAAAAATGATCAAGCTGCCAAAGTCTCGCAACCATCCATGCGCTCCCGCGACCGTCCGCGAAACCATGGCCGGGCGCTGTGCGACGGCGCAACCTGATGGCCACTGTCATGAAAAAACCTGAAGGCAGACAACCATCAATGGCGCAGGGGCCAGGGTTGAAAGCTTGGCTGTTGGCGCTGCTGCTGATGCCGGTACCGGAATGAATCTGACACAAATCAACCCGGCCACGTGGTAAAGACAGTTGCCGGTCTCGCCTTCCTGAGGCAATCTTTCAAAACATGACCGGAGTCGGCGCACGATTTGATTCTTTGCGGCTCAGCAGTCCCGAAATGCGGCGGCTGGGCCTGGCGTTGGCGTTGTCGCTCGGGCTGCATTTGTTCGCATGGGGCGGCTATGAAGCAGGCAAACAACTCGGCTGGTCGCAGCGATTGCATTTGCCAGCGTGGTTGCATCTCGTGCCAAAAATGAAAACCGGGCCGCTGGCAGTGCCTCAAAACAACGAAGAACAACTGACGTTCGTGGAGGTGGCACAACCGACGACCGAAGCGCCCCCAAACACAAAGTATTATTCCAGCCAAAATTCCCGCGCCGCCGATCCGACCAAGGGAAACAAAGACGTTCCGCAATTGAACGGCAAGCAAACCGAGGTCGCTAAAACCGAGAACGTGCCGCGCCCGAATGTCAACAAACTGCAACCGTCGCCTCCCGCGCCGCAGCAAAAATTGCAACCGGCGATCCAGCCGGGCGATTTGACGTTGGGTAAACCGCAAGATACCAAGCCGCAGGAGCAATCGCGTCCGCGCACCATCAAGCAGGCGTACGAGCAGCAAGCGCACCAGTTGCCCGGCGTGCAGACGAAGCAGGAGGGCGGGACGCCTCGTCATGCGCTCGTGCCATCGTTCGACGTGAAGGCGACGCCGTTTGGCGCGTATGACGAGCTGTTTATTGAGGCGGTGACACAGCGTTGGTATGACTTGCTGGAAAGCCGGCAATTCGCGATGGACCGGACGGGCAAGGTGACGTTGCGATTTCACTTGAATTACGACGGCACCATCACCGATATGAGTGTTTTGCAAAACACGGTCGGCGACCTGCTCGGTTATGTTTGTCAAAAGGCCGTCAGCGATCCGGCGCCGTTCGCGCTGTGGCCGTCCGACATGCGGCGGGACATTGGCAAGAATTATCGCGAAATCACGTTCACGTTTTATTATTACTGACGCGGGCGGCGGTGAATAACGGGAAATTTTTATGGAAATACCGGTTTACATCATGCTGGGACTGACTTCGGTCGTCGGATTGGCGTTCATCGTGGAGCGCGGACTGGCGTTGCGCTGGCGCAAAGTCGTGCCGCCGAAAATCACCGCGTCGCTCGCCACGTGTGAAACGCGCGAGGCCGCGGCCAGGCTGTGCCGCGTGTGCAAACAAAAACCGTCGCCGCTCGGACGCCTGCTGCTGCTCGCCGCCGACCATCTCTCCTGGCCGAAAGCCGACAACGTGGACGCGCTCCAAACCGCCGCGCGCCATGAAATCGTCCGGCTCGAACGCGGCCTGGTCGTGCTTGAAATCATCGTCGGCATCGCGCCGTTGCTCGGGCTGGTCGGCACCATCGCGGGCATGATGACGCTGTTCGGCGACATCGGCCTGACCGGCTTGAACGACGCGGCGCGGCTGGCCAAGGGCATCGCGCTGATTTTGAACGCAACATTGATGGGTTTGCTCATCGCCATTCCGTCGCTCATCGCCTGGAGTTATTTCAGCAAAAAAGTCGAGGTGCTCGCCGTGGAAATGGAGGCGCTCTGCGACGATTTCATCCGGCGGCAATACCGCGAATCAGGCTCTGGCGTCTCGGGTCTGGGGTCTCGCGCCTCGGATCGCGGATCGCATTCTGCCCCAGACGCCAAACCCCAGACGCCAAACCCTATTTGACATGCGTTTCCTCGTTCACAAAAGGCGGAGCGCGCCGGCGGTCATCATCGTCGCGCTGGTGGACGTGCTCATCGTGCTGCTGATTTTCCTGATGGTGACGACCACGTTCAAGCAGCAATCGGCGTTAAAGCTCGCGATCCCCGAATCCTCGCAGGGGCAAAAATCCGGCGCGAATGAAACTCCGCCGTTCGTCGTCAGCATTGACAACAATGGAATTTATTATCTGGAAAAGCTGTCCGTGACTTACGAACAGTTCCGCAGCGAACTGCTGAAGCAGGCGGCGAAAAATCCGAAGCTCGTGCTGGCCATCAACGCGGAAACAAACGCGCCGTGGGGGAAAATTGTGAAAGTGCGCGACGCCGCCGCCGAGGCAAAAATCAAATCCCTCGTCGCCTACACCAAGGAAGCAGCCAAGCCATAAAAGTGGGACAGGCGTCTCGCCTGCCCAGCGAGCGCGTCAGCGCGAGCAAGAAAGATTAAAAAGATTTTCGGCGCGGCAGGCGAGACGCCGGCCCTGCTTCAGCAACTCTTCCGCAATCTGCACTGCGTTGAGCGCTGCGCTGTAGGGCAGATTTTGAAAATCATGGACGCAGCCAAGGCGACAACGGTCAAATCCGTCAGCGTTTTCACCAAGGAAACGGCACGCCGTGTGCTGAAACTTAATTTGAAAAAGCTTTGTTCAGTGGTTAAGTGACTCAAGAACATTCATGAAAATCATCAAATCCATGCTGCTGGCTGTGGCTGCTTGGGGTGGATTGTTCACTGTGGCTGATCCCGCGTTCTCCCAAACTTGGACGCAGACCAGCGCGCCCAGTAATTATTGGGTTTCTATCGCTTCTTCGGCCGATGGAAGCAAATTGGTCGCGGCAGCCCATGCCGGACCAATTTATATCTCGACGAATTCAGGAGCTGCTTGGACGTTGACCAGTGCACCGAACGAAGAGTGGAATTCCGTTGCTTCCTCAGCCGACGGAACCAAATTAGTGGCGGTATCTGACGGGCCGATTTACGTCTCAACGAATTCAGGAACGTCTTGGACGTTGACCAGCGCACCGAACGAATACTGGGGTTCGGTTGCTTCGTCGGCAGATGGAAATAAACTGGTGGCCGTGGCTCCTATAGGCTTTAATGGCAATGGCCCTGCAGCAATCTACACCTCAACCGATTCAGGTATCACTTGGATACAACAAACAAATACAGATATCGCTTTTCCTTCTTGGTTTTCCGTTGCCTCATCAGCAGATGGAACCAAATTGGTGGTTGTCGGAGGATTTCGAATTTATTACTCGACGAATTCAGGAACAACCTGGACACAAACCGGAACGCCTCTTGGTCCTTCATCTCTCGTCAGTCCTTCGCAAGTTATTGCTTCATCGGCGGATGGCAACAAATGGGTGGTGGGGTTTACTGGAACCTTCGATGGCCCGTCTTCGATTTATACCTCGACGAATTCAGGCGACAGTTGGACGTTAACCAGCGCGCCCAGCAACTCATGGCTCTCCGTCGCCATGTCTGCCGAAGGAAGCAAAATCGTGGCGGTGGCAGTTGGGAGTCCTTCTTTTAGTGATCCCGGTCCGATTTATACTTCAACCGATTTCGGAGCTACTTGGATGACCAACAACGCGCTCAATGCGTGGCGTTGCGTGGCCTCGTCTGCTGATGGCTGTAAATTGGTTGCAGGAGGGGGAGTATATTTTGGGGGGCCGATTGATATCTCGTATTCCACGCCGTCACCACAGTTGAACCTCGCGCCGTCGGGCATCAATCTCACTGTTTCTTGGATTGTCCCTTCGACGAATTTCGTGTTGCAGCAGAATGTGGATTTGACCACGACAAATTGGACGGACGTCACAAACCCGCCCATGCTGAACCTTACGAATCTGCAAAACGAAGTGACTTTTCCGCTGACTGGCAGCAACGCCTTTTACCGGCTCAAAACGCCGTGATTCAATTGTTCGTAGCAGCGGACGTGAGTCCGCTCATTCTTCTTTTGCCGAAAATGTGAGCCGACTCACGTCGGCTGCTACGGGAATTATTTGAGCAACTCTTCCGCAATCTGGACTGCGTTGAGCGCGGCCAAAGATCAAATCTGTCAGTGATTACACCCAGGCGACCGGCAAGCCATAAGAAAATGGCTGACTTGACAATGATTTCATAAAATGGTTGAATGAAAGAGGTTCATTCAGACGACCGATGAAAACCTTCGGAAATCTGCTGGTGGCTTCGGCTGCTTTGCTGACAGCCAATTTCACGTTTGCCCAAACGTGGACGCAGACGAGTGCCCCGGTAACAAATTGGACAGCCGTGGCCTCGTCAGCGGACGGAACCAAATTGGTGGCTGTGGCCAACGCAAGCGGCATTTGGGTCTCCACAAATTCAGGAGCCACTTGGACACAAACCAGCGCACCCCAATCAGGTTGGTTTCGGGTTGCTTCTTCGGCGGATGGAGCTAGATTGGCTGCCATCGGGGAACCGTCGCCAATTGTAGGACCGCCGCCCCTTTCTTACACAGGTTCGTTTTACGCTTCGACGAATTCAGGGGCTACATGGATGTCAAACAATCTGCCCAGGGTATCAAAAATAGGGACAACGTCGTATTCGCTGGCCTCATCGTCAGACGGTCGGAAGCTGGCGGCATTGATTTCATTCGGTTTAGGAGGCGTGCTTTTCACTTCAACAAATTCAGGAGCCGCGTGGATAACAAATAACCTGCCCGACAGAACTTGGGATTCGGTTGCTTCCTCGGCCGATGGAACCAGACTAATTGTAGGGGGCTTGGGAATTTTGGTTTCAACCAATTTTGGAAATAGCTGGATGTTGACAAATTCCTTTGAGGCATCATTCGTCTCTTCATCGGCGGATGGCTCCAAATGGGTGGCAGTCAGCGGACAACAGATTTTCATTTCCACCAATTTGGGGATGACGTGGACGCAGAGCAGCGCGCCCGCCACAAATTGGATTGCCTTGGCTTCTTCAGCAGACGCTTCCATGTTGGTGGCGGTGGCAGGAGGAAGTCACAACGTCCAGAATCCATTCCTCAAGGGTCCGATTTATACTTCGACGAATTCAGGCGCGACGTGGACATCCAATAACGTGCCTGTGCAATACTGGACTTGCGTCGCCTCTTCGGCGGACGGATACAAATTGGTCGCAGCGACTGCTGGCGACCCCAGCACGAACAACCCTGGCACGACTGTCGGCGGCGGCATTTGGATTTCGCAAGCCACTCCAGCACCGCAGTTAAACATCGCCACCGCAAACACCAACCTCGATCTTTCCTGGATTGTGCCTTCGACGAATTTCGTGATGCAGCAAAGTTCGGATTTAGGCTCGGCAAGCTGGACGGATGTAACGAACACGCCGGTCCTCAATCTCACGAATTTGCAGGATGAAGTAACGTTGCCAATGCCCGCCGACAGCGGCTTTTACCGGCTCAAAACGCCGTGACTGTTCGTTTGTAGCAGCGGACGTGAGTCCGCTCATTCTTCTTTTGCCGAAAATGTGAGCGGACTCACGTCGGCTGCTACGGGAATTATTTGAGCAACTCTTCCGCAATCTGCACGGCGTTGAGTGCCGCGCCTTTGAGGAGCTGGTCGCCGCTCACCCAGAAGCACAAACCGTTGTCCAACGCGCAATCCAGACGGATGCGGCCGACTTCACAGTTGTATTTTTCCGAGGTGAACAGCGGCATCGGATACTTCTGGTTCTCCGGCTCGTCCACGAGATCAAGCCCGGGCGCTTTCTTGAGCACGGCGCGCGCGGCGTCCACGCTCACCGGCTTTTCAAATTCCGCGCTCACCGCAATCGAGTGCGAACGATAGACCGGCACGCGCACGCAGGTCACGCTGGCGCGGAACGCCGGGTGATGCATGATTTTGCGGCCTTCGTTTTCCATCTTCATTTCTTCCTTCGTGTAACCGGTCGGCAGGAATGAATCCACCTGCGGCAGCACATTGAAGGCGATCTGGTGCGGATAAACCTCCTTCGTCACCGGTTTGCCGGCAACGATTTCCTCCACCTGCCGCTTCAATTCTTCAATCGCCTTCGCGCCCGTGCCGGAAACGGCCTGGTAGCTCGAGGCAAAAATCCGTTTCACGCCGAACGCCTGATGCAGCGGATACAACGCGATGAGCGTGATGGCTGTGGTGCAGTTCGGGTTGGCGATGATGCCCTTGTGCCACTTCACATCGGAGGCGTTGACCTCCGGCACGACCAGCGGCACGGAATCGTCCATGCGAAACGCGCTGGAATTGTCCACGACCACACAGCCGGCTTTGGCCGCGATGGGGGCAAATTCCCTGGAAATGGCGCCGCCAGCGCTGAACAGGGCGATATCAATGCCGTTGAAGGAATCCTTGGTCAGCTCCTGGACCGCGATGTCGGTGCCGCGAAATTTGAGTTTTTTGCCGACCGAACGCGCCGAAGCGAGCAGGGTCAGCTTGCCCACCGGAAAATTTCTCTTTTCCAGCGTTTTAATCATTTCGATGCCGACGGCGCCGGTCGCGCCGACCACGGCCACATGTGGATTCCGGTTCATAAAAGGGCGGATTATAACAAAAACCAGGCTCGCGTCAATCATACCGGCGCCCGCACAACACATTTTCTTTTGCTTTCCAGTTGACCGGACTTGGCGCTTATGACGAAATACTAGTCTAAGTTTTTTCAGATGTCGAAAATTTCAATCAGAAACGGAACGGGCACGACGAAATACGACGCGCACCACAAAGTGCTGTCGCAAACCTACGGCGCGTTCGCTGATTTGCGCCGGGAACTCTCGGACTCGAAGGCAACCGTCAACGGGCGCGAGGACATTCTGAAAAGTTTCGCGACGTGCCCCGATTCGCAGCGTTCGTGGCTGTTGCTCGAGGATTATTTTGAAAAACTGTCGCTCGCGCGCCGCGATTTCCCCGACACGCACTGGTGGCCGCGTTTGCTGAATGCCCAGGGCAAGGCGCGCCTGGAGGAACTCGCGTTTTTATTTCTCCGCGCCAAACGTTCCGTGCCGCCCGAATTGCAGGTGCACGCCAGCCTCGACCGTTTTGCCCGGGCCGAGGAAACTGAGAAGGAGCAAAATCTCGTCCAAGAGCTCGAAAACTGGCTCTCGCCGCCAGCACTGCCGCTGCTCGACACGCCGCGCGCCACCTTGCGCGTCGTCTGCCGCGTGCAACCGGACGACGAAGAGCCGTCGCGTTACCGCCTGGCCGTGCAATTTCTTTTGTTGCGCCCGCGCACCGGCGAAAAGGCGCGCACGCTGCGGGAGCTGATTGACCTCGTCGTTCGCGCCACGCACGAGCAGGAATTATTTTCACCCGCCGATTGGGAGTTCATCCAGTGGCTTGCCGACACGAACCGCAATTCCGCATTGCGGGACGCGGACACGCTGGTTTTGTCCGACGCCGAACTGCTCCAATGGCTCGCGCGCTGGGGGCACTCGCCCCGCCTGGAATGTGACGGCCAGCCGCTCCATTTTCACGGCCAGATTGCCGCGCTCACACCGCACCTCGACAACGGCGACAAGGAACTGTCGTTCACGCACCGCATTGAACTGCCCGGCGGTGAAAACCATTCCATTGCCGGCGCGAAATTTTTCAACCGCCAGCCGCCGCTCGCGCTGGTCAACGGCACGTTTTATCTGCTGCGCAACGCGCCACCGCCGCCGGTGCTGAAATATCTCACGCACAAACCGTCCGTGCCGGTGCGCAAACTGAGCCATCGCCTGCTGCTGCACCTGCGGAAGACGCAGTCGAATCATGGCGTGGATTGGGAGCAGCTTTGCATCGCGCATCCGGCCAGGCCGCAGTTCGTTTTCGAGCTGCTCGACGACACGGTGCGGCTGCGGTTGCTGGCCAAAAGTCTCCGCGACCAAAGCGTCTGGTTTTGGAACGGCTACGAATGGGTCGCGAACGAAGCGAAGAAGCGTCCGGGCGACAAGCCGGAAATTCTCGACGACCCGCACCTCGAACCCGCGATCCAATGGCTGCGCAAATTGGATTGGTTCACGCCCGAACCCGGTTTGTGGATTGGCGACGCGAACGAAAATTTTCTCGGCACGCTCGCGGCCGTGTGGGCGGAACGTCCCAGCGAAGCGGAATTTCTCGGCAACCCGGCGTTTCACCGCCTGTTCCTGCAACCGCGCCAGCTCAAGCCGCGGCTCATCGTCAAAGGCAGCGGCATTGACTGGCTGGCCGTTTCCGCCGAATGGGAGGCCGAAGGTCTCAAACTCAGCAAGGCGGACCTCGAACGGCTCGCCGCCGCCACCAGCCGTTTCGTCAAGCTGCCGAATTCCGGCTGGGTGGAACTCGATATCAACGCCGTGCAAGGCGCGCACGAGGCGATGGCCGAGATGGGCGTGGACGGCCTCATCGCCGTGCCGCAAAAAGTCGGCATGGAGCACGTCGCGCATCTGGACGAAAGCGAGTTCACCCGCTTTGCCGATTCGCCGGAAGCGAAGGCGTTGCGCGCGCGTGTGCGGGATTTCAAAGGCGTTCCCTCCGTTGCGTTGCCTGCCGGATTGCAGGCCGAGTTGCGTCCCTATCAAAAGGACGGCTTCGATTTTCTCTGCCACCTCACGCAAATCAAACTCGGCGGCATTCTGGCCGATGACATGGGTCTGGGCAAAACGCTGCAAGCGCTCGCGTGGCTGGCGCGGCTTAAGGAGCGCAACACGAAAAATCCCAAGCCGTCGCTCGTCATCTGTCCGGCG
>Ga0224534_1000364_pt1 | contig 29824 bp, 24 predicted proteins | sample 714E12024metaG_FD_172012 | JGI IMG/M metagenome (GOLD analysis project Ga0224534, IMG submission 172012) | Peat soil microbial communities from Stordalen Mire, Sweden - 717 E1 20-24 | ecosystem: Environmental > Terrestrial > Soil > Wetlands > Peat | place: Sweden: Norrbotten County, Stordalen... | reverse complement strand
CAGTTGGCCACGGCACCGGGGCATCCATTTTATGAGCGTCTGAACGCGGTGCTGGATGCGGAAGGCTTCGACCGATTCGTCGAGGAGCTTTGCGCAAAGTTCTATGCGCCGCAGTTCGGGCGGCCTTCGCTGACGCCGGGCATTTACTTTCGTTCGTTGTTGATCGGGTATTTCGAAGGCATCGGGGCCGAGCGCGGCATTGCCTGGCGCATGGCCGATTCGCTGGGACTGCGGCGTTTCGTCGGCATCGCGCTGGACGAGGACACGCCGGATCATTCGACGATCTCGCGCACCCGGCGGTTGATTGATTTAGAGACGCATGCGGCTGTATTCGCATGGGTGTTGGAGGTGTTGGCGCGGCGTGGGCTGATCGTAGGCAAGCGCGTGGCCATTGACGCAACCACGCTGGAAGCGAACGCGGCGATGCGCTCGATTGTGCGACGCGACACCGGCGCGAGCTACAACCAGTTTCTAACTGGACTGGCGCAGGCTTCGGGCATCGAAACGCCGACGCGCGAGGACTTGGCGCGGCTGGATCGCAAGCGCAAGAAGCGCACGTCGAACAAAGAGTGGAAGAGCCCGGTGGACGAGGATGCACGCATTGCGAAGATGAAGGACGGTCGCACGCACCTTGCTCACAAGGCCGAGCACGCCGTCGATCTGGACTCGGGCGCGGTGGTGGCCGTGACTCTACAAGCCGCCGACATGGGTGATACCACGACGATGGATGCGACCTTGATCGAGGCCGGGATGGCAGTAGCGGAGTTAGTTGTCGAGCAGGCTGGATCGCACTCTGAAGAGAACAAGATTAATATTCGCGGCATCGAAGAACTGGTTGCAGACAAGGGCTATCTGAGCGGCGCGGTTCTGAAGCGAGTGAAGAGTTACGGCGTGCGCAGCTACATTCCGGAGAAGCGGCAGAAGGGAAAACGCCGCTGGGCAGGCAAGGCCGACGAGCAGCAAGCGACGTACGAAAACCGGCGGCGGGTGCGGGGCGATTACGGCAAGAGACTGCTGAGACGACGCAGCGAACTGGTGGAACGCAGCTTCGCCCACTGCTACGAAACGGGCGGTCTGCGGCGCTGCCATCTGCGCGGACGAGAGAACATTCTCAAGCGGCAACTGATCCATGTGGGAGCATTTAACCTGAGTCTGATCCTGCGCAAAATCCTGGGCGCGGGCACACCACGGGAGCTGAAAAACAAGGCAACAAGGCTTGTTTTGCGGATCTTCCGCTTGCTCACCTGCCGAAATCGGCCCGAGAGCGCAGTGAAACCCCAAACCGGCCCGCTTCTCGCCTCATCCAGATCCGATCCCCAAACCAGAACCCGATTTCAGATGGCCTGGAATTCACCGACTTGCACCACGGGCTGTTAAGGATCATAAAAAAACAAATCCCAGCCTGTAGATAGACGTGGATACTGTCAGGTGCATGGCAATTCATTCATCGCGCCTTTGTTGCATGCGATGAGTGGGCATTCGCGCCACGTGTGAGCCGTTCTCTTCCAACCCGCCTCAACATACCCCACCAGCCGCGATCTCTAAATCTTGTACGGCAGCCGCACCCCAGCCGTGCCCGCCGGAAAATCCTTCACATTCCGTGTCACCAGTTGCCGCCCCGCCGTCTCTGCCGTTGCCAGAATGATCGCGTCCGGCAGCTTGATCTTCCTTTGTCGCCGGTTTGCCGCCGCTCGCTCGGCCACGGCGGGCGTCACGGGCAGGCAGGCAAAGTTCGCAAGGAATGCCCGAAGGACCGCCTCCTCCTCCGGCGTCGCCGCCCCGGTCAGCACCTCGATCCAGGTAATCACGCTGATCGCCGGGTCCTCGCTTCGCTTCAGCTCTCGCGTCGCCTGGCCCACTCCGTTCAGGTGGTCGATCAGGATGTTGGTGTCGAATAGCTCGCTCACGGCTGCCAATTCGCTCAGGGCTGCTAAGTCGCTCACCGCTCCCACTCGCCGCGCATCCGGTCCTGGTACGCCACGCCATCGACGCCGCGGTCCTTCCATAACCCGAACGAGTCCTCCACCCCCGGTCGGTTCTGGGTAAGGAATCCCGTCACCGCCAGCCGGATCAACTGCGTCCGCGAGGTCTTGCGCGCGCGGCCCAATTCATTCAGCTGCTTCAGGTCAGCCTCCGGCAAATCCACCAGTGTCCGCATCCGATCCTCCTGATATACAGATATGATATCACACTGAGCCAGCCCCTCCGCTATTTGAATCGTCACCCAGGGAAGGTTTGCACAAGTGTTCGAGATTCCCTCGGCGGCTAAAGCCGCATTGGAAATCGACCGCTTGCGGCGGGACTAAAGTCCCGCCCCTTCAAAACGGGGACTTATTCAGAGATTCCCTAGTGTCCTGAGTCTGAAGTTCGTTGAAGAATAGGTCGGGCCTTCAGCCCTCAGCTTTGTGGCGAAATGTACCCTGGGGCTGCCTGCCCCAGCGAGCAAGCTCGCCGGGGACCCCGTTCGCCCCAGGCTGGTATAGATCGGGCCTTTGGCCCTTGGTTTAATGCTGCGAATTAATGACTCAGGACACTAGATTCGAATCGCTGTCTACGCGAGCTTTACGCTGACCAGTTCGATTCCGGCGCCTTTGCCGAGGTTGCGGCTGTACTTCTTGTCGGCGGCGTTGTTCCAGTGCTCGTGGACGCCCATGCTGGCCAACGCCTTGCCGGTCTTCGCCGGATCGTAGACGGTCTTGGAGGGCGGCTGGTTGGCCAGCGCCATCTCGTGCAGGTAGTTGTCCACCGCGCCGGTGACGATGGTCTTGAGCGACGGCTCGCTGCTGAGGAAGTCCAGCGCAACCGAGTCGATGGCCACGCCGTCCTGCGAGGCAAAGAGGCTGGATGTCCAGTTCCCGTTGAAGGGCGCGCTCGACCACTTGCAGACCGGGGTGAGGCGGAACTCGTTGTGCTGCGTCGCGTACAGCCCGTCGATGATGTACAGCATGGTTTTGCCGCCGACCTCCGGGTGTCCATTCATGTCCACCAGCCCGTTGTAGGAACCCATCGCCTGGGCAGCCGGCGCGCCGACCCGGTTGCCGAAGGATTTGACGGCGATCGAGGCATGCACATCGCGCGCTCCGTAGGAACCGTCCGCCTTGAGGACCGTTCCCTGGTGGTTCTTGGCGGTGACCGTCATGCCCGCCATGGTGTGGCCCTTCAGCCCGGCCACGTTGATCATGTAGTCGGCCTGGGTAACCACGGTGGGCAGATAGAAGGTCAGGCCGCCCTGGGCGAAGAACATCGGCTTGGTTTTATCGACCACGGCCTTCTCGCGGCCATCGGTGTCGGTCCCGTCGACGAAGTGGACGCCGGGAAACTCCTTGCTGCCGCGGTCGTAGATGGTGGATGGAACGTTGCGGATGGCGTCGAAGATGGTGATGTCGGCCGGTGCAACGCCAACCTGCTGGACGAGCTGGCGCAGCAGCGCTTGCGAGAGCTGCGGCGCAATGTAGGAATCGTTGGTGCCGGTGCCGTGGTTGTGCATCTGGTTCAGGTTCATCTTGATGACGATCTTCTCGCCCTTCTTGTAGCCGACCGCGCCCTTGCCGTGGCGCTTGTTGAAGTCGACGAAGATCTTGTTCCACGCGGCTTTGTCGGTGGGGGCATCGCCCACCGAGCGGATCGTCCCCGAGAGCATCGCCGTAACGGGCTCGGGGTGCGTGTTGCTGTCGTCCCACCAGCCTGGAGCGTTGGTCACGCCATCCCAGCTGGTGGCCTTGGGATCGAAGGCCCAGGAGACGCGGCCCGGCTTGACGCCGAAGGCCGTCCCCATCGGCGAGTTGGCTGGATCGCTGGGGCTGAAGGGAGGCTGCGCCACGGGCGCCGTGGGCTGGGACAGGGCCGATGTAACTTTCAACGCAGTCAGCGTTGCGGCGCCGCCCATTACGGAGGCTTTCAGGAACTCTCTTCGCGAAGTTTCAAAGTAACCGTTTTTCATCTGGAATCTCCTTTTTCGGCCTTGACTCACACGGATGCCCTAGCTGGCCCGGATTATACCGCTCTGCGGTTAATGGTGGTATGTGCGCACCGTCACACACCGGGATAAAGCTGGAATCCGGGCCGTGAGACAGAACCGGGCACCCCATTCATGCGGTCTTATCGCATGAGGGGTGGTTCGCGCACACAGTCACTTTCCACTGCCCTATGGGCGATGGAAGCGCCCCACCAGCACGCCTTTATCCAGGATGTGGCCATTCACCGCCGCCATCACGTCGGCCCGCGTCGCATCCGGTCCCAGCGTCAGTTTGGTGTCCAGCGCAAGCAGCTCCCAAGTGTAGTGGTGGTACGGCCCGGCGGAGCCCATCCCCATCCCCATGTACCCCGGTTTCTTCCCCCGGTTGAGCCCCTGGATCGACCCATCCGGCAACTGCGCCACATTCGGCACACCCTCCGGCAGCCCGGTCGCTGCCCCCGGAATGTTGAAGATCAGCCAATGCAGCACCTCGTCGGTCGTCTTCGCCAGCGACGTATCCGGGTCGTGCAGGACCAGCGCGAAGCTTACCGTCCCCTCCGGCACATGCGTCCACTGCAACGCCGGCGAGACGGCCGCGGGAGTGGCGTAATAGGAGTACTTGCCGGGAATGATGCCGCCGTCTTCAAACGCCGTCGACGACAGTGTCAATCCCGGCTTGGCCGGAGGACGCGGCGTAGCCGGAGCCGGTGCCTGCGCCAACCCAAGCGTTGCAACCGATAACACCAGTGCGCCCAGCAGCGTTTGCTTTGCGCCGAAGAGAGACAGTCTTGAACTGTGCGATCCCATATTGTCTTTCGCGGTCATTCCTTACCCCAATCTGCGACGCCTAGGGCGCAGAGAAAAGCCCGGCCCAGTCGCGACCACATTACATCACAACCACGCCTCAGCCCGGCTACTATTCTGTCAATCCAGCATTCCAGGCCCCATTGCTCATAGTTCTACCTGACGCGATTTGCCTCTCTCGCAACCGTAGAATGTATCCATGGACGGAACGCGGATCGATAAGTGGCTTTGGGCGGCGCGCTTCTTCAAGACGCGCGAGCTGGCATCGAAGGCCTGCGAGATGGGGCGCATAGAGTCCAACGGGCTGCGCGCCAAGCCCGCCCGCGAGGTGCGCGCCGGCGATGTGCTGCGGATCAAGAACGAAGCCGCCGAGTGGGAGATCGAGGTCCTCTCGCTCAGCCACCAGCGCGGCCCCGCCTCCGTTGCGCAGACCATGTACCGCGAGACGGAAGCCAGCATCGAACTCCGCCGCAAGGCCACCGAAGAGCGTCGCCTGCTGGGGCCGTTGGATGGCGCACCATCGTTGGGCAGGCCGTCGAAACGCGATCGGCGGTTGATTCATAGCTTCAGCGGGAGGAGATGAAAGAGTCCGTCGGCGGATTCCTTGCCGCGCCAGAGTTGCTTTCGAGAAGGATGGAGAATGCGCCACGGGTAGAGCGGGCTTTCAGCCCTCGATGTCTTATTTGGGCCTTCTCCCTTGGGCTGCGCCCAAGGCTGGTATAGTACGCGCCTTCGGCGCTTTCGATTATTGCGGGCTGAGGGATTCCAACAGAGTGCGCGTCTCGGCCAGAACGTCTTCAGCCTTTGCCGAAGTGAGCGGCCAGCGCAGAACGCCCTGGGCTGTGAACTGCGCGCCGCGTTTGGCGTTGCGGGCGACGAGCTTCATCATTGCGGCGGGATCGACGCTGGTGCGCGCGAGCGATGCGGGGGCCTGCTGCGATGTGTCGGCGGCAGCAGCGGCGAAGCGGATGTGCAGCATCTCAACGAAGGTCTTGGCGGCGGGCTTTGCGGGCTGCGCGCGACGCGAGAAAGGCTGCGGCGGCGCGGACTTTGGCGCGGGCAGTTCGATCTGGGTGCGTTTGCGGTCGAGTTGCGCGATGCCGAGCCGCTCGCAGAGCAGACGGAGTTCGCCGGCGGCGAGCAGGTTCAGGACAGACGGGGGCGGATTGCCGTAGCGGTCTTTCATCTCAGCCAGAACATCTTCGAGTTCTGGCTGGGACTCCGCGGCGGCGATGCGCTTGTACATGCGCAGGCGCTGGTTCTCTTCGGGGATGTAGCTGGAGTCGATGCGCACGGAGATGCCGAGGTTGATGCTGGTTCCGGCGTGGGCCGGCCTGGCTTCTTCTCCTTTGAGTTTTCGCACCTCTTCTTCCAGCATGGAGGTGTAGAGCTCGAATCCGATGGCCTCGATGTGGCCGGACTGCTCGCCGCCGAGCATGTTTCCCGCGCCGCGCAACTCAAGGTCGAGCGCGGCGATCTTGAAGCCTGCGCCGAGGTCGGAGAACTCCTTCAACGCGGCCAGGCGGCGGCGAGCGATCTCGGTCAGTTCGGTCTCGGGCGGGATGAGCAGGTAAGCGTAGGCGCGGCGATTGCTGCGTCCCACGCGGCCGCGGAGTTGGTAGAGCTCCGCCAGTCCGTGGCGATCGGCGCGGTTGATGAGGATGGTGTTGGCGAGCGGGATGTCGAGGCCATTCTCGATGATGGAGGTTGCGACCAGCACGTCGTACTCGTGGTTCATGAAGGCGAGCATGACGCGCTCCAACTCGGCCTCGGGGAGCTGGCCGTGGCCGATGGCGATGCGCGCGTGGGGGACGAGTTCGCGGATCTTTGCGGCGAGTTCGTAGATGGTCTCGACGCGGTTGTGGACGAAGAAGGTCTGGCCGCCGCGTTCGAGTTCCATCTCGATGGCCGTGCGGACGAGTTTTTCGTCGAACTTGGCGGCGATGGTCTGGATGGCCATGCGGTCCTTGGGCGGCGTTTCGATGATGGACATGTCGCGCAGGCCGACGAGCGACATGTGCAGCGTGCGCGGGATGGGCGTGGCGGACATGGCGAGCACGTCGATCTGCGCGCGCATCTGCTTCAGGCGCTCCTTGTGGCGCACGCCGAAGCGCTGCTCCTCATCGACGACGAGCAGGCCGAGGTCCTGGAACTTGAGCTTCTGCGCCAGCACGGCGTGGGTGCCGATGAGGATGTCGATCTTGCCGGCGGCAGACTTCTCCAGTATCGCGGCCTTCTCCTTCGCGGTGCGGAAGCGGGAGATCATCTCGACGTTGACGGGGAAGTTACTGAAGCGGCGCTTGAAGCTCTCGTAGTGCTGGAAGGCGAGAACGGTGGTGGGCGCGAGAACGGCGACCTGCTTGCCGTCCTGCACGGCCTTGAAGGCGGCGCGCATGGCGACCTCGGTCTTGCCGTAGCCGACGTCGCCGCAGAGCAGGCGATCCATGGGCTGCGGCGATTCCATGTCGCGCTTGATGTCGGCGATGGCGGTAGTCTGGTCGTCGGTCTCGTTGAAGTCGAAGGCGTCCTCGAACTCGCGCTGCATGTTGCTGTCGGGCGAAAAGGCGGTGCCGACGGCGGCCTTGCGCTGGGCGTAGAGCTTGAGCAGTTCGCCGCTCATGTCGGCCATGGCTTTCTTGACGCGGGCCTTGGTCTTCTGCCAGGACTGCGTGCCCAGCCGGTTGCGCTCGGGCGGCGGGCCGGCCTCGCTGCTGCGATATTTTTGGATGAGGTCGAGGCGGGTGAGCGGGACGTAGAGCTTGGCCTCGTCGGCGAACTCGAGGATCATCAGCTCCAGCGGCGGCTGGCCGGGCTCCTCGATGACACGCAGCCCGCAGTATTGCGCGATGCCGTGCTCGACGTGGACGACGTAATCGCCGACGGCGAGGTCGCGAAAGTCGGAGACGAAGGCGGAGGTTTTGGACTTCGAGCGTGTGACTGGACGGGCCTGAACGTCGGCGTCGTCGATAAGGTCGTTGGCGCCGAAGAGAACAATCTGCCGGGCCGCGGCGCGGCCATCGGCATCACGAAGGTCTAGGACCTGCACGCCGTTGGCGATGGCGGTGCGGACGATGACGGGCGTGCGCAGGTCGCCCGTAAGGTAGCTCGACTCCGAGTAGACGGTGGTGGAACCCGGAGCTTGCGTACGCGAGCCGAGGCGGTAGGGGACCTGGTACTCCTGCAACAGGCCGGCGAGGCGTTCCACTTCGCCCTGGTTCGGCGCGGCGATCAGCACGCGCGCCTCTTGCTGGATGAGCGCGCGGATGGCTTCGATAAGCGCGGGGATGTTGCCGTGGAAGCGCTGCGTGGGGCGCGTGCTGAAGTCCACCTCGGATAGATTGCTGCGGTCTGCGTCGAGAACATCAACCGCACCGAGTTGGTCGAGATCGCAGCCGGAGAAGCTGCGCAGGCGGTCGTCGAGCTCCCACGGGGAGATGTAGATGTCTTCGGGGCGGATGAGTGAGCCAATGCCGGAGCGCTCGTGGCGCTGCTCGACCTTGTTCCACCAGCGCTCGCCCTGGTTCTTCACCATCGCAGGCTCTTCGAGGAAGATGCGCGTGGCGGGGCCGAGGAGATCGAGCAGCGTGAGGTTGGCGTGCGCAGCGGCAGGCGCGATGGGGGCGAAGAACTCCCAGCCGGGGAAGATGGTGGCTTCCGAACCCACCCATCGCGATGTTGCTGCGATGGATGGGGCACCCGCTTCCGGGAGGTGAGCGAGGAGTTCGGCGGGCTCTTCGCCGCCTTCGAGCGCTGCACCGGCATCCGTGCCGCTGCGCGTGAGGCGTGCGTTGATGGCGGCGAGAATCTTCCCTGTGACCGGCGTCTCGGTGAGCGGCAGCAGCAGCGCCTCGTCCAGTGTGGAGGCTGAACGCTGCGTCTCGGGGTCGAAGCGCCGGATGGACTCGATCTCGTCGCCGAAGAATTCGATGCGCACGGGGCGGTCCATCTCCGGCGAGTAGACGTCCAGGATGCCGCCGCGCAGCGTGACCTGGCCGGACATCTCCACCACATCGACGCGGGTGTAGCCGACCGAGAGCAGGTGCTCGACCAGCATCTCGGGCAGCACCTCCTCGCCGCACTTGAGACGCAACGCGAGGGCGGCGTAGTGGTCACGCGGGAAGAGCCTCATGCAGGCCGCTTCGACCGGCGCAATGACGAGGCGCGCCGTTCCGGTGGCGATCTTCCACAGCGTGGCGGCGCGCGTCTCCTGAATCTCCGCGTGTGGCGAGAGATTCTCAAATGGCAGCACATCGTGCGCGGGCAGGCGCAGGACGGAGTCGGCGGCGAGCGCGTCGGACAGCTCGCAGGCGGCGAGGATGGCGGCGTGCAGCTCCTCGGCGGCCTTGTTGTCGGCCACCAGAACCAGGCAAGGCGCGTTGGCGGCGCGGACGAAGAGTGGAAGATACAGCGCGCGCGCGGTGAAGGTGAGGCCGGAGACGCGTCTTCGCCCGCTGCCGGCGCTCAGGTGGCGACGGACACGTTCGAAGGGCACAGAGTTCTCAAGGTCCGCAAGCAGTTCGCGGACGAAAGGCAGAATCATTGCTGGGTTAAGTCTACCTGCTGGAACGGAGTCGCAGTCGCAGGAAGATCGCACACAGACGTGAGATACAGCAAGCCGCAGGACATAGCAACGTGCCCTGTTGCTAGAATCGAGATGAATATGTCCACGACGACTGCACTTTCGCCTGAGGTCCTTGCCAAGTACCAGCCTGTGATTGGGCTGGAGGTCCATGTACAGCTTTTGACCGAGTCGAAGGCCTTTTGCGGCTGCGTCAACCGCTACGGCGGCGAGCCGAACACGCATGTGTGTCCGACGTGCCTGGGTCTGCCCGGCGCGCTGCCTGTGCTGAACCGCCGCGCGGTGGAGCTGGCGGTGCTGGCGTCGAAGGCCATCCACTGCGAGATTCGCGAGACCAGCATCTTTTCGCGCAAGAATTATTTTTATCCCGACTCGCCGAAGGGCTACCAGATCTCACAGTTCGACAAGCCGATTGCGGAGAATGGTTGGATTGACGTTCCCGCATTCGACGCGACGGGCGCGGCGATCACTAAGCGCATCGGCATCACGCGGCTGCACCTGGAAGAGGATGCGGGCAAGAGTCTGCACGACGGCTTCGCGGACTCGCTCTCGCGCACCTACATCGACCTGAATCGCTGCGGCACGCCGCTGGCCGAGATCGTCAGCGAGCCGGACCTGAGTACTCCGGACGAGGCGTTTGAGTACCTGACGCGGCTGAAGGAGATACTGCTGTACTGCGGCGTCAGCGACTGCAACATGGAAGAGGGCAGCCTGCGCTGCGACGCCAACGTGAGCGTGATGCTGAAGGGCGCGGCGAAGTTTGGGACGAAGGCCGAGGTCAAGAACGTCAACAGCTTTCGCTTTATCCGCGCGGCACTGGAGTACGAGATCGAGCGGCAGATCGAGGTGCTGGAGGGCGGCGGGCGCGTGGTGCAGGAGTCGCGGCTGTGGAACAGCGCCGAGGGGCGCACCTACTCCATGCGCTCCAAGGAGCAGGCGCACGATTACCGCTACTTTCCGGAGCCGGACCTTCCGCCGCTGGTGGTCGGCGAGGCGTGGCAGCGCGAGATTCTGAAGGCCCTGCCGGAGTTGCCCGAGGCGCGCCGCGCGCGCATGATCGCGGAATATGACATTACGCAGCAGGACGCGATGACGCTGACCGCGACACGCGCGTTTGCGGACCGGTTTGAAGAGGCGGCGAAGAAGGCCAAGAGTCCGAAGCGCGTTGTCTCGCTGATTACCAGCGAACTGACCGGGCGCTTGAAGGCCGCGGCGCTGGAGCTGGAGCAGTCGCCGGTGACGCTGAAGGGGATTGTGCAGGCCGCGGATTTGGCCGAGTCGGGCGAGCTGTCGAGCAAGATGCTGAAGCAACTGCTGGACAGCTGCTTCGCCGAGAACAAGGACTTCGCCGAGGTCTACGAGCGCGACAAGCCGCGGCAGATCACGGATGCGGGCGCAATCGAGGCGATGATCGACGAGGTGATCGCGGCGAACCCGAAGCAGGTCGCGCAGTACCGCGGCGGCAAGAAGACGGTGGCGGCGTTCTTCGTCGGCAACGTGATGCGGCTGTCGAAGGGACAGGCGAATCCCGCGCTGCTGAACGAACTGGTGACGCGCAAACTGGACAGCCTGGGCAGCACTTCCTAGTTGGGTTTGTTGTTCCTTGGGCTGTTGGAATGCCTTTGAAGCGGCGCATGAGGCAAAGGCAAAGGCTTAGCACGGATCAACACCGATGAGACCGATCAGGAACGAGGGAGGGTGGTTCGCGCGAGGCGCGAATGCCCACTCATCGCGTGAGACAAAGACGCGATGAATGGAGCACCCGGCATCCGGCGTATGCTTTGTTTCGGCCCCTTCAGGGCCTCTTAGTAAGAGTGAAAAAGCAGACGTCTTTCGCGACTCCAGGCGAATGGAACGGATCACCCAACTCAGTCTGCGTATCGACAGCAATTTTGTTTAGTCGCTGGGAGAAGGTATTCATCCAATTAGCCGAGTGGAGCGCGTGCTGATAAATGACAACTTTGTCTCCCGGACGCAAAACGCTGCAAATACTCACAATGTCTTTTATCAGTAGATGCTCGTTTTTCGCGGAACCCAAAGGTTCAATTCCAGTATCTGGGTCGAGAAATACGAGGGTCTTGTCGCCAGGTTGTTTCGCCATAATAGACGCGCGGAGCCGATCAAAATAGGCTTCAGCATGCCTTTTCTCATATAGGTCACCCATGACCTCGAATCGTCCTGGGAACAACTGTTCCAACGCATCGAAATTCTTCTGCTGATCAAAGAACTTCACGACGACCGGATCGAGAGATGGGTCCTTGAACGAGTCCGGTCGAAGCATCACCGCATAGATGACGCTGAAATCTTCGCCGGCTTCACGACGGACACAACTCCACTTAACATAATCTCGACTGTCGCCGAACCACTGCTTACGCATAAGGTGACCTACGGGTAGATGCGGTTGAGGGTGCGGGGGAAGGGGATGGTTTCGCGGACGTGGTCGAGGCCGCAGATCCAGGCGACGGCGCGCTCGATGCCCATGCCGAAGCCGGAGTGGGGGACGGAGCCGTACTTGCGCAGATCGAGGTACCAGGCGAAAGCGTCTAAAGGAAGGTTGTGTTCGAGGATGCGGGCGCGGAGGAGGTCGTAGCTGTCGACGCGCTGCGAGCCGCCGATGATCTCGCCGTAGCCCTCGGGCGCAAGGACATCGACGCAGAGGGCCTTGGTGGGGTCGGCCGGGTCGGGCTGCATGTAGAAGGCCTTGGAGGCCGCGGGGTAGCGGTGAATCATGACGGGCTTATCGAACTGGGAGGAGAGGTAGGTCTCGTCGGGCGAGCCGAGGTCGTCGCCGTAGATGTGCGGGGCTTCGAGCTTGCCCGCGGCGAACGCAGCGTCGAGCATGGCGTGGGCTTCGTCGTAGCTTAATCTCGGAAATAACCCACCCATCGTCCGATCACCCCCGCGAGCAGAAGCGCTCGCCGGGGACCCCGACGACGCGATGGATGGGGCACCCGGTTCTGTGGCTGTGTCGGGAGTGGGGGCGATGACGGCTTCGAGCTTGGCGATGTCGCGGCCGATGACCTTGAGGTCGGCGCGGTGCAGCTCCAGCACGCGGGTGACGATGTGCGTGAGGAAGGCTTCGGCGAGGTCCATGTCGCCTTCGAGGTCCATGAAGGCGACCTCGGGTTCGATCATCCAGAACTCGGTGAGGTGGCGGCGCGTCTTGGATTTTTCGGCGCGGAAGGTGGGGCCGAAGCTGTAGACCTTGCCCAGGGCGAGCGCGGTGGCTTCGATGTAGAGCTGGCCGGACTGGGTGAGGAATGCCGGGTCGCCGAAGTAGTCCAACTCGAAGAGGGTGCTGGTTCCCTCGCAGGCGGCGGGGGTGAGGATGGGCGGGTCGGTGCGGACGAAGCCGTTGCTGTCGAAGTACTCCTGCGCGGCGCGCATGATGGTGGCTCGGATGCGCAGGATGGCGGACTGGCGCGGGGTGCGAATCCAGAGGTGGCGATGCTCCATGAGGAAGTCGGTGCCATGCTCCTTGGGGGTGATGGGGTAGGGCGCGTCGGTGGGGACGAGGTGGACGATTTCGAGGTTCTCAACGTCGAGTTCGAAGCCAGAGGGGGCGCGGGAATCGGCGCGGACGCTGCCGGTGACGATGACGGACGACTCCTGGGTGAGGGACTTGACGCGCTCGAAGACCTCTTCGGAGACGGCGGCTTTGGGCACGATGCCCTGGATGGTGCCTGTGCCGTCGCGGAAGATGGGGAAGAGGAGCTTGCCGCTTTCGCGCATGTTGTAGAGCCATCCGCGAAGGGTGACGGTGTCGCCGACGTGGGCGGCGAGCGAGGCAATGGTGGCGATTGGTGGATTTGTAACTAATTTTGCTTCTAATTCGCTCATAAGGCGCTCATTGCGATCATTTTCGGTTACAAATTCTGTGAAAGGTGCGTGGATTGCGGTTTTTCGAGCGCACGGAAGGCGGCTTCGGCCTTGCGCGTGACGGATTCTGCGGGCTCGTCGCGGTCGCTTGCGACCTCCAGGATGGCGGGCGTGGCGGCGGGCAGAATGGTGAGCGCGGAGAAGACGGCGGGCCAGTCGATGGTGCCGCTGCCGGGCCAGAGATGCTCGTCCTTCATCTCGGAGATATGCGCGAAGGCCCCGTGGTTGTCGTGTAGATGCACCTGCGAGATGCGCGGGCCGAGCAGCTCGATGGCGACGCCAACGCCGGAGTCTGAACCCACCCATGGCGATAAAGCTGCCATGGATGGGGCACCCGCTTCTGAGGCGGTCGAGAGGTCTTGGGCGAGATGGAGGTGGCCGACATCGAGGCAGACGCCAACCGAATCGAAGTGGCCGGTCTTGATGATGGTGAGGAGGTGGTCGGGCGTGGCGACCTCGTTCTGCATGTTCTGTAGCAGAAGGCGCACGCCGAGCGGGGCGGCGAAGGCCTTGAGGTGCTCGATGGCGGTGAGCGAGCGCTCCAGGGCGGACTCGTCCCAGGCGGCGTCCTTGAGACCGAGGTCGAGGACGATGGCGGTGAAGGGCACCTGCTCGGCGGACTCGAGCGCGCGCTTGACCTCGTCCATGGCGGCGATGCGGTGGGACTTCTCGGCGGCAATCAGGTTGAGATTGGGCGCGACGTGGCGCGACCACTGGGCTGAGTCTTCGCTGCTGAAGTCGCGCCCGCCCTCGGAGACATAGATGGGCTGGTGCAGCACCGCGCGCACGTCGTTGGAGCGGAACCACGCGGCGGTCTCGCGCACGGCGGGCGCATCGGTGTAGTCGAAGTGGTGGCGCGCGGCGAAGACTTCGATGGTGCGCGCGCCGGCGGCTGCGAGGGCATCCAGCAGACCGGGGTGCAGGCGGTGCTGGAAGAAGACGTGGGTGGAGAGTCCAGGTTGCATTGGTATTAAGCGTACCAGCCGCTGCCGCGGAACGGCGTGACGGAGTAGCCGGAATCTACTTGAGTTGTTTGGGACATAAATGGGAGATATGGCCAGACCTTAGAGCGGAACCAGAGTTGCCGTAGCTTTGCGAAGAGTATGCGATGCGGTTTTCCTTGAGGGAAAACCGCGCATTGTCCATTTGCCCCGGATACACCGACTCTGGTTCCGCTCAAGTCGCGCCCTACTGCCCCCCGTGCGCGTCCAGCCACTGCCGCAGTTCCGGCCCCTGCACCGCCCGCAGGTGGATGCAGTTGTTGATGCTGTCGATCGACTTCGCCAGTGTCCGCTGGGTTGACGCGACCGGATGCGCCGCAAAAAAGCCTGCTACCTCATCCCGCCTCTCGACTGTGCAGAACGCGCCCGTTGCCGCGACGATCCGCGTGCCCGAGTTCTCCGTCTGCCTGCGTGCGATCTCCGCCCAGTGCTGCTGGACGAAGGCCCACGCAGCATCCTGCGTCTCGCGCCGCGCCAGCAGCCGCGCAATCAGCGTCCAACTGTCCTGACTGCGCACCTTGTCCGACACCGCGTACTCCAGCGTCTGCGCCACCAGTTCTGGCGACTGGAAGCGCGTCAGCGTATGCAGCGCGTCCTGCTTCAGGTCGGGATCGGTTGCCGTCTGCGCCACGCGCAGCATCTTCTCGTACATTGCCGCATCGCCCTTCGCTACGACCAGCGCGACAGCCGCATCCGCGACAGCCGCATCCTTCGGCATCTGCCCGGCGAACAGATCCTTCGTCTCGTTCGCCGCCTCCGTCAGCACCGCCGGATCGCCCGCCCGCCCCAGCGCCACAAACAGCGTCTCGCGCAGCTCCGCGCGGTCTTCCGGCTCATGTTTTCCGCCCTTGCCCAGCCCCGCATACACCCCGCCGAACTCCCGCCGGACCACCCCATCCAGCCGTTTGCGGTCGTCGTCCGTCGCAATCTGTGTCCCAATCGCACCAATTTTTCCCAGAGTGCTCTCCAGAACCGCTGCGTTCGGGTCCTGCTTCACCGCCAGCGCCAGATCCAGAATTTCGCCCACCGACCCCTCGCCCGCCCGCATCAGCGCCCACCGATCGCCCAACAGCCCAATCCGCTCCGGCGGTGTCAGCGCAGTCTCCGCATTCGCGACGATAGCTTTAAGCTGTCCCGCCGAATAATCCGTCCGGTAGTACCCCTTGTCTCCCGCGTCTGCATACACAAATTGCAATTCCGGCGACACCATTCCCAACGACACCGGAACCGGCACATCCAGCGTCGTCGCACCCGGAGTCAACAGCCGGCACGACGCAGCCTTGAAGCACACCGGAATCGTCCATGCCTCTTTCGTGTTGGGAGCAGCCCCAGAGAGAAAAAATCTGCGTTGTGTCACGGGCACGCTCGCGCCTCCGCTGGACAGCGTCACCAGCGGAACTCCCGGCTGCTCCACGAAGCTGCGCATCACCTTGTCCACCGGCAGCCCGCTCACCCGCACCTGCGCGTTCCAGAAGTCCTCCGCCGTCGCATTCCCGTACAAGTGCGCCGCCAGATATGCCTGCACGCCGCGACGAAAGACCTCCTCCCCCACATAGTTCTCCACCATTCCGATCACCGCGCCCGCCTTGCCATACGCAATCTCGTCGAACATCTCGTTGATCTCGTCCGGCGTCTGGGCCTGCGCGCGGACCGCCCGTGTCGTCCGGCCCGCGTCATCGTCCATGGTGCGATCCTTCTCCAACGCCGCGTCCTGCTCGACGCCCCACTTCGGATGCTCCCTGGCCGCCTCCTTCGTCTCCATCCACGTCGCAAATCCCTCGTTCAGCCACAGGTTGTCCCACCACACTGGCGTCACCAGGTCTCCGAACCACTGGTGCGCCATCTCGTGCGCCACCACCTCCGCAACCTCCTTCTTCGCCGCCAGAGCCCCGTCCTTCTTCGCCACCAGCAGATCCGTCTCGCGGAAGGTGATGCACCCGAAGTTCTCCATTGCGCCTGCCTCGAAGTCGGGAACCGCCACCAGATCCAGCTTCGCCAGCGGATATTTAATGCCGAAGTACCTGTCGTAGTCGCGCAGCGTCTGCTTCTCCGCGTCCAGCGCAAACCGCGTCAACTTCACCTTGTCCGGCGTCGCGCAGACGCGGACCGCCACCCCATCCGCCTTCCCCGCGCTGCACTTGAAGTCTCCCACCAGCCACGCCACCAGGTAAGTCGACATCCGTGGAGTCTCTGCAAACGCCACTGTATGTTTCCCCGCCACCGGGCCCGACTTGTCAGAGACAATCTTCGTATTCGAGATCGCCGTGTCGCCCGCATCCATCACTAGCGTCACGTCGAAGGCCGCCTTCAACGCAGGCTCGTCGAAGCTAGGGAAGGCCCGCCGCGCGTCCGTCGCCTCAAACTGCGTCACCCCATAGCTCCGCGCCTTCGTCTTCGATAGATAGAACCCGCGCAGCTTGTCGTTCAGAATCCCTTTGTACTCGATCTTCAGAGTCGCTCGCCCGGCGGACAGAGGCTGAGAAAAGTTGAATGTGGCCTGCTCCTTTGCTGAGTCCAACGTCACTGCGGCGGTCTGCCAGATTGTTGGAGCTTCAGCGTTCGACTTGATGTTTGCACCACGGACTTCTGAGAACTCAATCTCCGCCGCATTCAGCGTAATGGCCGTCGTTGGCGCATCGAGAACCACCTCGATCGTCTCGCTTCCCACAAACGTCGCCGATTTCAGGTCCGGCGTAATCGTCAGCGAGTAGTGCTCCGGCCGAACCCCATCCGGCAGCCGCTGCGCCTCGACTCGCCCTACAGCAACTCCACAGATTCCCACCACCACGCCCGCAACTGCCAACCTCCGCCAAATCTTCATCTCGCCCCAATCCCACAATCAACTCCTACCAGACTAAATCCTTCGCATCCGTCACCACCGCCGTCATTGTTACTTGAGCAAAGTCGAATGAGCAGAATCTCTGGTTTTGTTCGTGCCCCCCTCAGCACGACCGGTTCACTACTCCTTTTGTGTCATAGTCTTCCGCCAAATCTCCTGTTACCGTCCCCATAGGAGAATCCAGTGAGACTCAACCCGTTTCTCGAAAAGCAACTTATCGCCGTCATCCAGTGGAATGAGCCAGAGCAGGGCATCCTCGCCTACCGCTTTCCCATGCAGGACATGGAGATTGAGAACGGCGGCAGGCTCACCGTGCGCGAATCCGAGATGGCCCTCTTCGTCAATGAAGGCAAGATCGCGGATGTCTTTGGCCCCGGCCTCTACACCCTCAACACCGAAAATCTCCCCCTGCTCACCGACCTCAATAACTGGGGCAAGGGATTCGAGTCGCCCTTCAAGTCCGACGTCTACTTCTTCTCCACCCACCTTGAGATCGACCAGAAGTGGGGCACGGCCACACCCATCACCATCCGCGATAGTGAGTTCGGCGCAGTCAGCGTGCGCTCCTTCGGCATCTACTCCTATCGCATCGTTGACCCGCGCGCCTTCTTCACCCAGATCAGCGGCACGCGCCAGAGCTACGGCGTCGCCGACCTCGAAGACCAGTTGCGCAACACCATCATCGCCCGCATGACCGAGGTCTTTGCCACCAGCGACCTCGCCTTCCTCGATCTCGCCGCCAACGAATCCGCCCTCGCCGCGAAGATCAGCGAGCAGGTCAAGCCCGCCTTCACCGCCCTCGGCCTCGATCTCACCCAGTTCGTCGTCGAGAACGTCTCGCTGCCCGACGCGCTGCAAAAGTCCCTCGACCAGCGCATCGGCATGAAGATCGTCGGCGACCTTGATCGCTACTCCCAGTTCGCCGCCGCCCAGGCCATGACCATCGCCGCCGCCAACCCCAGTGGAGGCGCGGCCATCGGCATGGGCCTCGGGGCCGGCGCCGCCATCGGGCAGGTCATGGCAGCCTCGCTCAAATTTGCACCCGCCCCTGTAGCCGCTCCAACCGGCGCACCAACCATCACCCCGGCAGCTTCCACCCAGGACACAAAGTTCTGCATCGCCTGCGGCCACACCATCCCGCAGCGCGCCAGCTTCTGTCCAGACTGCGGGAAGGCCCAATGAACTGTCCCTCCTGCGGCGCTCCCATGCACCCCCACGGCGATACCCTCGTCTGCGACTTCTGCCACAACGTCGTCGTCCCCGACACCAACGACGACGGCGTCATTGTCCTCGATGAGGCTCCCGGCCAGTCCTGCCCTATCTGCAACAACCTCCCGCTCATGCAGGCCACGCTCGCCAAGCTCCCTCTTCTCTACTGCTCCAAGTGCCGTGGCATGTTGGTCTCCATGGAGGAGTTCGAGACTCTCATCGACGCGTTGCGCGCCACACAAAGAGGCAGCATCATTCAGCCGCCCATGGATCCCGGCGATCTCAACCGCCGCATAGACTGTCCCAAGTGCCATCGCCCCATGGAGGCCCACTCCTACGCCGGCCCCGGCAACGTCGTCATCGACAGTTGCGAGCCATGCTCACTCAACTGGCTCGACCACGGCGAACTGGCCCGCATCGCCCAGGCCCCCGACGACCGCGGTCCCGACCCCGACTACCGCGACCCCTACGCCGATCAATCCGACGACCAAACCGGCGCGTCGGACACTTCAGACGACACCTTTGGCTCCCTGGGCTGGAAGCTCCACATCTGATCTCCCTCAGCCTCGCACGGCCACTAACAGCAGTACAATTCCCAGAAGTTCGGAATACCGCACGAGGAACGTCATGGAAAACTTCAACGCCTTTATCAACCACGCCGCACAGCCCACGCCGGAAGAACTCGCCACCGCACTCGGTCCGACCGCCTCCATCTGGAACAAATTGGTAGGATGCCTCGCAGACGAATGCGGCCTGACTGTCCAGGAGTGGAACTCCTACTCGCTCAAAGCCGGATGGTCGATGCGCTTGAAACTAAAAAAGAGAAACATCTTATATATGTCGCCCTGCAAGGACTACTTCCGCGTAGCTTTCATCCTCGGCGGCAAAGCCGTCAAGGCCGCCCGCCAGATCAAGCTCCCGCAACGCATCACCAAAGCGATCGACGACGCTCCCCGCTACCCGGAAGGAACCGGCGTACGCCTCATCGTAAAGCGAATGACCGACCTGCCCGCAATCCTCAAACTCGCCGCAATTAAACTGGCAAACTGAGCCCCCGCTCCGAGTGGCCTGTAATCCCCGCCGCGCGGGCCTCCGCGTACGCCGCCGCGCCCAGCAGCGCGCAACTCTCGTCCAATATCACGCGCACCGGAATCGACTCCAGCAGAGGCGACAGCCGCCCCTTATCCAGAAACGCCTGCATGAATCCGCTGCCGCTCAGAGTCTTCAGAATCTTCGGCGCAATCCCGCCGCCCAGATAAATCCCGCCCAGCGCCAGCACCTTCAGCGCAATGTTGCCCGTCTCCGCGCCGAACGCCGCCGCAAAGGTCTGCATCGTCTCGCGGCACAGCTCACTCGACCCGTCCTCGGCGCAGCGGCCAATCACCGCGTTCGGGTCGTCGGCGGCCATCCGTTCGCGCAGCCATGCCGGCTCGTCGATCTTCTCCACGTCGCGCAGAAACGCATAGATGTTCTGGATTCCGATGCCCGAGACAACGCGCTCCCAGCTCACGCGACCGTGTAATTTGCGCCGCAGAGTTTCCAGCAGCGCGATCTCGCGATCCGTCCGCGCCGCAAAGTCGCAGTGCCCGCCCTCCGACGCAATCGGCCGATGCCGCGTGCCGTCCCAGATCAGCAGCGCCTCGCCCAGCCCAGTGCCTGCTGCGATCAGCCCGCGATGCCCCACCGCCGCCGCATCGCCCGCGTGCAACGTGAAGACGCTCTCCGGCGCAAGCTCAGAGATGCCGTACCCATTAGCTTCAAGGTCGTTGATCAGAAACATATGCTTGATCGCCAGCGACCGCGCCAGCTCGCGCGCGTCCAGCGTCCACGGCAGGTTGGTCAGCTTCAGCCGTCCATCGCGCACCGGCCCCGGACAGCCAAAGCACGCTGCGGCAATCTCCTCCCGTGCGCCACCATTGGCCTCTTCCGCAGCGAGAAACGCGTTTACCACCGCGTCCAGCGACGCAAACTCCTGCGCCGCAAACCTCCGCTCGCGGACCGCCTTCAGCCGCCTGTCCGCGAAGCTGTAAATCGCAAGATGGACCTTCGTCCCACCAATGTCGCCCGCAAGAATCATCTATATCTCCAAACTCCCGGCAGCTTCCGAACCCGCCGGCCGTGGCAGTTTCTCCGTCGCCGCCGCATCCAGCAACAGCGTTAGTCTACCGCTGGCAGGACGGACCAGTTGGGCTGGCTTTGCCTCCGGATCGTAGGCCCCGCAGAAGACATTCCGCACCGCCTGCGCCTTTGCCGCGCCCTCGATCAGGAACGCAACTTCGCGCCCGCGATTAATCACCGGCCAGGTCAGCGTGATCCGCCACGTCTGCTTCTGCGGCACATGGTTGGCGATGACGATGCGTCCCATCTCAAACAGCGCCGCGGTGTGCGGAAACAGCGAAGCCGTGTGCCCATCCTCGCCCAGCCCCAGCAACACCAGGTCGAACGCCGGGGTCTGGGCTCCCTCCAGCCGGAACGCCGCGCGAATCGTCGCCTCAACCCGCGCCGCCGCAACCTCGGGATCGAGTTCGCCTTCGATGCGATGAATCTGCGCCGCCGGCAGAGGTACATGCTCCAGCATCGCCTCCTTTGTCATGCGATAGTTCGAGTCCTTGTTTGTCGGCGGCACGCACCGCTCATCCACCCAGAAGAGTTGCAACCAATCCCACGGCACCTGAGCAAAGTACGGCGCGTTCCGATCCGCAAGCAGCGCAAACATCGCCTTCGGCGTGGTGCCACCGGAGACTGCCACACGAGCTACACCCCGCGCCTCAACCGCCGCCGACACCACTGACGCGAAGAACTCCGCCGCGGACGCCGCCAAATCTTCTGTCGTAGGAGAAACCCAATAGGATACTGAAACAGGTCGCGGCACTCTCACGCTCCTCGTCTTCAACCAACAAGCAGCAATTTGCAACGCATCGCTACGGACGGACCTCGCTCACGCCGTTCTCGCCGGCCACCAACGCCAGCGTTGCCATGCCGAGAAACAGTCCATGCTCCACCACGCCGACGATTCCGCGGATCGCCGCCGCCGTCTTCTGCGGATCGTCGATCCGCCCGCACGCGCAGTCCAGGATGTAGTTGCCCTCGTCAGTCAGATACGGCCGGGCAATCACACCTGGCGCGCCGCTGCTCTTCGCCTGCCGCAACTTCGGATTCAACCCCAGCGCCGCCAGCCTCGGCTGCACCACCGGCAGCGCCATCTTAATAACCTCCACCGGCAGAGGGAACTTGCCCAGCACATCGACCAGCTTCGTTGAATCGGCCACAACGATGAAGCTCTTCGCCGCGCTGGCCACAATCTTCTCCCGCAGCAGCGCGCCGCCTCCGCCCTTGATGAGCCCGAATCCCAACCCTGGAACGCGCGCGATCTCGTCGGCCCCATCGATGTACATGTCCAGCTCAGGCAGGGTTCTTAGGGTGTGCATTCTAATCCCAAGAGATTTTGCGAGCTTGGCACTCGCCGCGCTCGAAGCAACGCAGCGAATCTTCAGCTTGCGCGCCGCCAACTCGCGAATGAACAGCGTCGCGGTCGTCCCCGTGCCCAGCCCGACCACCATCCCGTCCTGTACGAACTCGACCGCGCGCCGCGCGACCAGCCGCTTCGCCTCATCCTGCGTCATCCCACATCCCCTGAACAATCCTGCGAAGATCTCGCGACCGGGCTACTGCGAATCCTCAAGCTCCCAATCGCTCTCGGGAGCGAAGCTGTCCTCGTACGTCGCCTGTCGTGCAGAGTCGAACGGCTTACGCCCGCCGAGCTTCGCCTCTTCATTCTTCTCGCGCAGAATTTCGCGTTCTGTCTCTACCATCTCGAACCTCGAACCTGGCACCTCGAACCTGTTCTACTTCTTCACCAGCTTCTTGGCGTGCTCCACGACATTCGCCACGCTGATGCCCAGCTTCTCCATCGCAATTGGCCCCGGCGCCGATGCGCCAAACCGGTCGATGCCGATCACCGCGCCGTTGTGTCCGACGTACTTCCACCATCCCATCGTCGCGCCTGCTTCGAGCGAAACCTTCGGCGTCCCCTCGGGAAGCAGCTCAGCCTTGTATGTAGCACTCTGCTCGTCGTAGATGCGGAAGCTCGGCATCGACACCACCTTCGCCGCAATCCCCGCCGCCTTCAGCTCCGCAGCCGCCGTCAGGCAGGTCGTCACCTCGGAGCCTGCCGCGATCAGAATCACATCCGGCGAAGTCACCTCCGGCGTCCTCGAATAAGCTCCCTTCGGCACGCCCGCAAACGCCAGCGCGGCATCCAGCACTGGCAGATCCTGCCGCGAGAGCGCCATGAAGCACGGCCCTTTGCGTTCCAGCGCCAGCCGCCAACACGCCGCCGTCTCGTTGGCGTCCGCCGGACGAAAGTCCGTCAGAATCGGCATCGCCCGCATGCTCATCAGGTGCTCGATCGGCTGATGCGTCGGCCCGTCCTCGCCCAGCCCCACCGAGTCATGCGTGAACACATACAGCGCATGGACGCCCATCAGCGAGCCCAGCCGGATCGCCGGCCTGCAGTAGTCCGAGAAGACGTAGAACGTCGAGCCAAACGGAATCAGCCCTCCGTGCGCTGCCATCCCGTTCACCATCGCCATCATGCCGAACTCGCGCACGCCGAAGAACACATTCCGCCCCACTGGGTCCACATGGAAGCTGGGCGAGTCCTTGAAGATCGTCTTGGTCGAAGCCGTAATATCGGCCGCCCCGCCAAACAGCTCCGGCACAACCTTGGCAATCGCGTTCATCACTACCTGGCCCGCGTTGCGCGTCGCCACTTTCTTGGCATCCGCGCCCGACGGGAAGCTCGGAATCGTCTTCTCCCAGCCCTCGGCCAGCTTGCCCGCAACCACGCGCTCAAACTCCGCAGCCGGCTCTGGGTACGCCTTCTTGTACTCCGCAAACTGCGCGTCCCACTCCGCGTGCAGCTTCTTACCCTTCGGCTTCGCGGTCTCCCAGTTCGCCCGCGCCTCATCCGGCACATAGAAACTCTTGTCCTCGGGCCAGCCCAGGTTTTTCTTGGTCTCCCTCGCTGCCTCCGTTCCCAGCGCCTCGCCGTGGACCTTGTTTGTCCCCGCCTTCGGGCTTCCGTACCCAATCACCGTGCGCACCCGGATCAGAGTCGGCCGCGTCGTGTCCGCCTTCGCAGCCTTGATCGCGTCCTCGATCGCCACCAGGTCGTTGCCATCGGCCACGCTCAACACCTGCCAGTTGTATGCCTCGAAGCGCTTCGTCACGTCCTCCGTGTAGCTGAGCGAAGTCGGCCCATCCAGCGAGATCAGGTTGTCGTCATACAGCACAATCAGCTTGCCCAGACCCAGCGTTCCGGCCAGCGAGGCCGTCTCATGCGAGACGCCCTCCATCAGGTCGCCATCACCACACAGCACATAGGTGTGGTGATCGATCACCGCGTGCTCATCGCGGTTGTACACCGCCGCCAGATGCTTCTCCGCCGCGGCCATTCCCACCGCCATGCCGAATCCCTGCCCCAGCGGCCCGGTCGTCACCTCGACCCCAGGCGTCTCGCCGCGCTCCGGATGCCCCGGCGTCTCCGATCCCCACTGGCGAAACTGCTCCAACTGCGACATCGGCAGGTCGTAGCCCGACAGGTGCAGCGATCCATATAGCAGCATCGACGCGTGCCCGTTCGACAGCACAAACCGGTCGCGGTCGATCCACTTCGGCGCAGCCGGGTCGTGCTTCATCAGCTTGTGATACAGCAGATACGCAATCGGGGCGCAGCCCAACGGCGCTCCCGGATGGCCGCACTTCGCTTTTTCGATTCCGTCTACAGCCAGAAAACGCAGTGCATTGATGGAAAGCTGGTCCAGTTCGTTCTGCCGATCGCTCATTCTCTTCTCTTGTCCCTTGTCTTGGTCTGTTGACGCGCCTCCGTATAGTGTACAAGCCAACCCCCATCCCGGTCGCGCAACATCCAGAAGCCGAAACTTGCTCGCACCGTCGCCCGCTCTCCTGCATCCAATCCTGTGAATAGTAGTTCCAACATTTGAACCTCGAACATCCGTTCCAACATTTGAACCACGAATTGCAGTTCCACCATTCGCACCAGTTTATACAGGAGAAACCACCGTGGCCTACGAACTCGCACCCTTGCCTTATGCCTACAACGCCCTCGAGCCCCACATCGACGAGGCGACCATGAAGCTGCACCACGACAAGCACCACCAGGCCTACGTCACCAACCTCAACGGCGCCATCGACAAGCACCCCGAGCTGGCCACAAAATCCCCCGAAGACCTCATCCGGCACCTCACCGCCATCCCCGAGGACATCCGCAAGATCGTGCAGAACAACGGCGGCGGCCACGTCAACCACAGCATGTTCTGGCAGATCATGAAGCCGGCGGGGGGCGGTCCACCCAACGGCGCGATCGCCGCGCAGATCAAGGCCGACTTCGGCGACTTCGAGAGCTTCAAGAAGCTCTTCAACGAGACCACCGCCAAGCAGTTCGGCTCCGGCTGGGGATGGCTCGTCTTCCAGGCCGGCAAGCTCAAGATCGTCACCACCGCCAACCAGGACAATCCCCTCTCCGAGGGGCTTTATCCGGTCCTTGGCAACGATGTCTGGGAGCACGCCTACTACCTCAAGTACCAGAACCGCCGCCCAGAGTACCTCGCCGCCTGGTGGAACACCATCAACTGGGACGAGATCAATAAGCGCTTCGCCACCGCCCAGGGCAAGTAAACCGCTCACGAGTGCCCCATCTTCGCGACGGCTTCATCGTCGTTAGGGTGGGGCTTCTCACTGGGCCGGAGCTGTCTCCACCACCTCATTGCTCGACGCAGACTCGTTCCCCACCTCGCTCACCGCCGTCACCCGGTAGCCATACCTCCGACCCGCCATCACGCTCAGGTCGCGATACGCCGCCATCGGCACAAGCTCCGCGTCGAGACGTCGCCACACAGCCGGAGCGTCGCCATCCAAATCGCGCCGATAGACGCGGTAGCCTGCGATGCGAGGCTCCAAATCCGGCTCCCAGGAGAGATCGATCGCCGGCCTCTGCGCCTGTTCGCCAGCCTGACCCGGACTCTGTCCTCCAACCCGCCCCATATTGTGTTCGCCAGTCTGCCCCGCGCTCTGGCCCGGAGCCTGGCCCATGGACGGCTCGCCTGCAAAGCCAGGAACTGCGGCCAGTCCCACCGGGGCCTCGGGCGGAAAGACATCCCGCACCGCCACCGTAACCTCGGCCGACGCGACGCCGCGCAACTCCAGCTTCTGCCCGCCCAGCTCCACGCTGCGAACGCGCTGCGCCGTATAGCAATATGCGTGCCCGATCTGCGCCGTACGGTCGATTGTCCCGCCAGCATCTACCAATTCGCTGCCAGACCGGAAACGCGACTCGGTCGGTTCCTTCGTCGTACCAGGCAATGCACCCTTGTGCTCCGCGCCCGAACCCGCTGTCGTTGCGGTTGTCGTTGAAGTTGCTGCTGTTGGAGACTGTATGATGTTGCGATCCAGCTCAACCGTCTCCGCCTCACCAGTCGCCGTCTTCCACTCCAGCACCACTCCCGCCTTCGTCGCCTTGCCGCGCAACTCCTGAATTGCCTGCGGCGCAGGCCCCGATGCCGCGAAAACGGCTGGCGACGCCCCCGCCGTGCGGCCTGCCGCATTGCGCAGTTGCACCCGATAGGCAAGCAACCGCGCGGGTGCAGCGGTCAACTCAGCCGGGAGCGCATCTACCGCCTCGGACGCGCCCGGCGTCACCCGCTTCCGCAGCACAACCGGAGAACATGGAGCCGTCGCCACATTTTCCCTCGCGCCCGGAGCAGCATTTTGACCACCCTTCACCGCAGTGGCTGAAGCCGCAGCAAGATTCTCCCGGCATATCTCCGCCTCAATCGGTCCCGCGATCAGCAGCTTGTCGGTGGTTCGCGATGGGGTCGTCCAGCGCAGCCTTACCTCGTCGCCCACGCGGCTCGCAGTCAACCCGGAGACCACCTCGGGCAGCTTCAGCGACGGAGGAAGTGGTGGCCCAGGGCTGGCGCACCCAGCCAGCAGGACCAGAGTGAGCCCGGCTCCAGCCGCTACCGCTTCGAAGCTCCGCCTCGCGCACACTACCGGCCGATCCGCTTCAGACCGTCTCTCGTCGCAAATAATCATCCAACCAGAGGCTATCGCATTTCTCGAGCGGGTGGAGCGGAGAACGAACCGATATTGCAGGAAAGCCGCTCCTGCAAACCTCCCATGCACTCAGCCCCGTCTCGCGGTATTGTGGATGCAACCAATTTCCACGCACGCGAACGCGCGCCAACGAACCAGAACGAACGTGAGGGCAGCAATGAAACTCTTCTTGGCAGGACTTCTGTTGATCCCGGTACTGGCCGGTCCGCCGGCACGCACGCAAACGCCGCCGCCAGCCGCGCAGACGCATCCTGCGGCGCCACTCGCCGCCACGCCTCCGATGGGCTGGAACAGCTACGACGCATACGGCTTTACCATCACCGAGGACCAGTTCCGCGCCAACGTCAAGATCGAAGCCAACGAACTGAAGTCCTTCGGCTGGGAGTACGCCGTCATCGACGAGGGATGGTTCCTCAAGGACCCGGAAGACCGCTCCAAGCCAGCGCTGTGGCAGTACGAGATTGACGCGAATGGCCGCTTTATCCCCGTCCCGGCGCGCTATCCTTCGTCCGGAACAGAGCCCCCAGCCGCAGCAACTCCAGCCACTGCCTCGCCCGCCGCCGCCGCGGGTTCCGCCGACTCCGCTCCGAGTTACAAGCAGAACGCCACCATCGGCAACAGCAGCTTCAAGGCTCTTGCCGATACCGTCCACTCCCAGGGGCTCAAGTTCGGCATCCACATCGTTCGCGGAATCCCACGCGCCTCGGTGGAGCGCAATCTGCCCATCGCGGCGAGCAGCTTCCACGCGGCTGACGCAGCCGACACCACGGACGCCTGCCCGTGGGACAGCACCAACTGGGGCATCAAGGACAATGCCGCCGGTCAGACCTGGTACGACTCGCTGCTCAGCCAGTATGCGGGCTGGGGCGTTGATCTTCTCAAGGTGGACTGCATCTCCTCGCACCCATACAAGGCCGACGAGATTCGCATGATCCGCAAGGCCATCGACAAGACGGGACGGTCGATCGTGCTCAGCCTCTCACCCGGGCCGACCAGCCTGGACAACGCCGCCGAGGTGGGCCAGCTCGCTCAGATGTGGCGTATCTCCGACGACATCTGGGACTACTGGGCCAACCCCAATAACGGGCCCTACCCGCGCAGCCTCTCCAGCCAGTTTGTCACCGCCGCCGCGTGGGCGCAGTACGCCAAACCCGGCAACTGGCCCGACGCCGACATGCTTCCCATCGGCGAACTGCGTCCCGTCGCCGGCGACGGTGCGTCCCGCACCACTCGCCTGACGCCAACCGAGCAGCAGACCATGCTCACTCTGTGGGCGATGGCCCGCTCGCCGCTGATCCTAGGCGCCAACCTCACCCTGCTCGACGGCGCAACCCTGAAGCTGCTTACCAACCCCGACCTGATCCGCATCGACCAGACCGCGACCCACAGCAGCCAGGTGTTGCACGACGGAGACATCATCGCCTGGACTGCCGATCTGCCCCCAGACTCACCCGATGGCACCATCGCCCTCGCCCTGTTCAACATCGGCGAATCGCAGGTCGTGCTCGACAGCAGCTTCGAGGCCTACAACCTGGAAGCCACCACCTACCGCGTTAAAGACGTCTGGACTGGCAAGACCCTCAACAAGGTCAAATCGGTTGAAAGCCTCGCCCTCGAACCACACGCCTGCGTTCTTTGGTTGCTGAAAAAATAGCTTCTGAACAAGACGCAAGCTGCCAGACGCAGGATGACTTTCGATCAAGGTTTGCTGTTTATTCTATGAATGTTCGCCCCTCCCCCTGCCATCCCCCTTGGCGGTGGATGGGTGCGTAAGTGGATTGTTATGTGGTGGCCACAGGGAAAAATTACATAATGAACGATTTAGGAGCAAGTGGTTTGGAATCATTTGGTTGCGCGGGCTGTGGTTGGCTAAAATATTCATTCTCGGCGAGTTGCGGCTAAAAGATTCAGGACATAAGGGTTATGGGTGAAAAAGAGGCTTTGGCGCGAGTGGCTCCGGCAAAAGATTGATCCGCTGCAAGTTGCAGCTAATACATTGATCCGGTGCGGCTTATTCGATTGAGAAAGAACGGTGTAAGCGGGCGGCGGAGGCCTGTTTCCGCACGATCAAAGCTGCCCTCGATGGATTTGATCCATATGTTAAGTGTATCAAGCGGAGCATAACTAGTATGCCAACTATTTTTCGGAGGGAAGTGGTTTATTTGGTGTTGGTTAGGAGGATTTTTGGGCGTCGAGGGGCTTGACACGCGGATTTGCTGGGGTTTTTGAGGAAAGAAAATGCGGGGGTCCCTCCACTGCGCTGCGCTCCGGTCGGGATGACGGCATTTGTAATGTGTGCGCTCCGGTCGGGATGACGGCATTTGTAATGTGTGCGCTCCGGTCGGGATGACGGAGTTGTAGCGGAATCCCACCCATCGCGAAAAAACCGCGATGGATGGTGCACAGCGATATGATAGAGAAAGGTGCTGGTATTGGAGCGTCGAAGATGCGGCAACTTTATACCATCGGACACTCGTCCCACACGCCGGAGCACTTCATCGAGCTGCTTCAGCGGCATGGCATCGAGGTGCTGGTCGATGTGCGATCTGCTCCCTACTCCCGCTACTCGCCGCACTTCGACCGCGAGCCCTTGCGCGATCTAGTGACCGCCGCCGCGATCAAGTACCTCTACCTCGGCGATGCAATTGGCGGACGCCCCAAAGACGAGAGCCATTACGATCTCGACGGTCACGCTCGCTACGCCAAGGTCGCCGGGAGCCCCGACTTCCTCGGAGGCATCCTTCGCCTGGAACGCGGAGCCGACGAGTTCCGCGTGGCCCTGATGTGCAGCGAGGAGGACCCCACCCACTGCCATCGCCGCCTGCTCATCGGACGCGTCCTGATCGAGCGCGGAGCCGAGCTGCAGCACATCCGCGGCGACGGCGAGTTGCAGTCCGAGGCGCAGGTCGCAGCCGCTTCGGGCAAGCTCCTCACCGACCCACAACCCGCTCTGTTCGCCGAACTGGACGAGGATAAATGGAGATCTTCAGCATCGGTTTTACCCAAAACACCGCAGCCCAGTTCTTCAATTCGTTGAAAGATGCAGGCATCCGCCGCCTGCTTGACGTGCGCCTCAACAACACCTCGCAGTTGGCCGCCTTCGCCAAGCGCGACGACCTCGCCTTCTTCCTGCGCGAGATCTGCGGGGCCGCGTATGAGCATGAGCCGCTGCTGGCGCCCACGCAGGAGATGCTGGACGCATACAAGAAACGCAAAGGCGACTGGGCCATCTATGAGCGCGAGTTCCTCACGCTAATGCGCGAGCGCCAGATCGAGTCGGTACTCTCGCCCGAACCGTTTCGCGCGGCGCGGACAGCACTTCTGTGCAGCGAAAATACGGCAGAGCACTGCCACCGCCGCCTCGTCCTCGAATACCTGCAACAAGCCTGGGGAGAGATCACGATCACGCACCTCTGAGGCGT
>Ga0224534_1000361_pt1 | contig 29927 bp, 18 predicted proteins | sample 714E12024metaG_FD_172012 | JGI IMG/M metagenome (GOLD analysis project Ga0224534, IMG submission 172012) | Peat soil microbial communities from Stordalen Mire, Sweden - 717 E1 20-24 | ecosystem: Environmental > Terrestrial > Soil > Wetlands > Peat | place: Sweden: Norrbotten County, Stordalen... | reverse complement strand
CGCGTCACTCCGTGCGCGCCGTCGTCCAATTGCGGGCCAGCGGCGGGCAGAGGACTGCCCGCCCTACCTTTTGCAGCGGCCTTTTTTGCCATGCGGCGAGTGTGCGCCGGAAATCCGGCGGCGTCAATTCCGCGTTGCCAATTCAAAGCAATTGGCGGAAATTACGCTATCAAATTGTCATTCCATTTGGCGGTGTTGTTCCTCGTCGTTTGCCGGGCGAATGCCACCATTGATGTTTCGCTGCAAATGCAATTGGGCAATCCCAGCAATGCCAGCGCGGACACGAACAATCATGCCCATTATCTGATTCAGCGCCCGGTGGAGGCGATTGATTACAGCGACAATCTGGGCGAGCCGGTTTGGGCAAGCTGGGATTTGACGGCGGGCGACGTCGGCTCGGCCTCGCGCTCCACCACCTATTTTACCGACACCAATCTTCCGCCGAATTTTTACCGCGTCACCACCGCCGATTACAACGGCGTCGGCAACATTGATTTCAATCGCGGCCATTTGTGCCCGTCCGCCCATGGCAATTTCGCGGTTGCCGGGTCATCATTTCCATTTCTTCAGTCAAACAACACCCAGGCTGAAATCGTCTTTGCCACCGAAACCATTGACTTCTTTTTGCGCGGGGTTTATGTGAAACACCATGCCTACAGGAAATAGACAAAAAGAGATGGTCGGGATTGCCCTGATCGCGTTGCTGCTGCCTTTCTCCGGATGTAATTCGCGGCCGGAAACGCCGGGCACGAACCAGCGCGTCCAATCGGCGGAACAGACCAACAGCCATCTGCGCGTTCGCGCACCGGCAGTTGCCGGACTGTTTTATCCGGCGGAAGGGCCGGTTCTTGCCCAGATGGTTGATGGATTGCTGGAAAGCGCGCCGACGCATCACATCGCACACCTGAAGGGCTTGGTTTGCCCTCATGCGGGCTATCCCTATTCCGGGCCAACCGCGGCGATTGCTTACAAAACACTGATCGGGCGCGATGTTCAAACCGTCGTCATCCTCGGCCCAAGTCACTATGCCTTGTTTCAGGGCGCGTCGGTTCCCAATGTGGACGCTTACCAAACGCCCCTCGGAACGGTTCTTATCTCGGAGAAAGCGCAACAACTGGCCAGGACCAGCCCCTTTGTTTTGGAGCCGCGATGCCTGGTCCAGCGGCCCCAGTGGTGGCAGCAGTCTTCCAAGCCTGCGCCGGCTGCCGGCGAGGACACGCCCGACACCTGGGAACATTCCGTCGAAGTGCAGGTGCCGTTTTTGCAGAAGACATTGAGCAACTTCAAAATCCTGCCCGTTGTTTTTGGCGAAGTTGACCCCGAACAGGCGGCCAGGGCTTTGGCCGGAATGATTGATGACAAGACCATCATCGTGGCCAGTTCAGACTTGAGTCATTACCACCCCTACGATGAGGCCGAAGCGCTGGACCACCGCTGCGTCCAGGCGGTTTGCGACCTGAACATTGACGAAATGAAATCGCAGGAAGCTTGTGGCAAAGCGCCCATCCTGACGTTGATGTATCTGGCCAAGGATAAAGGCTGGAAGGCGCAATTGCTGGATTACCGGAACAGCGGCGACACGTCGGGTGACAAGAACCACGGCGTTGTCGGCTACTCCGCCATCGCCTTTTATGAGTCGGTGCCGGAAAATTACGCGGCACCGGAGAGAAAATTCCTGCTGGACCTGGCCCGCACGACGCTGGCGCGGGTGGCGACCAATGGCAGCCTGCCGGAAGTCAGCGCCAAAGACATGACGCCGAAGCTGGCCGGGACGAAGGCGTGTTTCGTGACGTTGACAGAAAATGGCGAGTTGCGCGGCTGCATCGGCCACATTCTGCCGCAGGAAGCGCTTTATCAGGCGGTGGTGGACAACGCGCGGAACGCCGCCACGCGCGATCCGCGTTTCCAGCCGGTGCGGCCCGATGAGGTGAATAAAATCAAAATCGAAATCAGCGTGCTGACGGAACCGCAACCATTGCATTTCAGCTCGCCCGAAGATCTCCTGAACAAGTTGCAGCCTGGCGAAGACGGCGTGGTGTTGCAGATCGGCTCGCGGGGCGCGACGTTTCTGCCGCAGGTCTGGGAGCAACTGCCGGACAAGGTTGATTTTCTCAACCACCTCGCGCAAAAAGCCGGTTGTGCGCCGGATGACTGGCGCGGCAGAAATGTCAGCGTCTCCATCTACCACGTCGAGGCGTTCGCGGAGTAATTTTTTATGTCTGACCGCGAGCCGCGTAGCCGCGAAGACGAGGATGGAGGATCGAAGATGGAAGATGGCAAACGCCCCCCCAATCCATCCTCCATCAGCCATTCTCCATCTTCGTTTCCCGTGTTACTGGCCGTGGGGGCGCTCGGCGTTTCCTGCGTGATGACGCAACTGTCGCTGATGCGCGAACTGCTTGGCGCTTTCAGCGGAAACGAGCTGGTGCTGGGCGTGGTGCTGGGCAACTGGCTGTTCCTGATGGGCATCGGCACCTGGCTCGGCCGGACCTCTGACAAACTCCGAAACCCGCTGGCCGTCCTGGTTCTGATGCAAATTCTGGTGGCGGTTCTGCCGCTGTTGCAGGTGTTTCTTTTTCGGGCATTGCGCAATGAGGTTTTCATCCGGGGCGCGGACATTGGTGTCGCCGGAACTGTCATCAGCGCTTTCATCCTGCTGCTGCCGTATTGCGTCGTGGCGGGCTATGCCCTGACGCTGGCGTGCTCGTTGCTGGCGCGCATCACAAACGTCGGCGCGTTTGGAGTTCCGCCTTCAGGCGGTTTTGTGGCTGAAGGCACGCAGCATATAAAGGGGTTGAGCTTCCAGCCGCCTGAAGGCGGGACTCCAAACTTGGCTGCGGGCCGTGTTTATATCGCGGACAGCCTCGGCAGCATCGGCGGCGGCGTTCTGTTCAGCTTCGTGCTGGTCGGGTTCCTCGACCATGCCGGCATTCTGGTTTATCCCGCCGTGTTGAATCTGCTGGTTGCCGGCACGATGGGCTTTCGCTTTGGATACAAATTGCTTCCAGCGATTGCAGGTGTTCTGGCCGTCGCGGTAACGGCAGCGGCAGTTTTGGTTGACCTCGACGGTGTTTCCACGGCTTGGCAGTATCCGCGACAGCACATCGTGGCGCGGGCGAATTCACCTTACGGCAAACTGCTCGTCACGGAATCCGACGGCCAGTTTGATTTCATCGAGAACGGCATTCCGCTCACCTCCACCCGCGCCGACCAGCACGTCGAGGAGACCGTGCATTACGCCATGACGCAGCGGCCGGATGCGCGCCAGGTGCTGCTCGTGGGCGGCGGCATTTCGGGCACGGCAAAGGAGATTCTGAAATACAATGTGAGTCGCGTGGACTATGTGGAACTCGATCCGATGATCATGGAGTTCGGGCGGAAATATCTGCCGGAAAATCTGGCGGACAACCGGATCAAAATCATCAACACCGACGGGCGCCTGTTTGTCCGGCAGACCGGCGAAAAATACGACGTTGTCATCGTGGACCTGCCCGAACCTTCGACCGCGCAACTCAACCGGTTTTTTACCGTGGAATTTCTGGCCGAAGTCAAACGGGCGCTTTCTCCGGGCGGCGTGGTGTCGTTTTCAATCGGCCATTACGAAAATTATGTCAGCCCGGAACTGGCCCGAATGCTGGCGTCAGCCTGCCGGTCGTTGAAGCAATCGTTCCCGAACGTGCTGGTGATTCCCGGCGGGCAGATTTTCTTTCTCGCGTCGGACGGCCCGATTTTTGACGACATCGCTTCGCGAATCGAACAGCAAGGCACCAAAACGAAACTGATGAACCGGCATTACCTCGATGCGATGCTGACAGCCGACCGGATGGCGGACATGCAACGCGCCATCGCGCAGCCGGCGGCTTTGAACACCGACTTCAACCCCGCGCTTTATTTTTATCATCTCCGCCACTGGATGAGTCAGTTCAAAACCGGTTTCGGCGTGCTGCAGGTGTTGCTGCTTGTTTTGCTTTGCGTCTATCTCATCCGGTTGCGCGGAACGGTTTTTGTCCTGTTCGCCTCGGGTTTTGCGGGAACGGCACTGGAGATTGTCCTGCTGCTCGCGTTCCAAGTTCTTTGCGGTTCGGTCTATCATCAGGTCGGAATAATTGTGACCGTCTTCATGGTTGGCTTGGCGCTTGGGGCGCTGTGGGCGAATCGTCCCTCTGTCAGTTCGTTCGGAATGGCGAGCCTTGGTGCTCGGAGTTCCGCCTTTAGGCGGCCCGGGACAACAGAACCGCCTGAAGGCGGAACTCCAAACCCCGCAGCAGCAGCGCGCTCGGAGCGCGCGCCTTGCACAAAGCAGGCACAATACTTGCGTTGCCTCGCCTTTGCCATCGCCGGCTATGCCATTCTACTCGCGTTTTTATTACCGCTGTTGAACCAGGCAGGGGACATGGCGGCGTCACTCTTGTTCATCAAGGCGGTCATTGCGCTGCTGACTTTGATTCTCGCGGCGCTGGTGGGGATGCAATTTCCGCTGGCCAACCGGCTGGAATTCGACGGCACCGTTGCAGGCGCGTCGCGGCTTTACACGGCGGATTTTGTCGGCGCATTCTTGGGCGCGTTGCTGGCGAGCACATTGTTGATTCCATTGATTGGCGTGACCGGCGTTTGCCTGCTGACGGCGGCGCTGAATATTCTTGGCGGCGTAATGATTCAACTTCGAAAGGCTGCGATATGAACAAACTCAATTATGTCTTCCTCAAAATCGTCCGCTGGAGCGGCTGGCTGTTGCTGCCGCTCGTGTTGGCTTTCCTGCTGACCGGCTACATCATGGATGGCCGCTACGGTTTCAGCAAATTGCTGGACGAGAAATCCGCGCTGACGCTCCATCGCATGTTCCACCTGCCGTTGATCGTCCTCGTGCTGGCGCATGTTGTGCCGGCGATGTATCTTGCTTTCCAGCGATGGGGCTGGATTAAACCGCGCCCGTGAATGACGAAATCCGAATGACGAATGACGAAAGAAGCCCGAAGTCCGAAACACGCCGTGCCGGAGGCCGGCGCTCCGCGTTGATTTCGCGTCGCACCGCCATCGGTCTTGGCGCAGCGGGAGTGGTCGGCGTGGCGGGCGCGGCTTCATTTTGGGATTTCTTCAGCCGGTGGCGCGAGTCCGAGTCCCCTGCCGACATTTTCAAGGGCGATGCGCCAACGGGCGAGCTTTGGGAACTGTGGCAAAAACGCGGCTGGGTGAAGGAAGGCCGCCATTACCTCAAGCTCGGCCGCAACGTCCAGTGCAAGGTCTGCCCGAACAATTGCATCCTGGCGCCGGGCGACCGCAGCCATTGCCGGAACAAGGTCAACCGCGACGGGACGCTCTACACACTGGTCTATGGCAACCCATGCACGTTCCACGTTGACCCGGTCGAGAAAAAGCCGCTGTTCCATTTCATGCCGGGCACGTTGAGCTTTTCTCTCGCCACCTCCGGCTGCGTCTTCCGCTGCCTGAATTGCCAGAATTGGGAAATTTCACAGAAGAAACCCGAGGAAACCAAAGACCCGCACGGCGAGGAACTTCGGCTGAAACCTCCGTTGCCGCCAAGCCTCACAACGGAACAAATGTCGCGGTTGAGCCTGTTCCCCGATGATGTCGTCGCGGTGACCGAGGCGCTGGGTTGCCCGTCCATTTCCTACACTTACTCCGAGCCGACGGCGTTTTACGAATACACGCAGGACACCTGCAAGGCGGCGCGCGCGCGGAAGCTCAAAAACATCGTCGTCACCTGCGGCTCGATTGAGGAACGGCCCGCGCGCGACCTGTATCAATTCGCGGACGCCGCGCACGTGGACCTGAAAGGCTTCGACGAGGACACCTACAAAAAACTCAATTCCGGCAAACTCTCCGCCATCCTCGCCACGCTCAAAACGCTCAACGACCTCGGATTGTGGTTCGAAATCATCAACCTCATCGTGCCGACCTACACCGACAACCCCGACACCATCCGCCGGATGTGCGGTTGGATTGCGAAAGAGTTGGGACCGGACCGGCCGTTGCATTTTTCGCGATTCCACCCGGAGCACAAGCTCGCGCACCTGACGCCTACGCCCGTTGAAACGCTGGTGAAAGCCCGCGATGCCGCTCGCGCCGAGGGATTGCGCTACGTTTATATCGGCAATGTGCCCGGCCTCGAAGGCGCGGGGACAACCTGGTGTCCCAACTGCAAGAAAGCCATCGTCGAGCGCGACATCTTCGCCGTCACCCGCATGGACATCACCGACGGCAAATGCCGGTTCTGCGGGACGAAAATTGCGGGAGTGTGGGGATGAAAAATGGACAAGTCATCATCGCGGCGTTGATGCCGCACGCGCCGGTGCTGGTGCCGGCGGTTGGCGGGAAGCGCGGCAATCAGGCCGCCGCATCCGTTGGCGCGATGGCCGAAGCAGCCCGGCGGATCGTCAGGGCCGGACCGGAGACGATTATTCTCATCTCGCCACACACACCGCGTCGCCAGGAGGCGTTTGCGATTTGGGCGGGCAACCGGATCAGCGGTTCGCTGGCGCAGTTCGGCGCGCCGGCGGCGGCTGTGGATTTTCCCGCGGACGAAACGCTTGCCGGGATGATTGCCGAAGAGGCCGGGTCGCGCGGTGAGGAAATTTGGCGGCTGCGCGACGCGGAGCTGGATCACGGCGCGGTCGTGCCCTTGTGGCATCTGGCCGATGCCGGCTGGCGCGGGCCGACGGTTGTGATCGGCCTCAACTTCCCGGGCGAACCGGGCTTGACGGAATTGGGCGGGGCCATCGCCGCCGCGTCGCGTCGCGCGGGCCGGCGCGTCGCCGTGGTGGCCAGCGGCGACATGAGCCATCGCCTGCAGCCCGGCGTGCCGGCTGGTTTTCATCCGCGCGCAAAGGAGTTTGATTCCGCTTTCATCGCGTGTTTGCGAGCCGGGGATTACCAGAAGCTGCCCGACTTCGATCCCGATTTGCAGGACCTGGCGGCGGAAGACGCGGTGGATTCCACGCTGGTGGCGGCCTCGGCGGTCAACTGGAACGCCGCCGGCCACGAGGTGTTGAGCTACGAGGGACCCTTCGGCGTCGGTTACGGCGTAGCGATCCTGCATCAAACACCTCCGGAGAGCGCATCGGCCAGCGTCCACGAGACCGGCGCCCGCGAAAATAATGTCACCGAAACCGGAAAGATGCTTCCGCAGATTGCCCGCCGCTCGATTGAAGCGGCGTTCCGCGGCGATTCCGGGAAACTGGACACTGCGCCGTCGGGCATTTTGGGCGAGCGGCACGGCGTCTTTGTGACCATTCGCGGCCCGCATCGGCAATTGCGCGGGTGCGTCGGCACGCTGTCGCCGCATTTTGTGAACACCGCCGAGGAAACGTGGCACGTCGCGCGCGACGCCGCATTCCGCGATGGACGTTTTGACCCGGTAAGCGCGCGCGAGCTGGAGCAGTTGCGCTTCGAGGTCAGCGTGCTGATGCCGCTGGAGGAAGCCGCCTCGACGGCGGAGTTGGACCCGCGGCATTACGGGGTTGTCGTCTCCACCGACGACGGACGGCGCGGGGTGTTGCTGCCTGATGTCGAAGGCGTTGAAACGGTCGAGCAACAACTCGACATCGCGCGGAGCAAGGGAGGAATCGGCGAGGACGAGCCGGTGCGCATCCAAAAGTTTGTCGTGAAAAAATTCCGCGAGGAGGAACGGAGTTAGAAGGCTGCCCGTGAACGCCGCCATTGCTGAATCAAATCATCCAGGGCGCTGGTGGACGCTGCTGGCGGACGGACGTATCGAGTGCCGCTTGTGCCCGCGCTATTGCAAACTCGCCGAAGGCCAGCGCGGGTTTTGTTTCGTCCGCCGGCGTGTCGGCGACCAGATCGTGCTCACGACCTACGGCCGCAGCAGCGGTTTCTGCATTGATCCCATCGAGAAAAAACCGCTCAATCATTTTTATCCCGGCACCAGCGTGCTGTCTTTCGGCACCGCCGGCTGCAACCTCGGATGCCGGTTCTGCCAGAACTGGGACATCAGCAAGGCCCGCGAGTTCGACAAACTGGCCGACTCCGCCACGCCCGAAATGATCGCCGCCGCCGCAGTGCAGTTTGGCTGCAAATCCGTCGCCTTCACCTACAACGACCCGGTGATTTTTGCCGAATACGCGATTGACGTGGCTGACGCCTGCCGGGCGCGCGGCATCAAAACCGTGGCGGTGACGGCGGGCTACATGACCGAAGAATCGCGGCCCGAATTTTACCGGCACATGGACGCGGCAAACGTGGACTTGAAGGGTTTCACCGGGGAGTTCTACCACAAGCTCTGTTTTGGCGAGCTGGCGCCCGTGCTGGAGACGCTCAAGTTTCTCAAACACGAAACCGACGTGTGGTTCGAAATCACCTCGCTGCTCATTCCCGGCGAGAATGACGACGAGGCGCAATTGCACTGGGCCGCCGAATGGGCTGTCGAAAATCTTGGTCCGGACGTGCCGTGGCATTTCACCGCGTTCCATCCCGATTTCAAAATGCCCGACCATCCGCACACGCCGCCGGCCACGCTGAAACTGGCGCGCGAGATCGCTCTCTCCACGGGACTCCACTACGTTTATACCGGCAATGTCCGCGACCGCGCGGGCGGCAGCACCTTCTGCCCAAACTGCCGCGCTTTGTTGATCGAGCGCGACTGGTATGAGTTGGGCCGGTGGAACCTGGACGGCAACCGCTGTGCCGCCTGCGGACATTCCATCGCCGGGCATTTCGACCACGCTCCGGGCAATTGGGGCGCGCGCCGCGTGCCGATCCGGCTGGGCAACGCGACACCTATCCGCGTTGCGCCTTTGCCTTGAAATTGTCGCGCGGTGGAATTGATTTTCCCGGCGCTTTTTGCCAACAAAAAAGTGGTTGTTCAATTATTGTTGTGCCATGGATTTGTATGATGTATCAGTTTCGGCCCAAACCATGAAAATTTTACGTTTTGTTATTCTTCTTTTCGCAATTGTTGCAACCAGCATTTGTTCCGCCGACACGAACGCCGCCGTTTCCACAAACGCACCGGCGGCTGTCGCGGCGACAAACGCCCCGCCCGCCGCGCCCGCCGTTCTGCCCGGCAAAGGGCTGGCGCAATACGATTTCTTTTACGCGGGCGAGGCGAAGGACGAGCGGATGTTCATTGTGCGCGACGGCAAAATCGTCTGGTCTTACACCCACCCGGCCAGTGGTGAAATCAGCGACGCGATGCTGCTGCCCGGCGGCAATGTTTTGTTCACGCGCCAGCACGGCGTGACGGAAATCAACGCCGGCAAGCAGGTGGTCTGGAATTATGACGCGCCCGCGAACACGGAAATCCACACCGCGCAACACCTCGACAAAGACCGGGTGTGGTTTATCCAGAACGGCAATCCCGCCCGGCTGATGGTTGTCAACACGGCTTCCGGGAAAACGGAAAATGAATTTGTCCTGCCGGTGGGAAACACCAATTCCATCCACGGCCAGTTCCGCCACGCGCGCCTGACCGCCGCCGGCACGCTGCTCGTGGCGCACATGGATTTGGGAAAAGTTGTCGAGTATGACCTGACGGGCAAGGCGCTCTGGTCATTGAACGTGCCGGGCGTGTGGTCGGCCGTGCCGCTCAAGAACGGAGACATCCTCGTGACCAGCAGCAAAAAATACGTGCGCGAGTTGAACCGCCAGGGCGAAGTGGTCTGGGAATGGACGCCCACCGACACGCCGGATTACAAAATGTCCAACCTGCAGCTCGCCACGCGCCTGCCCAACGGAAACACGCTCATCAACAATTGGTTCAACCAGTGGTCGGGCAAAATGAATCCGGCCAACGCGCCCGTCCAGGCCATCGAAATCACGCCCGACAAAAAAGTGGTCTGGGCGCTGCGCTCGTGGAACGAACCCGCGAACCTCGGCCCGGCCACGACAATTCAACTGCTGGACAAATAGGACGGGCCTGCAAAGTCCAATTGTTGAATTCGGGTTCAAGCCGGGTTGCAGGTTCAAAATCCCTTCGTTGAACTTGCGCCGGCGGCTGCTTCAGCCGAAACTGGCGCAACGATGGACTGGCTCGACAAACTCTCCCGGTTCTGGCCGCATCTGGCGGCGGGCTTCGACTTGCTCGCCGCCCTGCTCGCCTCGTTTCACGCCCTTTTGAACAAGCGCGATTCCCGCGCCGCCACTCTCTGGCTCGGCCTCATCTGGTTTTTGCCGCTGCTCGGCCCGCTGCTTTACCTCGCGCTCGGCGTCAACCGCATCCGCCGCCGCGCCTTGTCGCTCGCCGTCCACAAAACCTTCAGCCGCCCGGTTCCGGAAAATCTCGGCGAACCGCAGCACGAAGGCGCCGAACACCTTAAAATGCTCGCGCGCACCGTCAGCCGCGTCGTCACCCGTCAGCTTACCGCCGGCAACAAAATCGAACCGCTCGTCAACGGCGACGCCGCCTTCCCCGCCATGCTCGCCGCCATCGAATCGGCAACAAAATCCGTCACGCTCTGCACCTACATTTTCGACAACGACGCCAGCGGCGGACAATTTGTCGCCGCCCTCGCCCGCGCCGTGGCTCGCGGCGTCGCCGTCCGCGTTTTGATTGACGCCGCCGGCGCGCGCTACTCGTGGCCGCCCATCACCTGGAAATTGCGGCACGCAAAAATTCCGTTCGAAAAATTCCTGCCCGCCTCCCTGCTCACGCCCTGGCGTGCCGCCACCATCAATCTCCGCAACCACCGCAAATCGCTCATTGTGGATGGAACCATTGCCTTCACCGGCGGCATCAACCTCCGCCACGGCAACGTCCTCGCCGACCAGCCCAACAAACCCGTCCAGGATTTGCAGTTTCAAATCACCGGCCCGGTCGTCGCCCAATTGCAGGAAGCCTTCGCGAACGACTGGGCGTTTGCCACCGGCGAGGTGCTGGACGGCGGCTTGTGGTTCCCCGAACTCAAGGCTTCCGGCAACGTCATCGCCCGCGTCGTCACAGACGGCCCGGACGGCGATTTTGAAAAGTGGCGCTGGACGCTCCTCGCGGCCCTGGCCGAGGCGCAATCCTCCATTCAAATCCTCACGCCGTATTTTCTGCCCGACGTGGCCTTGATTGCCGCGCTCAACCTCGCCGCGCTGCGCGGCGTCCGCGTGGACATCATTTTGCCCGCAAAAAACAATCTGCCGTTCGTCCATTGGGCGTCGCGGGCGATGTGGTGGCAGGTGCTCGAACGCGGCTGCCATGTCTGGCTCACGCCGCCGCCCTTTGATCATTCCAAATTGATGATTGTGGACGGCCATTGGATCTCGTTCGGCTCGGCCAACTGGGATGCCCGCAGCCTGCGCCTCAATTTTGAGTTGAACGTCGAGTGCTACGGGCGCGATTTCGCGCGGGAAATGGAAAACGTCATCGCGAAAAAACTTCACGGCGCGCGCGAAGTGACCCTCGCCAAAGTGGACAAACGTTCATTGCCCGTCAAATTGCTCGACGCCACCGCCCGCCTGTTCTCGCCATTTTTATGAATGCACTTCAACAACCTGGCAGGGCGGGCAGTCCTCTGCCCGCCGATGGTGGGGCGAGCGTCCCCGTGAGCCGGTTCGTCAGAAGCCTTTCCACATCAAAAAAACCCGGCGCGCACGGAGTGACGCGCCCCACCTGGAAAATTATTTTTTTATGAAAACATTCGACAGCCTCACCGAACAGGAAGTCCTCGCGCTGGCCATTACGCTGGAAGAACAAGACGCCCGCATCTACGAGGATTTTGCCGACGGCCTGCGGGAAAATTATCCCGAACAGGCCGTCAAATTCCGCACCATGCGCGGCGAAGAAGACGGCCACCGCCATCGCCTGCTCGAACTTTACAAGTCGCGCTTCGGCGACCACGTCCCGCTCATCCGGCGACAGGACGTTCGCGGCTTCGTGGACCGCAAACCCGTCTGGCTCGTCCGGCCGCTCGGCTTGAAGACCGTCCAAAAGACCGCCGAAAGCATGGAAGTGGAAACCCGCCGCTTTTATGAGGCCGCCGCCCGTCGCACCACCGACACCGGCATCCGCCAGTTGCTCGGCGACCTCGCCGAAGAAGAACGCAAACACGCCCACACCGCCGAGGAAATCACCCTGACCAAACTCAACGAGTCGGAATCCGCCCAGCAGAAACGGCTGTTCCTCCTGCAAGTCGTTCAACCCGGACTCGCCGGTCTCATGGACGGTTCCGTCTCCACGCTCGCGCCATTATTTTGCGCCGCCTTCGCCACGCACAGCAGCATGGCCACCTTTCTCATCGGCCTGGCCGCCAGCGTCGGCGCGGGCATCAGCATGGGATTTGCCGAGGCCCTTTCCGACGACGGCAGCCTCACCGGGCGCGGCCATCCGTGGGCGCGCGGCTTCGTCTGCGGCGCCATGACCACGCTGGGCGGCCTCGGCCACACCCTGCCTTACCTCATCTCAAACGTGAAAACCGCCACCGGCATTGCCGTGTGCGTGGTGATTGTGGAACTCGGCATCATCTCGTGGATACGTCATCGTTTCATGGACACGCCGCTTGTGTCCGCCATTTTGCAGGTCGCCCTCGGCGGCGCGCTCGTCTTTCTGGCCGGAATTTTAATCGGGATTTCGTGAAGAAAATTTACCGCGCGCGTGGGAGTCGAGGTCACGAGACTCATTCTGAAAAGTCAGAGATTCCTTACGTCGTCTCCGACTCAATAATCTGAATAATCCGGCACCAGCACCGCCGCATACCCGAGGTCAGTAGAGAACCAGCTTGGCGTAATCCATCATTCCTTGAAAATCAATCACCACCACCGGTTCGTCGCCAACCACCCAGGCGTCATGACCGGAAGGCAACAGCGAGACCTCTCCGGCCTTGCAGTCCAGCTCGGTGCCATTGTCCATGCGCACCCGCATGACGCCCGAAACGTGGAACTGGAGGTGGGCTGCCTGGCAGCTTTCCGTCTTGGCGATCGGCTGCACGCAGGTCGCCCAGTGCCAGCCGGGTTCAAACGTGGCGCGGCCGACGGTGGCCCCGCCGATCTTGAGCAGTTCCAGCCGGCCTTTGGGAAACTCGCGAACCTCGTCCGGCTCAACGAAATTCTTGCATTCTGCTTTGTTCATGTGTCCTGATGGTTGATGGATTGTGAGAATAACATCCGGGCATCTTGCCCGCTAATCCAGAACATTAGGCGTGCCGCAGTTGTTTGTCAAGGCCAACGATTCAGGCCGGCTGGCCTTTCGTTGGCCGGGTTAAAAGTTCCCGCTCGCTTGTGCCCGCCGACCGTGCCATCCTGCATTCATGCCATATCGCCCGAAGAGATCCAAAAAAATCGAACCCAAGCCGGGGGAGCCGGGTTTCGACCAGGGCCGCGCCAATCAATTCGCGGATCGGCGCCGCAGGGACATGGCCACCCGCTCAACCTTGTCCCGGCTGCGCAACCGGAAATCGGATTTGAAGTGACGACCCAGATCAGCCCGCTGTTGGATTGGTTGCTGCGGAAGCATCCCGACACGCCGAAGAGCCGCGCCAAACAATGGATTCTGGCGGGGCGGGTCAGCGTCAACGGCGTCATCGCCCGCAAGCCGCATCAAACCATGGCGGATCCGGGCGGCACCTTGGAACTGCGCGACCGCCAGGCGGCCACGCTGGATTGCGGTTCCGGCTGGCAGATTCATCCGCGCGTTTCACTGCTTTACCTGGATGCCGCCCTTGCCATCGTCAACAAGGGGCCTGGCCTTATTTCCGTGCCGGCGCCGAATTGCGAGCTTTCCGCGTTGAGCATCCTTGCCGATTTTCTAGCGGGAAAGCTGAAGGCCCAAAATCGCGGCGTCGCCGGAAAGTCATTGCCGCCCGCCTATCGCCGGCTTGAACCGTTGCCGGTTCATCGCCTTGACCAATATACCAGCGGCGTCTTTTGCATGGCCACGAATCCCGCCGCGCGGCATCAACTCATTGAGCAATTAAAGGCGCACTCCATGAAGCGGGAATATGTGGCGTTCGTGGAAGGGCGTCCGGGCAAGCCCGCCGGCACCTGGCGGCAATGGCTGCAATTGAGCCGGGACGAACTGCGGCAGCACGTGCTTCCGGAAACGCAACGCAAAGACGCGGGCGACGAGGCCCGCGAGGCCATCACGCATTACGAAGTCATCGCGGAGTATCCGATCGCCGGCGGCAATAGCTTCGTCACCAAATTGCGGCTCCGGCTGGAGACCGGTCGCAAACATCAAATCCGTGTTCAGGCCGCCCACGCCGGACTCCCCTTGATCGGCGACCGCACGTATAACCCAGCCTGTCGCGGGCCGAATCACGCGAGCGCGACCATTGATTTCCCGCGTCAAGCCCTGCACGCCGAAGTCCTCACCCTCGAACACCCGGATCGTCCCGGCCAGCGCATGACCTGGACGGCTGAATTGCCCAAGGACCTCCGCCAGCTCGAAGCCGCCCTGCGTTCCCACCGATTCTCCAAAAGCCAGCCGCCACCAATTTAGTGCGCCAAGGAAAAGCATCCGCCGGTTCCAGTTGGAAAAGCCAGAACACTTGTTCGTTGGCACGGGAAGCGTTTGACTCGTATGCGTTTCGGTGATAGCAGTTCTGTTGAATGGGCACGCTATCACAAACACACCGTCAGCCATGAAACCCTTCCGTCTAAAACCAGTTTCCTTTTTTGCGTTGCTGGCGGGTTTGTTTGTTTCAATCAATACGATGGCCGGGTTCATGCCGCCGCAAGCGCAGATTTTGAGCGACATGGTGCTGGCCAACAACTATTTCACGAACGAATGGCCGGTGCCCGGCTGCGCCAGTTGTCTCTCCGGGAACCATGCCAGTTGCATCTGGACCCGCGGAACGTATATCGAAGGCTCACTGGCGTTATACCGGATAAACCATGACACCAACATTTACAATTACGCCGTGCAGTGGGGCGCGTTCACCAACTGGTCGCTGCGGTATGGCGACACGGATACATCGCCCGATGACCAGTGCCCCGGTCAGGAGTATATCGAACTTTATCAGTTTGACACCACCCAGACCAACCGGCTGACCCATATCGTCAACAACGTGAACTACTGGGTGAGCGGCAGTGTGGGTCTCAAGGCGTGGACTTATGTTGATGCCATCCACATGTCCATGCCCGCGTTTGCCAAGCTCGGCGTGCTGAAATCCAATGTCATCAGCGCGCTCAAGACCAATTACACGTATTCGCCGCAAATGTATTCCTGTTTCCATTTTATCAAAAACGTCTATGGCCGGTCCAACGGACTCTATAATGCCACCGACCATCTCTGGTGGCGGGACACGAACTTTATGGCGAACTACACGGCGTCGGATGGCACGAAGCAAAAATGTTACTGGTCGCGCGGCAACGGCTGGGCCTTCGTTGCGCTGGCCCGGACCATGGAGGTGCTGCCCACCAATGACCTGCACTACGCCGAATACCTGCAAACCTTCAAGGACATGGCGGCGGCCCTCAAAGCCGTGCAGCGGCCGGACGGTTTCTGGAACGTGAATCTCGCCTACACCAATGACTATCCCGGTCCGGAATCCAGCGGCACGGCCTGCTTCACTTACGGACTAGCTTGGGGAATCAACCACGGTTATCTCGACACCAACACGTATCTTCCCGCCGTCATCAACGGTTGGAACGCCCTGGCCGTCGGCGCGCTGCACCACAGCGCTGGCTCGGACAATGGCTTTCTCGGTTACGAACAAGGCAGCGGCAGCAAACCTTCTGACAGCCAGCCGGTCACCTACACCAGCGTGCCCAACTTCGATGATTTCGGGCTGGGGTTGTTCCTGCTGGCGGGCAGTCAAGTTTACCAGCTTAGCTCCACGCCGGGCATTATGCTGGCCGCGCCGGTTTTGACGGGCAATCAGGTGCAACTCACCTTCACCGTCATCAGCAGCCTTACCAACACCACGCTCAACCTGCTCCAGACCGGCCAATTGGGGACGAGTTGGACCACGAATACGACCGCCACGCTGGCAACCAATGTCTCCGGCCTTTCGTATCGTTTCACGGCCACGAACAATGTCGCCACCCGGTTCTACCGAATCCAGATTGCCCCGTGACCAGACCAGTTCAACATTGTGGCGGTGGCAACAGGCTTGCCGGGCAAAACACGATCTTGAAAAACCTGCCCGTCTCAAGTGAACGCCGAATTAACTTGCCGCCCACCTTTGCCCAAGCAGAATAAATGCCGGTGGAACGAACCGGATGATTCAAAATCCATTTGTTTTCAAAATCACGGGCCCGTAGCTCAGCGGTTAGAGCAGGCGACTCATAATCGCTTGGTCCTCGGTTCAAATCCGAGCGGGCCCACCAATACAATCAAGGGTGTTGTGCGGTTATCGTTCTGACGAAAAGACGCTATAGTCCAGTCTATAGCTCCAGTGCTAATTCGTGAGGGTGACAATGGGTTCGTGAACGTCAATTACCAGCCGTTCAACGCCCCGGACTGGCCGCTCACCGATTCCGGCCTGCCCGCTTGGTGACGCTGACGGCGATGATGCCAATGCCTCCGGTTGTTCCATGAATCAATCTTGGCGGCGTTAATTTTGTCGGCTGCTTTCTCCGCGTTCTGGCCGCATATGGCAAATTCTGATTAGAGTATCACAATTTTGGGTTAGTTACTTGGGAGCGGGATTGTATTTTATGATAAAAGTATCAATGAAATCGTTTTTTTCAGCTTCCGTCCGGCGTTATTTGACTGCCATCGTCATTTTGTTTTCAACCTTCGCCCCCGCTTTCGCCCAGCGGCAAATGGAAAAACTGGGGCGCGGCGTGGTGGTGCTCCACTCGGCCACGTCGCAGGCGTATGTCGGCTGGCGCCTGCTCGCCACCGATCCCACGGATGTCGGGTTCAATCTTTACCGTTCCACGGCCGGCGGCGCGGGCGTCAAATTGAACGCTTCCGTTCTCACCAACACCACGGACTTTCTCGACACGACGGCCAATTTCACCGTCTCAAATTCATGGTATGTCGTGCCGGTGACAAATGGCGTGGAAGGTTCGCCGGGTGCGCCAGCCGGACTCGCCGCCAATGCACCCGTGCGCCAGTATATTTCCTGGCCGCTCCGCCCGGTGACAAATGGCGCGGCTCCGCCCTACGACGTGAAGTTCTGTTGGGTCGGCGATTTCGACGGCGACGGCGAATATGATTATCTCGTGGACCGGCTTTCCACGACGGTCGCCACCAACCAGTATCTTCAGGCCTACCTGCGCGACGGCACGTTTCTCTGGCAGATGGACATGGGCTACAACAGCACCAACCAATACAACATCGAGCCGGGCGCATCGGCCATCAGCATCGGCGACAAGGACAATGTGACGGTTTATGACCTCGACGGTGACGGGCGCGCGGAGGTCTGTGTGCGCACGGCGCGCGGCGTGATCCTGCCCGACGGCTCGGTCATCACCGGGCCGGACGACACGACGCAGTATATTTCCATCCTCGACGGCATGACGGGAAAAGAACTGGCGCGCACCACGCTCACAAATATGTGGCCCGGCGACGGCCCGTTGAACTGCCGGTTTGGCATCATGTATTGCGACGGCGTGCATCCGAGCCTGCTGGTGGAAGGCGAGAACCGGAACAGCAGCGGCGCGTTCCAGCGCGAGAGCATGACGTTTGATTACCGCAACACCGTGCCGGTGGGGCCAACGTTGACGCGGCGCTGGTTTTTCACGCCGGCGGCCACCAACAATCTGGCCTGGAGCCATCAAATCCGCATCGGCGATGTCAACCACGACGGCATAGATGAAGTGATGGAAATCGGTTCGGCCCGAAGCGGCGCGACCGGCCAGACACTTTACGACACGGAGCTGGGGCATGGCGACCGGTTTCACATCATGGACATTGATCCCGACCATCCCGGCCTTGAGACGTTCGCCATCCAGCAGGACAATCCCACGCTGCTGGCCACGGTGCTCTTTGAATCCGGCACCGGCAAGATGCTCAAGAAATGGTATTCCAGCGGGGTCGTGGACGTGGCGCGCGGCATCGCGGCGGACATTGACCCCAATCATCGCGGCTGCGAATTTTATTCCACACAGCCCGGCATTTTCGATTGCAAGGGCAACCAGATTTTCGCCAACAGCATCTGGCCGCCGGAGGGACTCTGGTGGGACGCCGATTTGAGCCGCGAATTCATTGACGGTGCGGGCAGCGGCGCGCTGGCCCCGGTCGTCAACAAGTTTGATCCGACCTCCGGCACGGCGGGGCGGCTCTACACGATTTACAACGACAACGGTGGCGTGCATCAGGCTTACGGCGGACGACCCGCGTTCTGGGGTGACATCCTTGGCGACTGGCGCGAGGAACTGGTTCTCGTTGCGAACGACTATTCCGAACTCCGCGTTTATGTTTCAAAAATTCAGGCGACGAACCGGCTTTATTGCCTGATGCAAAACCCCATGTATCGCGACCAATGCACCTGCAAGGGTTATTATCAGGCCAGCTATGTGGACTACTCCCTCGGCACCGGCATGCCCGTGCCCGCGCCGCCGCCCATTTCCAACGCCAAGCTCATCTGGCACGGCGACGGCACGAATGTCTGGGACGCGGCCACGACGGCGAACTGGTTCACCAACTGGTTTTACGTCGGCAACGCCAACACCAACCCCGCGCCGTTCAATCCCGGCGACACCGTGCTCTTTGACCTCACCGGCTCGAACAATACCGCCATCATGCTCACCGGTTCGCTCACGCCCGGCGACGTGCGGGTTCACTCGCCAAAGGATTACACGTTCAATGGCGGCGGCTCGCTCGACGGCGCGATGGGATTGACGAAAGCGGGCGCGGGCAAATTGACTTTCAACGGCACAAACACTTACACCGGCATGACAATCATCGCCGAAGGCCCGTTCATCGTGAACGGCTCGCTGCCGAACAGCCCCGTGACCGTGCGCGGCGGCGTCTGGCTGGATGGACGGCTCGGCGGCAACGGCATCGTCGGCTCGGCGGTGACCATCAACGAAGGCGCGGGCATTTCGCCGGGACAGGGAACCAATTCGCCCGGCACGCTGACCATCGCCGGCAATCTCACGCTGGCCGGACGCACGCTGAATGATTTCGATTTGTCCGACGATCCGACCGGCACGGTAAAAACCAACGACCTGCTCATCGTCACCGGAAACCTCGCCTTGCAGGGCACGAACACGCTCATCATCCACCAGCTCAATGCGGCTTTGCCGCCGGGCACGATTTATCCGCTCATCAATTATTCCGGCACATTGAGCGGCAGCTTGAACAACTTTGTCGTGTCCGGCCTGACGGGAATTCCATTTGCCCTCACGAACCCGCCCGGCCAGATCGCGCTCATCGTGAAAAGTTACCGCACGCCGGCGGCGGTGACATGGGCTGGCGGCAGCGGCGGCAACGCCTGGGATTTGCTCGTCACGAGCAACTGGCTCAACAGCGCCGTGAAAGATCAATTCGCGCCCAACGACACCGTGCGTTTCGACAACACCGGCGCGGTGAACCCGGTTGTGAATCTGGCCGGCGATCTCAATCCCGCGAGCATCGTCGTGGACACCGCCAGCAATTACACCTTTACCGGCAGCGGCGACATCGTCGGCACGGCTGGCTTCACCAAGACCAATTCCGGCACGCTCACCATCAACACGCTCAACAACACCTTCACCGGCCCCACCGTCATTTCCGGCGGCACGCTGGTGGTTCCGGAACTCGACGCGCTCGGATTTCCCAGTCCGCTGGGCAACCCGCCCGGCGGCTCGACAAATCTGGTTTTGTCCGGCAGCAGCACCTTGCGCGTCACCAATGAATCCTACACCGAACGCGGCATGACGTTGAACGCCGGCACGAACACACTGGATGTTCCCAACGGCAACTGCCAGGTGACGATTGCCGGACAGATTGTCGGCCCCGGCATGTTGGTGAAAACGGGCGCCGGCATGCTGGCCCTGACCATGGGCAACACCTACAGCGGCAACACCGTCATCAACGGCGGCACCATCGCGCTCGGCAGCGTCGCGGGCAACCAGACCGGCATCGGCACCGGCTCGGTCACGCTTAGCAACGGCACGTTGAACATGATCAACCTTCAGGCCAGCGAAACCGCCGCATGGAACATCATCGTGCCGACCAATGCGACCGGGGAAGTGGATTGCGACGGCCGCTGCACCATGAGCGGCTCGCTCACCGGCGGAGGCACGCTGAATGTTTATTCGCCGTATGTCCGGACGGATTTTAGCGGCAACTGGTCGGCATTCACCGGGCAGGTCAACGCGACCGGCGGCAATTTCCGCGTGAACAATTCCGCCGGCTATCCGCTCGCGAAACTCAATGTCGGCAGCGCGGCAAGCCTGCAGAACCGCGTGGGCGGCATGCCGACGATCTCCATCGGCGAACTTTCCGGCGCGCAGGGCGGCACCGCATACGGCGGCACCGGCAACGACGGCATCGCCGTCAACTGGAGCGTCGGCGGCTTGAACACGTCGGCCACCTTTGCCGGCAGCACCTACAACAACATCGGCTTCATCAAGGTCGGCACCGGCACCTGGACTTGGACCGGCACCAACATTTCGCACACGGGCCAGACCACCGTGAACGCTGGCACGCTGCTCTACAACGCCAACGGATCCAATTCCACCAGCGTCGTCACCGTGGGTGCGGCGGGCACGCTCGGCGGCACGGGCATCATCGGCGGGAACACCACGGTCAATGGCGTGCTGGCGCCGGGAGCGGGCATCGGCACTTTGACGTTCCGCGGGAATCTTACGATTGCCGCTGGCGGCTCGGCTGTGATGGAGATTCAAAAGTCCACTGGCACCAAAGACCTGGCCAGCGTGGGAGGAACTTTGACCTACGGCGGCACACTGATCGTGACCAATCTCGGCGGCACGCTGGCCAACGGCGACACCTTCAAAATATTCAACGCCGTCTCCTATGCCGGTTCGTTCAGCACGTTAAACCTCCCGCCGCTCGCGGACGGTCTGGCTTGGGACACCACCGCCTTGAACATCAGCGGAACTGTGGCCGTGATCGGTTCCGGCACGGTGCCGCCGCCCGCCGCGCCCGGCGGATTGACCGCCACCGCCGTGAGCGCCTCGCAAATCAACCTTGCATGGACCGACAACTCGACCAATGAAAACAATTTCCTTATCGAGCGCTCGCCGGACAATACCAACTTCACCCAAACCGCGTCCGTGGCCGCTGGCGTGACGAACTACCCTGATACCGCGCTTTCGGCGAGCACGACTTATTACTATCGGGTGCGCGCCAGCAACGCCGGCGGCAATTCGGCCTATTCTGGCGTCGCCAGCGCGACGACCATTGCCGCGCCCGCCGGCTTGGTCTGGCGCGGGGATGGCGCCGCCAATGCCTGGGACATCGGCGTGAGCAGCAACTGGATGGCGGGTGCCAGTCGCGTGCAGTTTGCCAACGGATCGGACGTCATCTTTGACGACACCGGCTCCAACAACGTGGCCGTGACGCTGGCCGGCTCGCTCCAGCCCGCCGCAGTCGCGGTGAATGCGACGAAGAATTATGCGTTTAGCGGCGCTGGCTCGATTGCCGGTGCCACGGTGCTGTCCAAGAACGGTTCCGGCCAGCTGACCATCAACACCACCAACCTCTATTCCGGCGGCACCATCATCAGCAACGGCTCGATTGTCCTCGGCAACATCGGGGCCAATTCGTTCGGACTCGGCGGAGGCGTCGTCACATTCATGGGCGGCACGCTTCAATTCAACGGCTACGGCGGCAGCTCCGGCACGAGCTGGGGTGGATTCACCAACACGTTCAACGTGCCGGCCGGCCAGACCGGAACCCTGCTGTTGCCGCCACGCTGGGGCTACAGCTCGCCCTTCACCAGCGCCCTCACCGGCGGCGGCACGCTGAACGTCACCGTGGATTACGTCCGCGATTATTTCGGCGGCGACTGGTCGGCGTTCACCGGCCTTATCAATGTCACCCGGCGCGGCGGCACTTACACCACCGGCGATTTCCGGATCAACAACGCCAACGGTTACGCGAACGCGGCGTTCTTTCTGAACACCAACGTGAATTTTTACAACATCAGCATCACCAGCCAGACGATTGATATTGGAGAGCTTGGCGGTGCCATCGGCGCCTTCATTGGCGCGGGGAACAGTTCCGCTAGCAATCCAACGTGGCGCATCGGCGCGAAAAATACCACCAGCACCTACGCCGGCATCATCGCCGATTCGGGCGTCACCTCGCTGATCAAAATTGGCACGGGCACCCTGATTCTCACCGGCACCAATACCTACAGCGGCGTGACGACCATCAGCGGCGGCACGCTTCAAATCGGCAGCGACGGCACGCTGGGAACCATCGGGACAAACAACATCATCAACAACGCAACGCTCGCGTTCAACCGCGCCGATGCAATCAGCGACAGCGGCGTCATCAGCGGCGCGGGCAGCCTCGCGCAGATTGGCGACGGCACCCTGACGCTGACCAAGGCCCACATCTTCAGCGGCCCGACGGCCATCCAATCGGGAACGCTTGCGCTCACCGGCACCGGTTCCATCGCCAATTCCACGAACATCAACATATTCGCCGGGGCGCTGCTGGACGTGAGCGGCCACGCCGGCGGCGGACTGACGCTCGCCAGCGGCCAGACCTTGAGCGGCAACGGCGCGGTCAACGGCAACTTCACCGTCGGCAGCGGCGCGAAGCTCATGCCGGGAAATTCCACCGGCGCGCTGACCTTCAGCAATACGCTCACGCTGTCCGCCGGCAGCGCGACGCGCATGGAAATCAGCAAGTCGCCGCCGGCGAACGACACGGTGACCGTGCTGGACAGCCTGCATCCGGGCGGTGCGCTGGTGGTCACGAACATCAGCGGCCTTGCGCTGGCGGCAGGCGACAGTTTCCCGCTGTTCAACGCAGGCACCATCGAAGGCGCGTTCAGCAGCCTGGCGTTCCCGGCGCTGGGAACCAATCTCGCGTGGGACACCAACAGCTTCCTGATCAGCGGCACGCTCACGGTCGTCAGCACCGCGCCGCCGGCGTTCAATGCCGTCACCCCGCTCAACGATGGCAACTTCCGCCTGACCTTTTCCGGGCCGGCGGGACGGGATTATGAATTGCGCGCCACGACCAATCTGATGCTGACGCCGGTGACGCTCTGGGATTTGCTCGACAGTGAAACCTTCGGCAACGATCCGGTGACCTTCGACGATCTGTCGGCCACCAACAGCCCGCAAAAATTCTACCGAATCGTGGTGCCGTGAAATGACATCGGCGGCAGAGGCATTTTGCCAATGCCGCCGGTCGGGCGCAGAATTGTTATCGGTTGAAAACGCCGCGAGATTTGCGGTTCAATTTCCCAGCGGCTTCTCGCTGGATTTGTTCGGGCTGACGGCTATTTGAAAATCCGCGACGGGATCGGGATGCGCCGGGTCGAAATCCTTGAAGTCGTCCACGATGAACTTCGCCAGCGGCAGCTTGGCCTGCTTGATGCCCTCGACGACGCACTGCGCGAGTTCGTAGCTGCCGTAATTGTTGTGGTGCGTGCCGTCCTGGAACGCCTTGCCAAGGTCGTCGCCGAGCGCCTTGTAAAAAACCAGGCTCATGGCGTTCAGGTCAACCAGCGCGCAATTCTCGTCCTTCGCCACTTCGCGCATCCCTTCGGGATAACCGTTGAGCGTCGGCGCCTTGACGCCGCCCTTGCGCTCCATCGAGGTGACCAAAACCGGTGTGCCGCCGAGCGAGCGCGTGCGCTCGACCACTTTCTTCAAATTCAATTTGTAGGTTTCCAGTGCGTCCTGGCCTTCTTTCTCGTCGTTGGTGCCGAATTGAATCAGCAGAGTGTCGCCCTTTTTCATCAGGCTGAAAACCTTGTCGAACCGTTTCGCGCCCAGCGAACTGCGAACGGTCTCGCCGGACTCGGCGTGGTTGGCCACGGCGATTTCCGGTTTGAAAAAGCGCGGCAGCATCTGGCCCCAGCTGTTCCACGGCTCGGCGGGCTGGTCGCAAACCGTCGAATCGCCCAGAACAAAAACCGTCGGCACGTCCGCCTTTTTGATTTCCAGTCCCCGGAGGCAGGGATGCGTGCCGTTGAATTCCAAGGTCATTTTTTCGTCCCACGCCCGCCACTCGCTCGTCTTCTCGCGATCTTTCAAATGCACCGCATTTGTCTCGGAGATTTTTGGCGTGCGCACATTGACGATGAACGTGCGCGACACTTTTCTTCCGGGCGCGACCAGGACTTTTTCCAGCATCAGCCGCCGCAGCTCGGCCTTCACGGTCATGACGGATTCATTGGTTCCGGCGCCAAACAGGGCGGTGACCTTGTAATTACCCTCCGGCGCCTTGACGGAAAAATAAAACGGCTTGTCGCCCGCAATGTAGTTGCCGCCGTCCGGAGCCGACACGTCCGCGCCCGGCTCGAAGCCGTAGCCGGTTTCGACGGAATACAAACTGGTCGGCGAAACCTGGGTCCAGCCCCGCTCGGACTTGTTGCCGAACACAAATTTGAAATTGGTCTGGGCGCACAGCGTCGCGCCACCCGCCGCGAGAATGATTGCCGAAAGAATTCCGATTGAGGAACGATGGAGAATGTTCATGGTTTAGTTGGTCTTGTCTGGTGTGTTGGTTGAAATAATTTTGGCATCTGGCTGCCAGGGTTCGATGTCTTTTGCCTTTTCGGAAAAATAAGGCGCCAGCGGGTTGTTCGTGAGGCCTTTCAATCCGGCAATAACGCAAGCGGCGTTGAATTGCGCGCCGATGTCGGTCGTGTGCGTGCGCACGTCGGAAAAGAAAGTTGCCACCTTTTCCGCGCCCGCTTTTTTGTAGGCGTCGGTGATGACCATGGTAAGGTCGAAGAAAAGCGCGCCGTGGGCCTTGGCGACCTCCGCGTCCCACTGGGCGAAGGTCTCAAAATCGCGGCCAGTCTCCCAGCGATCCTTGTGCGGAATGGACGAGACGAGGATGACGGTGGCGCCCTTCGCCTGCCCGCTGGCGACGAAGTTCGCCATATACCAGCCGAAGGTGTGGACGAGTTCATTTGTGCCGCCGGGCATGGCGTCTTCGACGGTTTCGTCGCCGACGCCCTTGCCGTCCGCGCGATGCTTGTTGGCCGGATCGCCGATGCGCCCGCCGTCGTTGGTGCCGAATTGGATGATGACGAAATCGCCGGGCTTGAGCGAGTCCGCCACTTTTTGCCAGCGGCCCTCGTTGAAATAAGTGCGCGCGCTGCGTCCGGCAATGGCGTGGTTGACGACGTTGATTTTGTTCGTGTCGAAAAACGGCGCGATGCGCTCGCCCCAGCCCCAATGTCCGGAACCGCCGGCGCTGCGCACGGTCGAGTCGCCGACGATGTGAAAAGTCGGCAGCGCGGCGTTTGCAATTTTTTCAACGGGCACTTCCGAGGCGTCCACCACGGGGCGTTCGTCATCGGCGGCGCGCAGCAATCCGGTGGCGCAGGCAAAAACAAGGGCGAAAGCAAAGAGGCGCGGGTTCATACAATTAGTCCGGCTCAACTTTATCCGACGCGGGAACGGCAGGCTCGGGCGCGGGCCGGCTCAAGTCGGCGGGCGCAACGGCTCTGGCATTTTTAGAAAAGTATTTTGCCAGGGGATTTTTCTTCAGTCCCTTCAGTCCAGAAATGACGCAGGCGGCGTTGGTCTGCGCACCGGCGAGGCTCGTGTGTGGACCGGCACCCGCGACGAACAGCGGCTTGACTTTTTCCTGTCCCAGTTCGTCATACTGGCGCGCGATGATTTCGTTGATGTCAATGAAGAGGACTTTTTCAGAATGGGCAACCTGACCCGCCCAGCCGCCGACACTTTCGCCGTTGCTGCGCGCGACCCGGCCGTTTTTCCAGTTATTGCGCGGAATCAAGGAACACACCATCGGCGTCGCGCCCTTGCTTCGGGCTTCCGTGATCATCTGTTTTTCATACCAGCCGAACGTGTGAACGACCTCGAACTTCCCCGTGACCATGTTGGTGATCTCCTGCGTTTCATCGCCAATGCCGCCGAGCGTGCCGCGCGCACGGCTGGCGTCGTTGACCGCGCCGCCGTTGGTGCCGAATTGCATGATGACAAAATCGCCGTGCTTCAGCATCGCCAGCACGCGCGGCCACTGGTCGCGGTAAAACGTGCGGCTGGTCGTGCCGCCGAGCGCGCGGTTGACGACATTGATTTTGCCGGTGTTGAAGAACGGCGCAATCTCGTCGCCCCAGCCCCATTGCCCGCCCGCGCCGTCGCCCCGCCCGTTGAGCACGGTCGAATCGCCAACCAGAAACAGCGACGGCAGTTTGGGTTTGGCCGGCAAGTTTTCCACGCGCGCGCCGGGCGGAGGAGGATTCATCACCAAGGGCGTTGCGTTGTTTGTCGTCTGCACGGAACTGCACGCGGGCAGCAATCCAAAAATCATCGTGGCGGCCAGCCAGTTCAAAAAGCGCAGTGATCGTTTGTTTGACGTGTTCATCGGTTTATCCGTTCAGCCTTGAATTCTAATTTCCAGCGGCTCCGGCTGGCAACTGCGGATTTCCCGATTTCGTCCACGTCGGCGGGTTCATTTTCAGGCCGGTGATTTTCAGGACGTAGGCGTATTTGCACGGCGCGGCGGCGGGAAGTTTCACTTTCAATCCGGTGTCGTCCTGCGTGAACTGCAATTTGCCCTTGCCGCCAAGCAGGGTCACGGTTTTGATTTTTCCAGCCGGGGAATTGGCTGTCGCCAGTGAGGTGATGACCGCCTCTTTGCCGGGCCAGTTGCCGAGGATGATGGCGTAAAGCGTGTTGCCCTTGACGGTGAAGCGGACGTTCAAGCCCGGTTGCCCGCGTCCGCCGTTTTCGCCGAACTTGATCCAGTTGTGCGTGTCGTAAATCGCCTCGCCGTTCACGCCGAGCCACCGGCCGATTTCCAGAAGCGTGCTGGTGATCTCCGGCGGGAACGTGCCATCCGCCTTGGGCGAAAGATTCAGCAGCAGCGTGCCGTTTTTGCTGACGGTGTCGGCGAGCTTGGAAATAATGGGCGCGGGGCCGGAGAAATGCTCGTCGCTCGTGTAGCCCCAGGTGCTGCCGATGGGTTCGTCCACCTGCCATTCGCCGGTGCGGATGCCGGACGGCGAGCGCCCGCCGATTTTTTCAAAATCAATGATGGAGCCGATGGTCTCGGTGTTTTTGTTGCTCGGCGCGTAGGCGGCTTTTTTGGTGCTGATGGAAACTTCTTTGCCCCATTCTTTCGCGCGGTTGTAATAATAGGCCGCGACGCGCAGCTTGAGAGGATCAAGGTAGCGCTGGTCCACGCCGTTGTCGAACCAGAGCATGTCGGGCTGGTATTTGTCAATCAGCTCGACGTTGCGCGCAAACCAGTTGGTCAGGAACCGTTCGCACGCCGCGTCGCTGCGGTCGGCGACGTTGTAGAAATCCGCCCACTTCGGATCGTAAAGGTCGGCCTGCTCGGCTTTCATCTTCGCGGCCATGTCGGCGGGCGGATTGATGAACTGGAAATTCTCGATGCCGTGATTTGACACGCCGAATTTCAATCCCTGCTTGCGCACGGCCTTGGCCAGCTCGCCGATCAAGTCCCGGTGCGGCCCCATTTTCACGGCGTTGAACGGCGTCACGGCGCTGTCCCACAGCGCAAAATTTTCGTGGTGCTCCGCCGTCGGGACGACGAATTTCGCACCGGATTTCTTGAACAGCTCTGCCCACGCGCTGGCGTTGAAATTCGATTGAGTGAACAGCGGGATGAAATCCTTGTAACCGAATTGGTCCTGCGGGCCGAAATGCTCGACGTGCCACTGGCCGTCGCCGCCGTCGGTATACATGTGCTTTTCATACCACTCGTTGTGATGCGCCGGCACGGAATAAAGCCCCCAGTGCATGAACAGTCCGAACTTCGCGCCGATGAACCACTGCGGCACATGGTAATTTTCCTTGAGCGATTCCCACGTCGGCTGGAGCGGCCCCGGCGGCAGCTTTGTCGGAATTTGCGCGACGGCGGCGTTGACGACTTCCAGCGTCGTTTCCGGGGCCATGTCATAATCACTGGCATTTCCGCCTTCGGCCATCGGGTTGTTGGTTTGCGCCGACGCCGCCAGCGCGAATGCAAAAACTGGCAGGTGAATGAGAAAGTTTTTTTTATTCATGGATGATCAATCTGGAGGCTTGTTTGCCTGTCAGCGCACAGGTAAAAACCGCTCGCAGAACGGATACGGCACCGGCACGGGCTGGCCGGCCTGCGTCAGTTTGCCGGTGTTTTCATCCACGCGGAAAACGACGGCGACGTCGCTGCCGTGGTTGGAGCAGACAATCCATTTGCCGGTCGGGTCGAACGCAAAATTGCGCGGCGTGTTGCCGCCGCTGGAAACATGTTCGACCGGCGTCAGCCTGCCGGTCGTCTGATCAATCGCAAACACGGCGAGGCTGTCGTTGCCGCGATTGGAGGCGTAGAGAAATTTTCCATTCGGATGGACCACAATTTCCGCGCTGGTGTTCGTGCCATTGAAACCGGCGGGCAGCGCGGAAACGGTCTGGAATTCGGCGAGCGTGCCGTTGGTGGAGTCCCAATTGAACGCCGTAACGGTGCTGGCGATTTCGCTGATGACATAAACCCAGCGGCCATTCGGATGAAATTTCACATGGCGCGGGCCGGAGCCGGGCTTGATGCTGACGAAGGGCGGATCGTTCGGCGTGAGCGAGCCGTCTTTGTCATTGAAGCGATAAACAAACACCTTGTCCACGCCGAGGTCGGCCACGAGCGCGAAGCGGTTGGACGGATCAACGATGATTGAATGGGCGTAGGCGTGCGTCTGGCGCTGCGGATTCACGCTGCTGCCGGTGTGCTGCACAAAAGCGGTGCGGTCGCCGAGGCTGCCGTCGGGCTTGATGGCGAAGACGGCGATGTTGCCGCCGGAATAATTCGCCGCGAGCACATAACGCTCGGTCCGGTCGAGGCTGACGTAGCTCGTGTCGGGGCCGCCCGCCGGAACGCGGTTGAGGAATTTGAGCGCGCCGGCATGTGGTTCGATTTCATAGGCGGATACCGCGCCGGGGCTGCCGGAGTTGCAGGTGTAAAGATGCAAGCCATCGGGATGAATCATGAAATATGCCGGCGCGGGCGACTGGATAAGGAACTCCGGCTTGGTAAGCGCGCCGGTGTCGGTGTCGAAATGCGCGAGCGAGAAGCCGACGTTCGTCCCGGAACGGTGCGTGCCGAAATAGACGAACATGTCCGCCGCTTGAACCGGCAGCAGGCCGGATATAACCAATGCGACCAGCCACGCTAAAAATCGTGGCGGTTTTGGGCCGGCTTTTTTCGATGAATCCATTCTAGTGCTGGCAAAATCACCGGCCGGTCGTTCTCGGCGCCGGCCTGGTGTATTTATCAAAGACGGAAATGACCGGCAAAGAGTTTCCATTTTCATCAAAAAAGCTGCGTGAGACGAGGCCGCCGCGATTGCCCACCGCCGGTTCCCACCAGAAAACACCCTTGCAACGTTCGTCGGGCGTGTTCAGCGCCACGCGCGTCAGTTCGTCGAGAAACTCGCGCTGGCCTTCGGGCGTTTCTGGGAACGGCCCGACCCGGTCGGCGGATTCGCGCGCCGGCCTCCAGTTGTAGGCCGTCTCCACGACGATGATGTCTTTGTGGTATGTGTTCGCCGTGAAAGCCAGATTATCCCGCAGGTCCATCAACGACCCATGCCACCACGGATAATAGGAAAAGCCGATGACATCGTAGTGAATTCTGTAATGGTTCAAATTGTCAAAAAAGTATTTGGTCTGCGCCATGCTGCCGCCCTGATCAATGTGAATCAGGATTTTTGGGCGCGGATTTTTGCCGCTTCCGGCGTCAACGCCCTTGATTCCCGCACGGATGTAATCGGTGAAATTTTTCCAGTTGTCCGGCAGCTTGCCATCCGGCCACAACATCCCGTGAGTGACCTCGTTGCCGACCTCCACCATGTCCGGAAAAACGCCGGCGTCGCGGAACGAGGCGATGGTGTCGCGCGTGTATTCAAAAACTCTTTTAACCCGCGCCTTGTGCGTGAGATTTGTCCACGCTTCCGGCGTCGGCTGCT
>Ga0224534_1000359_pt1 | contig 30069 bp, 25 predicted proteins | sample 714E12024metaG_FD_172012 | JGI IMG/M metagenome (GOLD analysis project Ga0224534, IMG submission 172012) | Peat soil microbial communities from Stordalen Mire, Sweden - 717 E1 20-24 | ecosystem: Environmental > Terrestrial > Soil > Wetlands > Peat | place: Sweden: Norrbotten County, Stordalen... | reverse complement strand
GAACGATCTGGCTCGACACCAGCAAGGCTCTAACTGTCGTCTTCCTGTTATGTTCTGATTCACTTGGCATGGGTCGGCTCCCTTCGGACTATGTGCGATCGGTACCTGTCGTTAATGTAACTATGGAGTGCCCCCCAGCCCGCCGGCGACATGGATTTCTGGAGGGCGCCTGCCCCCTCTCGCAAAAGCGCCAACCGGCGTTCATGGAAGGCCGCCGCCCTTCCTGGGTCCGGCGTGCGGCCCGCTGTCCTCTCTTGTGCAACGTAGGCCCTAGCTTCCTGCCCGAGAGCGGACAGTCCCCCGAGCGTCGAGTTACTGACCCTCCCCAAGATCGCGAAGTCCGACTCGGAGACATTGAAATGCCGAGCCGCCGCTCGCTGCAGCGCCGCTCCGGCCGATGGGCCCTTCGCAGCCGAGATATCCTTCTGAATAGCCCGCTGGAGCGAGAAGAAGCCGAAGTAAACCTCCGGGTCGTCGGGAGGAACGGCCGCGATGCCCGCCTGCTGTGCGAACGCTCCGGCGCAGCCTGCGAGCGCCGCAATTACGGGCGATAGGCGGCAGCGATAGATACTCATAAGCACCTCCTGCAAACCTTCCGCGCGCGCGTTCCCGTGAAAGCCGAACTCTCGCGCTACTAAATATAGAGAATAATACCTATAAGTCCGTTTTTTGTAGCTCGTCGGCTGAGTGTGACGTGCCGCCCCCAATTTGTCAAGTTATCTTTCAACTTTTCTTCCACCGCGCCTGCCCTAGCGACCCCGAGTAGAAGCACGGAGGTGCGTTATTTAAAGCGATTTGCGCGAAACTGAAACGATTTCCGCGAAACCAACTGACGCGTTTTCGGCGAAACCCCTACCCTCAATGATCGTGGCGCTACAGCTTCCCCAACATCATCGGCAAGAGCGATCGCATGCTGCGCCTGCTGGACCTGGTGGGCCAAGTGGCCAGCAGCCGCTCCACCATCCTGATCACCGGCGAAACCGGTACCGGCAAGGAACTGATCGCCAAAGCCATCCACACCAATTCGCCGCGCTCCGAACGCATGTTCGTGCCCGTCAACAGCGGCTCGCTGCCCGCCGACCTGCTGGAATCCACGCTGTTCGGCCATGTGAAGGGCGCATTCACCAGCGCCATCCACACCAAGAAGGGCTATTTCGAAGTGGCCGACCGCGGCACCATCTTCTTCGACGAGATCGGCACCGTCTCGCCGGACATGCAGGCCAAGCTGCCGCGCGTCATCCAGGAGAAGGAGTTCATCCCGCTGGGCGCGACCGAGCCGGTGCGCGTCGACGTGCGCATCCTGGCCGCCACCAACGACGATCTCAGAAAGCGTGTGGACGAGGGCACCTTCCGCGAGGACCTGTACTACCGGCTGAACGTGATCAACATCGTGCTGCCGCCGCTGCGCGAGCGCAAGGAAGACATTCCCGCGCTGGTGAGCCACTTCTTCACCAAATATTGCCGCGAAAACGAAAAGTACCTGGACCCGCAGGGCAATTCGGTCCTCCGTTTCGAGCCGGAAGTGATGCAGATCCTGATGGAGCACAACTGGCCCGGCAACGTGCGCGAACTGGAGAACGCCGTGGAGCGCGCCGTGGTGCTGGCCACCGACGCGTCCGTGCCGCTGGACGTGCTCCCCGATCACCTGCTGCAATCGAGCGGCATCCGCCTGCGCCGTGCGGAAGGCGGCGCGCTGCCCGCCGACGCATCGCTGTTCGAGATCGTGGCCGACTTCGAGCGGCGCATCATTTTGGAGCGCCTGGAGCAGCACAACGGCAGCCAGACCGAAGCCGCCGCCGCTTTGCACGTGCCGCTGTCCACGCTGAATCAGAAGATCAAAAGGCTGGATATCAAGATTCCAAAGAAGTCGGAGTAAGCATCTTGTGGGGCAGGCCCTCGGCCTGCGGCGGCCTCTCAGGCCGCCTGCCCCTTTTCAACAGGCTGCGGTGGGTTTCCGACCGTGACGACATGTTCGCCGGCGTTGCAGACCTTTTCAGGCAGGGCCTTACCAAGATTAAGATATGTTAATAAGCAGATCCAGCGACCGGGCTTGGATGTATGCTACGGAACTAGGGAAATTTTGCTTGATTATAGCCGCACGGAGTTATACTGTTCAAAATCGGAACAATAGAATGGCACGTTGCCATCCATGTTGGGGTCGATAGTTCACACTTTGGAAAAGGAGCATCTGAATGCAGCGATTCAATCGAATGTTTTTGCCGCTGCTGATCCTGTTCGCGCCCGCGTTGTTCGCGCAGGGTACGGGCTCGATAACCGGCGCTGTCAGAGATAATACCGGGGCGGTCATCGCCAAGGCCGAAGTCACCTTGACCAACACCGGCACCCGAACGGCACTAAGAACCACCACGAACACGGATGGCGAGTACCTGTTTGCCGCCATTCCGCCTGGCACTTACGATCTTGCCGTAAGTGCCGTGGGTTTCAATACGTATGACGCCAATGGGATCGTCCTGGACGTCTCGCAGCGTGCGCGCGTCGACGCCACACTCAACGTCGGGGAGGTGAAAACCACGGTCACCGTGGAAGCCGCCGGCGCCGCCCAGGTGGAAACCGAGTCGAGCGAAGTCTCCGGCGTGGTTACGGGCAAGGAAGTCACCGGGCTCGTCTTGAACGGGCGCAATTACACGCAGCTCGTCTCACTGGCGCCGGGCGTCAGCAACCAGACCGGAGCGGACGAGGGCGTCGTCGGCGTTTATGGCAACGTCTCGTGGAGCATCAACGGCGGCCGCGTCGAGTACAACAACTGGGAACTCGATGGCGGCGACAACATGGACAATGGCAGCAACAGCACTCTGAACGTCTATCCCAGCCCCGACGCCATCGCGGAGTTCAAGGTCCTGACTTCCAATTACGGCGCGCAGTACGGCCGCAACGGATCGGGCACCGTGGAGGTGGTGCTCAAGTCGGGTGGGAAGGACTTCCATGGCGACGCGTACGAATTCGTACGGAACAACGACTTCAACGCGCGCAATTTCTTCGCGCCGACCGTGCCGTCATACAAGAAGAACGATTTCGGATACACCATCGGCGGTCCCGTGTTTATCCCGAAGGTGTATAACAAGTCGAAGGATAAAACCTTCTTCTTCTGGAGCGAGGAGTGGCACATCGACCGGCTGCCGGCCACGTTCAATAATCAGGTGCCGTCGACCCAGGAGCGGCAGGGCATTTTCAACGACGTTTGTCCGGCGGCGGGCGGTCTCGTGGACACGACCAACTATCCGAATTGTCCGGTCAACCCGCTGACCAAAGCGTATTATCCGAACAACACGGTGCCCATCGATCCGAACGCCACGGCGATCATGGGCATGGTCCCGGCGCCGACCAGAGGGAGCGGAGCGGACTCCTACTTCACGTCATCCGCGGTATCGCCGACCAACTGGCGCGAAGAACTGGTCCGCATCGATCACAGCTTTTCGGACACTGAACGCATATTCTTCCACTATATCCACGATTCGTGGAATACCATCACTCCCACGTCGTTGTGGAGCGGCGACAATTTCCCCACGGAGCAGACGAATTTCGTAGGTCCCGGCACCAGCTTCACCTTCCACACGGCCAGCAACGTTTCACCGACTCTGTTGAACGAGTTCACCTTCAGCTACACCGCCGATCACATCTTCCTGACCCCCTCGGGCTATTGGCAGCGGCCCTCCAGCATGACCATGACGTCGCTGTTCAACAACGGGTATGACGGCAAGCTGCCTGGCGTCAGCATCGACAACGGGTCGCCCTATGGCGGCGGTTTCACCGCGGACATTGGTGGCGACGCGCCCTGGACCAATGCCAACCCCACCTACACCTTCCGCGACCAGATCGCCAAGATCTGGGGATCGCACAATGTTTACATCGGCGCCTATGTGTCCTTGGCCCAGAAGAACGAAGACGGGGGCTCGGAACTCGGCGGGTACCTGAATTTCAGCAACACTTCGCCGGTCTCCACGGGCAACGCCTGGGCGGACTTCCTGGTTGGCCGCATCGCGAACTACTCTCAGGTCAACCAGCAGCTCAAGTATTACTACCGCGACAAAGTGTTCGAACCGTATATCCAGGACGATTGGCACGTCAGCAAGAAACTGACGCTCAACCTGGGCCTGCGCATGAGCGGTTTCGGCGCGTACTCGAATAGATACAACGAGTTCTACAATTTCTTCCCGGGGCTCTACAATCCCGCGAACGCGCCCCAGATCGACGTCACCGGCAATATCACGGGCGTGCAAGGCGACCTGGTGCCGGGTGTCGGGAACGCCTACGATGGCGAGGCCGCCTGCGGCACGGGGGGCACCCCCAATAGCTGTTCCAAGGGGCACTTCCTGAATTGGGCGCCGCGTTTAGGCTTCGCGTTCGATCCCACCGGAGAGGGCAAATGGGCCATCCGCGGCGGTTACGGGATCTTTTACGAACACCTGAACGGGAACGAAGGCATCTCGGGGCTGGAAGGCGCGCCTCCCGGCGTTCTGAATCCCACGCTGTATAACATCGTCGGCTACACCAACATCGGCGGCAACGGCTTATCCGGCACCACCGGCATCGGCGACTACGGCACTCAGATACACTATCCCCAGGTGCAGCAGTGGCACTTTGACCTGCAGCACGATATAGCCAAAGACACCGTGGCTACCATCGCTTACGTGGGCAGCAAGGGAACGCACCTGTCCTGGGAGCGGGATATCAATCAACTCCAGCCTGTGAGCAACAATCCGTTCCAGAAGGGCCAGCCGCTGACCAGCGCCATCTGCAACACGGTAACCAACGCCTGGTCCCCGAACGTGTCAGGCGTGGTGAACGGCCAAACGCTGACCGGAGTGGCGGGCCAGGACTTGGCCGTGGCCTGCGGATCGAGTGCGGCCGATCCGTACCGGCCCTACATCGGCTATTCCAACATCACGCTCTACGAGGAGGAGGCCAATTCCTCATACAACGCACTGCAGGTCTCGGCGCATCGGAACGCGAAGTATGCCCAGTTCACGCTCGCTTATACCTGGAGCCACTCCCTCGACGACTCTTCCGACCACGGCGACGGCAACTTCCTCAACTCGTACAATATGGAGATGACGCGGGCCAGCTCGAATTTCGACCAGCGGCAAATCCTGAACGTCGGGTACGTGTTCGATGCGCCGTTCTTCGCGGATACCACCAAGCTGACCGGCAAGGTGCTGGGAGGCTGGCACTGGTCGGGTCTCTTTACTGCGCAGACCGGAACGCCTTTTAGCGTGGTGGCCGGCAGCGGCAACGGCCTGATACCGGGCGCCGGCGTGGGCAACGGCACGGGCACCAATTCGTTTGCCGATCTGATCGGCAATCCGCACGCCGCGCCGTCCAACGTCAATGCCGCCAATGTCATTGGTCCGCTGCTGTTCAATCCCGGCGCTTTCGCCGCGCCCACCGGCCTCACCTTCGGCGATGCCGGCCGTAACATCTTGAACCAGCCCGGTCGATGGAACGTCGACATGGGTCTGTTCAAGAACTTCTTCGTGAGCGAGCGCGCCGGTTTCCAGTTCCGCGCCGAAGGCTTCAACGTCTTCAATCACACGCAATGGAACGGGATCAATAACGGAATCAGTTGCTACGGCGGCTCTAACAATTCCCCCGGCGATCCGAGTTGCGTACTGGGCGACCCGAGCGTTAATCAGTCGGCCCAGAGCTTCCTGCATCCCAGCGGCGCGCACAACCCGCGCATCCTGCAATTGGCGCTGAAGTTCATCTTCTAATCCCGGTTATAATGTAAACGCATAACGGCGGGCAGCTCTCAAAAGGAGCTTCCCGCCGTTTGTTTCCAGCTACACTGGAGTGTGTGCGCGATGGAATGCCGCTTCTTGCCATGCCACAGCCTCCTGGTTCTGGCTTTCCTTGTGCCGCTGGGGGCCGCGACCGAACCGGACAGTGCCCGGGCAGCCTTCGAGCAGGGACAGCAGGCACTCAGTCGCGGCGACCTCAGCGCCGCGGAAAAGAACTTCCGTCAGGTTCTGGCAGCCGAGCCAAACAACGTGGGCGCCCACGGCAACCTGGCGGTAGTCTACATGCGCCGCCGTGAATGGGCGCCGGCCTTGGCGGAATTGCGCGCCGCTGAGCGGCTCGCGCCGAAAATGCCCGGTATCCGGCTCAACATCGGGCTGGCCTACTACCGCCAGGCCGACTACCGGCACGCCATCGCGCCCTTCGAATCCGTCCTGCGCGATCGGGAATCCAGCCAGGCACGCTACCTGCTGGGCCTGTGCTATTTCTTCACGGAGCGATACGCCGACGCCGCTCGCACGCTCCAGCCGCTGTGGCCTCAGGAGTCCGAAAATCTAAATTATCTGTATGTGGTGTCCATCGCTGCGAATATGGCGGGACTCGTGGAACTCGACCAGCAGGCCACTGCGCGGCTGATCGAGGTGGGCCAGGACAAGGCTACATTTCACTTGATCATCGGGAAGGCCTACTTGGCGCACCAGGATTACAGCCGTGCCATCGACGAGTTTCAGCACGCCGCCCGCCTCGATCCGGCCCTGCCCTTCCTGCACTACTTCTTGGGAACGATATACCGGCGCAGCAATGATTTCGAGGCCGCCAAACAGGAGTTCCTGAAAGACGCGGCCATCGAGCCCGATGTGCCTTACGACTACGACCAACTGGGCGCCGTCTGTTATGCCCTTGACCAGATCCCCGCGGCGGAGCGCTACTTCAAACAGGCGCTGCGCCTGGATCCGGGGATGGGCACCTCCCACTACGGGCTGGCGAAGATCTACAAGCAGCAGAACAGGTACACGGAGGCGCTGAAAGCGCTGCAGGCCGCTGGGACGACCGATCCACAGAGCGCCAGCGTCCACTACTTGCGCGGCCAGGTGCTCTTCGCCATGGGCCGCCGCGCTGAAGCCAAGCCCGAATTCGACGAAGCCGCCCGCCTGAAACAGGCCGTCCGCGACGAGTTGGAGCGCACCATAAGCGGCCAGCACCCGTCAGACCCGCAATTGGCGCGCGAAGACCACTAAACCTGCTGGCCGATTGTCAACTACGATGCCGGCTCGACATCCTGCACGTCGTGTCCGCTGACCTCGAATGCCTGGACGTTCTCCCCGCAGTCCAGTTAGTAATGAGCAGCCTCGTAGCCAGGCCCGTGGCCTGCGGCGGCATCCCAGGCCGCTTCGTGCCCCCAACGTGGCCCAAAAACTGCTAGCCTTCTGCTAATGCGCGTGGCCGCCGCTATCCTGCTGTTCACCTGCCTCGGCTGCGCCCAGTTCAAAAGCACCGCGCCGCTGGTAGTCGCACCCACCACCGTCACCGATTCCAAGGGCCGTTTCGTGGATGGCCTGGCGCCCGGCGACCTGATTCTCTACGACAACAATGTGCCGCAAGCCATACAGATGGATTGGATGACCTACCCGATCGACTTGGTGGTCGCGGTCCAGACCAGTTCGAATTCCGGAGCCGTGATCGATAAACTGGGCGGCAGCGGCATCCTGTTTACGCAGTTGCTGGCCGCGGATGCCGGAGAAACGGCGGTGATTTCGTTCAGCGACGAGGTGCATCTCCACCAGGATTTCACCGGCAACCCGGATCTCGTGATTCACGCGCTGCGCATGCTGCGCATGGAAGGCGGCGGCGCGCACATGCTGGATGCCTTGCGCCAGGCGCTCCTGATGCTGGAACGGCGGCCGCCGGGGCGGCGGCGCATCATCCTCATGATTGCCGAGAAGCGCGATCGTTCGAGCCAGGCGAAGCTGCCCGAAGTGATGGAGCAAGTGGAGCGGCTGAATGCCGCGATCTATTGGCTGACCTATTCGCCTATGTTGCAGCCCTTCACCGTGAAGCCCAAGACGGCCGAGGATCTGAAACCCGAAGCCGAGCGGATCAAGGGCCCGCAGTGCGCTGGTTGCCCGGCTCCCGACGACACTCCAGTTCCGCCCGATTTGGGACCGGGCGGTTACCTCTATGCGATCGGCGAATTGATCCGGTTGCACCAGCCGGATCTTTCCAGCCTGTTCGCCAGGATCACCGGCGGGCGAACCCTGAATTTCCTGAAGAAGAACGCCTTGGAGCAGGCCATTCAACTGGTCGGCGAAGAGGTGCATCGCCAGTACATTCTCAGCTTCGAGCCGAAAGGAGGCGAGCCGGGCAAGTTTCACGCGATCCGCGTCGCGGTGAAGAACAGGCCCGAGCTCCAGGCGAAAACGCGCGAGGGATACTGGGCGCTGCAGTGACGGCGGCTTGGAGGGCGGGCAATCCTGCCTGGCAGACCGCCATCGGCCCGTCCCACCAAGACCGGCGCAAGCCTACTTGTAGGCCACAAAAAGAATGTTTTCGACGCCCGCCTCCACCAGCCCGACGTCCAGGTGCGGCGCGGTGAAATTCACTGGGGCCGCAAAATTGGACAACAACAGAATAGATGTGGAAATAGTGACTCCGTCCTCCGTGATCGTACTGCTCGGAGGCAGCGATAACAGCACCGCGGGGGGCACTGTGAAGGTACCCGCCTCGGTCGGCGCCCGGCAACTGAAGAAGCCCGCCAGATAGTTGGTGGTGGTGCCGTTGACGGCCTCCAACGAGATTCCCGTGATGTCGACGTGCGTGCCGGCTGCCCCGCCGGTCCAACTCACGGTGAGCCCATTGGAACGCGTCACCGTCGAAATACTGCTGGTGGCGCTCGACCACGTCACCGGGGCGGCGATCTGGATTTGCGGCGTGGTGAAAGCGCCGATGTCCGGGCCGCCGCCGCTGCCGTTATTGAAGGTGAAAGTGCCGCCGGAAGACGGAATGAACGCCGCGGTACCGGCCGGAGTGGTGTAGGTGTCGATGCCGCTTAGCGTCTGGAGAGGCATGGCAAGCGTGCCGTCCGGGCCGACGATATTGACGTCCGGGCCGGCGTTCAGAGAGGTGAACTGGAAGGCCAAAGGCAAGCTAGTGGAACTGGTGCTGGTGGTGTTGAAGAAATCCACGAAGCAACTGCCGATCGAGCTATACCCTCCCAAGACCGCGGCGAAGGCTCCTGCGCCGATTTGGGCGGACGTGATTTTCTCGAAGCTGGCGGAGCCGACGTCGGTCGTGCCGCCGCCGACAGTCACGCCCTCGACCGTTATGCCTGGCGTGGTCACCTGGTTCACCGAAATGAGGCCCATGTTGAGACTGCCCGTTTGGCTGAGTTGATCCAGAACGGATGCCGTAAGCGGACTATCGGCGTCCACGCAGGTGCGGCCGCTGGCGGTAACCGGGAGCGTCGCGAAATTGCTCACGATATTGCCGGTCTGTACCACCACCGAGACATAACAGCCGGAAAGCCCCGAGGGAACCTGGACGTTAATCTGGTCCAGCCCGGTGAATTCCGAGCGGCCCGCATATTGCGGTTTGACCGCAATGCCGCCGATATAAACCGTGACCGTTCCGCTCACCGCGACCCCGGTGGCATCGTTGGCGACCGGGCCCAGCCCGCTTCCCCATAGCAGCAGAATGTCGCCCGGGTTGGCAGCCGCCGAAAAGCCGAATAAGGTGTATTGATTGTTGGGGTCGAGATTGGCATCGTAGCCTTGCGCCGGCCCGGAGCCGTTGTTGGACGTCAGCAGACCAAAGGCGCTGGCCACCACCTGGATTGGAAAAGCCGTGCTGGTGCCCGCGCTCGTGGTCACCGTGATGGAGCCCGTGCCCACCGGCGTCGCCGACGGGAGAACCGCGGCAATCTGGGTGGGGTACAGGTAATAAAGCGGCGGGCTGGTGGCCGTGCCGTTCACAGTCACGCTGATGGTCACGCCACTGAGTGGGGTTGTTGGCGGGGATTGCAGTCCAATCTGCGATGACGAAAAATTCGTGCCATAAATGACGAAGATCGAACCTTGCGCAATGCCGTAATTCGGCAGCCCTGGCAGGGTGTAACTGTAGTTGTTCAGCAGGCCGCCGACCGTGGGCGTCTGCCCCAGGGCATTACCTGCGAAAATGCCCGCTAGCGCGAGCGTGAAACCGGCGAATTTCATAATCCCTCCACGACATAGTGTGTTTGAACTGCGGATCGTTTCTCAAACGGCGTGTCATTCCGTACCCGTTTTTGACCCCGCGCGGTTATTCTACCCCGGCATGGGCCGGCGGATCAAGCAAAACCGGTACTAAGAGCCGAAACACCTGGCATTTTGCCGGTATTTTCAACACCTTCGATTTCTGGCTCCGGCAGCGGAGCGCTTCTATTCAACCCAAGCTACGCGCCCCGGACCGATACTCGCGAGGGTGGTGAGCGCGGCCGGGATGAGGGGAGCCAAGTCCTCGATCTGATTCGATTGCGCGACTAGAATGAGGATGGCAATTTGCCTGCCCACAAGGTTCTGCTGATGCCGAATGCCGTGGTCGATGGTCACCAGAACGTCGAATTCCAGCTCAGCTACCGAGATTAGGTCGCCGTTCCTTTTCCCGGACCATCCCACTTCCTGTACAGTTCGGCAGTCGTGCCCGGTGAAAAGGCGTTTCAATGCGCGCGGCAGACACTCGTCGATCAACAGCTTCATTGCGTCCGGGCAATGACTAGTTCTTTGGCGTGCTCCAAGGCCGCGATGGCCGCCGCTCGCGTCACAGACGGGAATTGCTCCAGGAACTCGTCGAGCGTGTGGCCGCCTTCGAGATAATCCAGCAGGTTCTTGAACGGTACGCGGGTCCCGCGGAAGACCGGCATTCCACCCAGAATATCGGGATCTTTCACGATGACCTCGCTTGAATACGTCATTCCAGCCCCCACGATAAGTTTAGCGCGCCAAGGGCCCTACCGCAGATTGTGCTTCTTGATTTTGTACCGCAGCTTGTCGCGGGTGATGCCCAGAATGCGGGCGGCCTGCACCTGGTTGCCTCCCGCGCGGTCGAGGGCATCCTCGATGACGCGGCATTCCTGTTCGTCTAACGACAGGCGGCCTTCCACGCTGGCGGGCCGCGACGCCGGGAGTGGGTTCGCCGCGGACGCCGCGGCGGCGACGCCCTGCCGCATGTATTGCGGAAGATCGGCTATGTCGATGGCTTCACCAGCCACCAGCATGCAGGCGTGCCCGATGACATTCTCCAACTCGCGCACGTTGCCGGGCCAGGAGTGGCGCGCCAGCAGAATCTGGGCGCGGGGGGTCAGCGACTCCACCGGCTTCTTGTATTGGGCCGCGAATTTCCGGATAAAGAAGCGCTCCAGCAGCGGCAGATCCTCTTTGCGGTCGGCCAGCGCCGGCGTTTTGATCTCCACCATGGAGAGCCGGTAATACAAATCCTCGCGGAAGCGCTTCTCGGCGATCTGCGCGCGCAGGTCGTGATTGGTGGCGGCCACCACGCGCACGTCCACCTTGCGCGCGCTCAGCGAGCCGACCCGCTGCACCTCCTGATTCTGCAGGACGCGCAGCAGCTTGGCCTGGGTGGCCAGCGGCATATCGCCGATCTCATCCAGGAATAGCGTGCCGCCGTGCGCGTACTCGAACAGGCCCATCTTGGTGCTGTCCGCCCCGGTGAATGCGCCCTTCACATGTCCGAACAGCTCGCTTTCGAACAGCGTTTCCACCACCGCGGAACAATTGCAGACCACCATGGGGCCGGACGCCTGGCTGAGTTTATGGAGCGCCTGCGCCACCAGTTCTTTGCCGGTGCCGGTGGGTCCGGTTACCGCGCAGGCGCGGTAGTGCGGCGCCACGCGACGGATCTGCGCGAACATCTCCCACATCAGCGGACTGCGCCCCACCATGCCTTCGAACTGGCTGCTATCCATCAGCTCGCCGTCCAATTGACTAACCCGCTGGCGGCGGCGCGCATCGGTGGCCAGCTTGTCGATGCGCTCGCGCAGGACGGCGATTGAAATGGGCTTGGTCAGGTAATCGCACGCGCCCTTCTTGATGGCTTCCACGGCAGCGTCGGTGGAGTAGTGGGCGGTCATCAGGATCACGTCGGTGGCCGGATCCACTTCCAGAATGCGGCCCAACAATTCCATGCCGTTCATCTTGGGCATTACGATATCGCTCAGCACGATTTCGGGGCGCTCGCGGCGGACCAACTCCAGGCCGCTCTCCGGATCGTCCGCGGTGAGGATGTGGAGGCCATTATCCGAGAGCGTCTCGGAGACCAGCTCCAGGCTTTGCGGATCGTCGTCGATGACCAGGAGCTTGATGCGCGGCGGTGTGGCGGTCATAGCAGCCTAGAGAAACCTCTTGACTTCCTGCCGCAACGCGGCGATATCCACGGGCTTGGTGATGTAGCCGTCGAAGCCGGCGTCCAGCGCGCGATCGCGGTCGCCCTGCATGGCGTAAGCCGTCAGCGCCACTACATGCAGGCCGGAAAGCCGCGGATCGGCGCGCAATTCGCGCAGCACGCCATAGCCATCCAGGCGGGGCATTTGGATATCCACCAGCACCAGGTCGGGGGCGTTGGCGCGCGCCGCGCTCACGGCGGCGTGGCCATCGACGGCCTCCACCACGTCATAGCCGGTCATCTCCAGCACCTCTCGAATCAACTCGCGGCTGGCCGTGTTATCGTCCGCCACCAAGATCGTCTGGCTCATGCGCGGGCCGCCTGTGCGCCTACGGCGCGGTGCAGATCGGCCAGCAACTGCTTCTTCCATTCGCGGCCCTTTTGAAAAAGGCCGATGGTCTCGCGGCGCAGCATTTCGATTTCACTATCGGTCAGGTCCTTAGCCGTCAGAACCAGCACCGGGATATTGCGCAAGCCGGGGTCCTCTTTCATGCGCAGCAGCAACTCGAAGCCGTCCATCTCGGGCATGATCAGGTCCAGCAGGATGGCGCTCACGGAGATGCGCGCCACGGCCTCCAACGCTTCTTTTCCGCTGGCCGCCAACACCGGGATGTAGCCGTCGGACTCCAGCATTTCCTTGAGCAACTCCCGCGTGCCGGCTTCGTCGTCCACCACCAGGATTTTAGCCGGACCGTTGGATCCCGGGCCGACGAACCGGCGAACGGCTTCGAGCAGCACTTCTTTGTCGACCGGCTTGACCAGGTATTCGGCTGCGCCCAGCGCCAGACCGATCTTCGGTTCATCGACCACGGTGACCACAATCACGGGAATCCCGGCGGTAACCGGCGTCTTCTTCAGCGCGTAGAGCGTGTCCCAGCCGCCTTTGCCGGGCATCAGCATGTTCAACGTGATGGCGTCCGGCACATGCTCGACGGCCTTGGCCAGGGCGTCGGCCGACGAACCCGCCGCGATCAGTTCATAGCCCTCGGGTTCCAGCCAACTCGCCAGGAGTTCGCGAGCCGGGGCCTCGTCGTCCACAATCAGAACCAGGGGACGTTCGCGCGGCGGCCATGTTTCGCTGGCGCCGGCATCCTCGGGCGCGGATTCTTCCGCCGCGGCGCGGCCCGCGGGCATGGTGAAGCTCAACCGCGCGCCCTTTCCCGGCTCGCTTTCGACCCAGATGCGCCCGCCGTGTTCCTCCACCAGGCGCTTGGTGATGGCCAGTCCGAGTCCGGTTCCTTCCTTGATGCCTTTGGTGGTGGCTCCCGCCTGGTGGAATGCATCGAAAATGGCTTCCTGTTCCTCGATGGAAATGCCCAGCCCCGTGTCGCTCACGGATACGGTGAGTCGGCCGCGGCGTTCCGCAGCCTCGACCCAGATTCTGCCGCCCTCGGGAGTGAACTTGACCGCATTACCGAGCAGATTCACCAGGATTTGTTTGAACCGGATGCGGTCCGCGAAGACCGTCACATCCGGCCCGATGCTGCTGTGCACCGCGATATCTTTGGCCGCCGCCGCCGGGCGGATGCTGACCAGGACTTCGGCTAGCGCGGTGGCCACGGGCACGTTCTCCCGATTCAGCTCCAGGCGGCCGGCTTCCACTTTGGAGAGGTCCAGGATGTCGTTAATCAGCGCCAGCAGATGGCGCGCACCCTGCTGGATGTGGCTGACGAATCTCTGCTGCTTGGATGACAGCGGGCCCGCGGTTTGTTCGGCGAGCAGGTCCGAGAAGCCGATGATGGCGTTGAGCGGCGTGCGCAGTTCGTGGCTCATGCTGGCCAGGAATTCGCTCTTCAGGCGATTGGCGCGTTCCACTTCGCGGTTGCGCAGTTCCAGTTCTTTGTTGGTGGCCCCTAGTTTCGTATTCAACGCGGCCACGGCTTCTTCGGCCTGTTTGCGCAGTGTGATATCTCGATTGGTCTCCAAGACGGCCGCGGGGGTTCCATCGGTTCCGCGAACCAGAATGTGCCGGCTTTCGACGGTGATCCTTGCGCCATCGCGGCGCGTGTGACGCAGTTCGCCATCCCAGCGGCCGGGCCGGTCGAGCGCGGCCTCCACATCGTCCAGCGAGACGGGAAACCCGGTCTGGAACAACGTATGGGTAACCTGGCCTACGGCGTCGGCGGCCTGCCACCCGTAGATCTCCTGGGCTCCGGCATTCCATTGCAGAATGCGACCGCCAGGTTCGCGCACGATAATGGCATCGTGGGACGCCTCGATCAATTGGGCTTGCCGGCGCAAGTCCTCCTCGATGCGCTTGCGGTCCGTCATATCGCGGACCACGCACATGACCTGCGGGCCATCCTTGGTATCCAGGGGGCTCAGATTGATGTCTACCGGGAACTCGCTGCCATCGGAGCGCCGGGCCCACAAATCCAAGCCGGATCCCATGGGCCGCATGGCGGGCTTGGCCTGGTAATGCTCGCGGTACTCCGGATGCCGCTCGCGGAAACGGCCGGGCACCAACTCATCGACGGATTTGCCCAGCAAGTCGTCCAGCCGGCAACGGAACATTTCGCCCGCCAGCGAATTCGCCAGGACGATGTGGCCCTGGCGGTCCACCTGGAGGATGGCGTCCGGAGAGGCCTCGAAGATCTGGCTGAATCGAAGATCCGCCCGCACCACGTCCCGGGCGCCGGGATCGTGCCGTGCGGCCTTCAACTCCAGCGCCTGCCTGGCGGAGATCGGCAGCCGGAAAAGTTCGCTGGTATGCAGGCAGTCCGCGGCGCCTTCCAGAACGCAGTTCATCAGGAGGCGGGGGTCGGAGTCGCCGGCTAAAACGATGAGGGGGACCGGCCTGGAAGAGCTTCGCAAGGCTTCCAGCGCGGCGCGCCAACTCCAGCCGGCGGCCGTGTGCTCGGTGACCACCAAGTCGTACGCGGCCGCCTCAAGGAGGGCGGACATCTCCTCCGGACTGCCGGCGGTGGAATGGCCCGCGTCGAAGCCCACCCGCGCCAGTTCGCGCATGCAATGTTCCGCGATTTCGGGATGAGTCTTAAGAAATAGAACGCGCAAAGCGCCCCCTCATTTGTTTAATGATATACAACTCCGGGGACCACTCGCTAACGCTCGTGGCTCGGCAGGCTCGGTACGGGCGTTTCGGGTTGAGCGGCGAACGACTGGTTGCGGCGCCAGGCCAGGAAGATGAATCCCCCCAGGATGCAGAAAGGCGGCAATCCCAGCAGCACGATGCCCATGTTGAGCAGGTGGGCCCGGGCCGCGTTCTGGGCGGCTGCCGTGCGGTAGCACATGACGCACTGCGCCCAGCTATTGGCGGCGGTTAGAAAAAGCGCCAAGCCCACGCGCTTCATTGCGGCCTCATCGTCATCAGGCGGCTGGAGTCGGGCATGAACATGATCAGCATCAGGACGATGCAGAGAATCAACATGGGGAACAGTGTCAGAAACAGGCTCAATTTCTCAAACTTCAGGTGCATGAAATAAGCGATAATCAGCGCCGCCTTGATCACCGACAGGCCCACCAGGGCAGTCAGGAAGATGAGCACCGGAATCTGCTCGTAGGCCAGGAAAACTTCGATGCCGGTCATGAATAGCAGCGCAAACCAGACGGTGATGAACGCCTTGGTGGTGGCGCCGTCAGTATGATCGATCGCTTCGGAGTGAGTGCTCATTGAGTGGTTCCCTTCGTCAAATCTTTGCCGACATCAGGTAGACCAGCGGGAAGATGAACATCCACACCAGGTCCACAAAGTGCCAATAGAGGCCGCTGACTTCCACATCCTCGGCCTTGAATTTGCCGCGGGCGACGGCGACGGCGATGATGCCCAGGTAAATCAGGCCGATGACCACGTGCGTCATGTGCAATCCCGTGAGCGCGAAAAACGTCCCGCCGAACAGCGGCACTCCCCAGGGATTGTCGAAGGGCGTCACATGTTCGTTGCGGATCAGGTTCAACCATTCGGTGAGGTGCAGCGCCACGAAAGATCCGCCGCCCACCATGGTGGCCAGAATCCAGCCGACGGCGGCCTTGCGGCGGCCGTGGTTCATGGCGTGTACTCCCATCACCATGGTCAAGCTGCTGGAGAGCAGGCAAAAGGTCATGACCGTGGAGAAAATGATACTGGGCGAAAAGTGAAACGGCGTGGGCCAGTTGGGTGTGGACAGCCGCACGTAGGTGTAGGCCATCAGCAGCGCGGAGAAGGTCAGCGCGTCGGAGATGATGAACAGCCACATCCCGAACTTCTTCGAATTCACGGCGTATGGCGAACGCCCGCCTGCCCAGACCGAGGTCATGGTTGCCATCGACAGATTTACCCCCAAACGAGAAATAGAGCCATCAAGAAAAGCCAAAGGCCATCTACGAAATGCCAGAAGAGCGCGCTGACATCCACTGCTGTGCGCTTTCCAGGCCCCAGCCGCAAGCGGAGCGCTTGCACGTCCACATAGGCGAGGGCCGACAGACCGCCCACGATGTGCAGGCCGTGGGCCGCCGTGAGCAGGTAGAAGAACGAACTGCTGGGATTGGTGGCCACGAAGATGCCTTCCCGGTTCAACTGCAGCCATGCCATCGCCTGGCCCACCAGGAAGAGGGCTCCGAGCACCGTGCCCGCGGTCCAATAGCGGTTGAATCCGGTGCGCCGTCCGGTTCTGAGCGATCGCCGCGCCAGTTCCAGCAGGAGACTGCTGCCGAGCAGGACGGCGGTGTTCACCCAGACGATCGGCCGCAGCGGCAAGGCGACCCAATCGTTGGATATGCCTCGGCGGACGACGAAAGCGCTGGTGAAGGCGGCGAAGGCCATGGTGGTGGCGGCCAGCAGCACCATCAGGCCGGTCATGGATGCGCGACGCGATGCGCCGCGGCCGTCCTGTCCGCCGCCGCCGCCGTAGCCGCCTCCGCGCGGAGGGGCCGGCGGTCTGATGATGTCCGATGTGATTGAGCCTGGCATCTTAAAATCCGTGGCTGGTGGCTAGTGACTGGTCGCTGGTGGATTAGCCGCGTCCGGCGGGTCCGTTTGCATGATGAAGTCGCGCGGCGCGCCGGGCACGCTGTATTCATAGGGGCCGTGATTCACCACCGGGTGCTGGCCGCCGAAATTGTCAAAGGGCGGCGGCGAGGGGATGGTCCACTCCAAGGTGGTCGCGTTCCACGGGTTCATGGGCGCTTTCTTGCCGTATTTCATGCTCCAGAACAGGTTGATGAAGAAGAGAATCTGGATCGCGGCGGTGCCGTAGGCCGCCTGGGTCATGAAGTTGTGTACCGGGAGCAGTTTACCCAGGAAGTCGAAATTGGTGAAGTCCGAATAGCGCCTGGGGTTGCCGGCGATGCCCAGATAATGCATGGGGGTGAAGATCGCGTAGACGCCCACGAAGGTGACATAGAAGTGGATCTTGCCGAGGGTCTCGTTCATCATGCGCCCGAACATTTTCGGGAACCAGTAAAAGGTGCCGGCAAACATACCGAAGATGGCGGCCACGCCCATGATCATGTGGAAATGGCCCACCACGAAGTAGGTGTCGTGGAAATATAGATCCAGGGCGGGCTGGCCCAGGAAGATGCCGCTCAGCCCGCCGGTGACGAACAGGGATACGAAACCGAGCGCGAACATCATGGCCGTAGTGAAGTGGATCTTCCCGCCCCACAATGTGCCGATCCAGTTGAACGTCTTGATGGCCGAAGGCACGCCGATGGCCATGGTCAGCACGGAGAACGCCATGGCCGAATAGGGGCTCATGCCGCTCATGAACATGTGATGGCCCCACACCATGAAGCCCAGAAACCCGATACTCAGGATGGCGTACACCATGGCGCGGTATCCGTAGACGGCCTTGCGCGAGAAAGTGGCGAGCAACTGCGAAGTGACACCCATGCCGGGCAGAATCGCGATGTAGACTTCGGGATGGCCGAAGAACCAGAAAAGATGCTGCCAGAGCAGCGGCGAGCCGCCTTTATGGTTTAGAATCTGGTCGCTGACCATCAGCCCGGCCGGGATGAAAAAGCTGGTTCCGGCGGAGCGATCGAGGATCAGCAGAACTCCGGCGGCCAACAGCACCGCAAATCCCAGCAGGGCCAGGATAGCCGTTACAAACCAGGTCCAGCAGGTGAGGGGCAGGCGCATCAGCGACATACCCTGGCAGCGCAGGTCGATGAGGGTGGCGATGAAGTTGATCGCGCCCATCAGGGAAGCGCCGCAGAAGATGGCGATGCTGACAATCCAGAGCGTTTGCCCCAAGCCTTCGCCGGGGCCGGTCTGCGGCACGGCGCTGAGCGGAGGATATGCCGTCCAGCCGGCCAGCGGCGCGCCTCCCTGCACGAAGAAGGCGGACACCATGACCACCAGGGCCACCAGCGTGGTCCAGAAGGACAGCATGTTCAGCACCGGGAACGCCATGTCTTCGGCGCCGATCTGGATGGGCAGGAAGTAGTTGCCAAAGCCGCTTTGGGGCGCCGTGGTCAGCACGAAGAAGACCATGATGGTGCCGTGCATGGTCATCAGCGAGAGGTACAATTCCGGGGTCATGATCCCGCCTTGCGCGGCGGTGGGCCACAGGTGTGCGAACCAGGCGACCTTGGCGTCCGGGTGGACCATGTGGAATCGCATGAGCAGTGAAAGACTCATGCCGATCAGCACCGAAAACAAGGCCAGGAAGTAGTATTGGATGCCGATGACCTTGTGGTCCAGGCTGAAGACATACTTCCGGATGAAGCCTTGCGGCGCGTGATGCGCGTGGACTACGGGTGCGGACATATTGTTTTCACCGTGAATGGAATCGTCAAAACGGGGTCCTGGAGAGTCATTACTTGTTGGCGGCCTGCTCCTGCTTCCACTTTTCGAAATCGGCTTCCGCCATCACCTGCATGGTGCTGCGCATCTGGAAATGGCCGAGACCGCACAACTCCGAGCAGGGGATCTCGTAGGTGCCGGGGGTGTCGGCCTGGAAGTAGAGCGGGATCTCCATGCCGGGCACGATATCCTGCTTGAGGCGCAGCTCGCGGACGAAGAAGTTGTGAATCACATCGCGGGAGTGCATGATCAGCTTGATAGGCTTGCCGGCGGGCACCTTCAAGGAAGCGCTCACGATATCGTCTTTGCCGGCCGGATCTTTGTCGACGAGGCCGAAGGGATTCCCGGCCGCATCGTTCACCTGCGTCAGATCGGTGGCGCCAAACTTGCCGTCCGGGCCGGGGTAGCGGAACGAGAAGGCGAACTGTTTAGCCATCAACTCGATGGGGATGGCGTTGGGGTCCGGTTCGGAGAGGTGCACTGCGACCCAGATTTTGGTTCCCGTCAAGACGAGGCCGACGAACAGGATGGCGGTGGCGCTGGTCCAGATAGTTTCCCACTTGTTGTTGCCGTGCGAATGGCTGGCGCGGCGGCCGTCGTCGCGGTAGCGGAAGATCGCCCAGCCCAGGGCGAACTGGGCGAAGAAGAAGATAATGCCGGTGACCACCAGCGTGCGCATGAACTGCTCGTCGTAGGCCAGGCCATGCTGGGAAATGGGTGGCGGAAACCACCAGATCTTGGATGCGAAGAAGTAAATGATGACGACAGTCAACACCCAGACGATTGGCGCAAGCAGCATTCTATGGATCCCTCTGTTCTGGGGAGTGCAGCCCCAGGGTTTCGATGACGATAGCACAATCGTTGGGACTTAGCAAGTGGAGGGCGGGCAATTCTGCCCGCAGCCGGCTTTCAGCCGGCTCTGGCCGCCTAAAAAGGCGGCTGCGGCCACGATTGGCCGCCCTCCAAGGCGATGCGACGCAAAATGTTGCATCGCGTTGCATGGGCCGATTGCCGATCTTCGGAAAGGGCGCGGCGGCGGAAACTAAGCGGTTCGATTGCCGTTTGGCTTTTGTTTTCAGTGGTATGGCAACGCGCAAAAGGGAGTCACTGAGAACCGGCGGAGCGGGTCTGGAGACCCGCTGCAAGGCGTAGACGCCCGCCCCACCTATTGCGGCGGTTCGAGACTGCCACTGGAACCTGGCGCCGCAATCCGGATTTCCACTTGGCCGTCGCGTGTGGTGAACATCGCCAATCCGAGGTGTTCGTCGAACTGTTTCAGCGCTGCGCGCACCTTGTCCATGGAATCTTCGGCCAGCGTGTCGCCCACGTGCACCGGCAACTTTGCAAGCAGTTCGTCGCGCGACGCAATGGTGAGACCCTGCATGTCGATAAGCTTCAGCCGGCGTCCGGCAAACATCGCGGCGCCTTGGAAACTGCCGAGTCCATCCCGCAGTTCGGCCAACTGTTTTTCCACGGCCGCCAACTGGCTGTTACCGGCATCCGTCAGCGCGGAGTCGGCTCTTAACAACTGGCGAGCCTGCAGCTCTGCAAGCGTTGACTTCGGCCAACTGTTTTTCCACGGCCGCCAACTGGCTGTTACCGGCATCCGTCAGCGCGGAGTCGGCTCTTAACAACTGGCGAGCCTGCAGCTCTGCAAGCGTTGACGCAAGGTCCGCGGATGCCATTTTAGCCTCGGCCGGCGCCTTGTCCATCTGCTCGGCCAGTCTCTTCGCGTCGTCCTGCAGCTTGGATGCGTCGGCTGATTGCTCGCCTTGGAGAGTGTGCGCCTGCTTGGCCATGTTCTCAGCCAGCTCTTTCTGCACCAGCGCCTGAACCAGGTCTCGCTCCCGTTTCGCCTCCGCGACCGCCCGAGCTTGCTCCGTGCGACTGGCGCCGCTTTCGGCCGGCAACTGGAACGCGATGCCGACCTGGCGCGTGCTCCCGGCCGCGTCGTGCGTAAAGTGCCACTGCAAGACCGACTGAAGCGCCGCCTTGCGCAACTCCTGCGGCCCACTCAACACGCGCGCGTCGCTCACCAGTCCCTCCGCATCCAGCGTGGCTTCTACGACGACGGTGCCTTGAACGCCTTTCTCGATGGCCGCCTCCGGGTATTCCACTTCGTCCCGGTGGATGACGCGAGCGCCCTCCAGATCGACCCGCACGCCCGGTTCGTCAGGCATACTGCTTTCCGCCGCGGGCGCCGCTTGCTGCTGGCCGCGCGCCCAGTCGACATTTAGCGCGAAACAGATCAGGCCCAGGGAAAGAGCCAGAATGCCCGGCAGCTTGGAAGGCCCCCGCTGCCAGCCCGTATCGCCGGCGAGCCGCCGAATGCGATACAACAGCGGTCCGCCCGCGCTGCCCAGGGCCAGGCGCGGCGTGGTCACCCGCAGCCTCTCCAGTCGGGTGAGAGCACGCGCATAGCACAGAGCGTCGCCGCAGGAATCCACGGCCAGATCGTCACAGCACAACTCGCGCTCGTGGCGGATGCGCGCCGACGCCCACCAAACCGCCGGATGATAGAACAGCAGCGTTTCGGCCACGGTCTGCAGCATGTTGACCAGGTAGTCGTAGCGCAGGATATGCGCCAACTCGTGCGCCAGCACGGCTTCCAGTTGTTGCGGAGTCAGTCCCAGGACGGTGGCGGCGGGCAGCAGCACGACGGGCTTGATCCAGCCCACCACACTGGGACAATCGGCGACCGCGGAAACGAGCACGCGCACGGGGCGCGCCAGTTGCATGCGCTCCTGGAGACCGGCGACGACGGCCAGCACCGCGGCTTCAGCCGGCTTCGCCTGGCGGCGGAGAGCGGATATCTGGCGGGACGCCCACACCAGGCGCAACGAGAACAGCAGCACTCCGCACGACCAAAGGGGCAGCGCCCAATGCGCAAGCCAGCCCGCCCAGGCGAGGGACGAAGCGGCGGGACCCGGCATCGCGGCGGGCAGGTCCAGGGGACCCCGCGCAGACATTGTGCCGGCGGGGGTGTGCCCCAGTGAGGCTTGATCTGTGTAGATCACGCATGCGGTGACCACGGGCAAGGCCGCCATCACGGCGAGCGCCGCACAGCTTACGGCGTAGCGGGCGCGCGCCGAGCGGTTCTTCAAGACGAAGAGAGCGGTCCACAGCAGAAAGGCCGCCAGCAGCCCCTGCCACACAAAATCGAGCAGCGCCGCGCTGAGCGCTTGAGCTATCGCCGTCATTGTTTGCCTCCTTCGATGCGATCCAAAAGCCGTTCCATGGCCTCCAACTCTTCCGGGGACGATTTCTTGGCCGCCAACGCCTGCAACACCAGCGCCTTCACCGATCCGCCAAAGGCCCGATTCATCAGGTCGCCGAGCAATTGCCGCTGCGTCTGCTGCTGCGAGTAGCGCACGCGGTATATCTGCGGACGGCAAGTCTCGTCGCGCTCCACCAGTCCTTTTTCGGTCATGATCTGCATCAGCTTGAGGACGGTGGTGTAGCCGGTCGGCCGCGATTGGTTGAGCACCCGCTGAATGGCGCGCACGGTTTGGGCTTGGCCTTCCCATAGGACGCGCAGGATGGCCAACTCCGCCTCGGTCGGTCTGCGCCGTTTGGATTCCATGACCGCATTATGACGAAAGTCTTCGTCATTGTCAATAGTTTTTCCCTGGAGCCCTGGAGGGCGGCCAATCTTGGCCGCAGCCGGCTTTTAGCCGGCTCTGGCCGCCACGGTGCCATCCGCGCCCCGCAAGATTTCCGCGTTCGCGGAATGGCGTTCGTGCTTGGGCTTTGGTCGTGATCGGGTCGAGTCGCTCTACTTGCGGTTGGCGGGCGTTGCGGCGCATCGGATTCTGACAGTCACGGGACTTGCGCGCCTAAAGCGGCGATCATGACTGGTGATCATGGCTGGTTGCGGGGCCGGCGGGAATGTACGATGATAGATTCTCGGTCGACTTCCGCAGACGATGGACGTCTGTGTCGCGACCACGCTCTTCACAGTTCTGTAAGCCGCTATGGTCCTGAACGCGCAACGAATCGCAACGAGGGAGAAGCTTATTCTGGCTGGCCTGTACCTCTCGAAATACGATTCTCTCGGTTTGAGGAAGCTGGGCTTCAAGGGCTTCAAGGAAGCCTTCAACGTTGTCGGGTACGCCTTGGGCTCGCAGCCTGCGTCCATAAAGAACTATCGCGATGAGTTCGACCCCTTGTTTCCGAATCGCCGGAAGGGCTGGCACAAGCGGCCGATGCGCGGATACTGCCGCAAGGTGCTTGAAAAATACAAGGGGCTAGATTTCGAAACTTTCACTGGCTTGGTGCGATCGTTCGTCGGGTACGATGAAAACGCCTGGAGCGCAATCCAGGCAGACGAAGAACAGGACGAGGGCGAGTCCAACTTTGCGAAGAGGCTGATCACCGGCCTGGCCGCAGAGGAGTACTTTGTCTCGGTTCAGCCAGGCCTTCCTGAATTTGGAGGTTACGTTCTCGAAAACACGACTCGACTCGGCTGCGGATATGACTTCCGGCTGCGGACCGGCGCGCAGGAGGATTTTCTGGTCGTGGAGGTCAAGGGCTTGAGGGAACGAAATGGAAGCCTTTCTCTAACGCCGAAGGAACACGCGGTGGCCACGGCTCTTAGGGACCGTTTCTTTCTGTTCGTGGTCAAGAACTTTCACGAAGCGCCGTTCCACGAGATCTATCGGAACCCGCTATCGGGCGGACTCCAGTTCAGGAAGAGCGAGAGGACCACGGTTCACGTTTCATGGCTGGCTAGCGTGTAGCAGCCGCTAGGCATCGGTTTGAGTGCGACTCCGAACTGGCGCAGGATACCGGCAGCCGCACGGCTGGAACGGTCGCGCTTGAGGGCGTAGCGCCTTGCGTGCCGCGTGCCGACTCGTAAGGGTACCTGTTGCGGGACCGCGCCGGACCTTGAGCGCCCTCTTGATACCTTTGATTTTGGAGACAGCGCATGACATTCACAGCCGTTTACTATGAGACAAACCGTATCGAACGCACCATTGAGGCCGCTACAGTCGAAGAAGCTATCGCGGCTTCGGAAGCGCTGCGTGCAGAAAGCGGCGACTGGGTCGACTGGAAGGATTGCGGTGAAGAGTCAATCGGCACTGACGGCGTAGTCGAGGTACTGGACGCGGCCGGCAAACGCGTGTACGATTCCGGCCCGGCGTCCATCCAGAAACTGTTCGATGCCGTGACGGATCGCCGGGCTCATCTCGCGCAGATCCACAGCCGGACCACCCGTAACACATGAAACAGCGACAGACTTTTGAGAGACTCGAAGGCGGCGGAGGCACGCCATCTATGGGTGGCTCGCGGACAACCAGGATTTCATAGTCACCAGGCCTGCCCGCTGACGCGCCGCCGTCCCCGTGGCCACTGCTTCGCCGCACCAGTATAGCAGGGGCGGCGCTACTGCCAGCAGAGCCCGATTCGACACGCAGGGCGTGATCCGGCAGCTTCAAGAATCGCGCGCATTGGCCGTCGTAAAAGTCGCGTTCCGAAAAGGCGATCTTGGCCTTCCCATAGGACGCGCAGGATGGCCAGCTCCGCCTCGGTCGGTCTGCGCCGTTTGGATTCCATGACCGCATTATGACGAAAGTCTTCGTCATTTGTCAATGGTTTTGTTTGAATGGGGCAGACGATCGTTTTATGTCGTCTGCCAAGCGCTCCCCGAAGACGGCAGACCACAAAGTGCGATGGTCTGCCCCACCGTCTCAAGCGCTACTGCTTCTCGGCCGGCGCCGCCTTCTGCCGCTCCTCCAGCCGCCTCTGCGCTTCTTCCCGAACCCGGCGCGCCTCCGCCGTCTCCCGGTCGCCATCGGCGGTCCGCTTCAGCCGGTAATAGACCGTAGCGAGCGCGGCGTGGGCCTCGGAGAAATCCGGATAGTCCCGGAGCAGGTGCTCGAGTTCCTGGCGCGTCTGCTCGTTGAGGCCCTGCGACAAGTGCATCGACGCCCGCAGATACAGCGCGCCGGGATCGTTGGGGCGCACCTGCAGCGCCAGCGCGACATGCGCCAGCGCATCGTCCAGTTTGCCATCCTGTCTCAGCAGCATGGCGATCTCGGTGTTCGCCGTGAAATCGTACGGGTTCACCTTCAACTCCTCGCGAAACTGCTCAGTGGCCAGTTCCGGTTTCCCCGCCGCTTTCAACGCTTGCCCCCAAAGCGAATGCGCCCACGGCATCTTGGGATTCAATTCCACGGCGCGCTTCAGGTGTTCCGCCGCGGCCACCAGGTCGTTGTGGAGCAACTCGCCTTGACCCAGGAGAAATTCGGATTCCGCCGACTCGCCGTCGCGCAGGATGCGGTCCAGCAGCACCTGCGCCTCCTGGGTGCGGTTGTCTTTCAGCAGCGCCATGCCCAGCGTGTAAATCACCGCGCGATCGTCGGGATACTCCTCCGCGAGCGGCGTGAGTACCTCCACGGCCTTCTGCGCCTGGTTCGTTTCGAGCAGGCAATCGGCCAGCAGGAGAGCCGGTTTCAGTTCCAGCGGCTGCCGTTTGTGGAGCAGGTCCAGATGGGGCACGGCTTCGGGCAGCCGTCCGAGCTTGTAGTACGCCAGCGCCAGGTTCATCCTCACCTGGGCATTGTTCGGCAGTTTCCGCAGGGCCAGGTTGTACTCCGCGATGGCGGCGGCGAACTGTCCGTCCCGCGCCAGAGCGGCGCCCAGATTCGAACGGATTTCGGCCGCGTCGGGATAGTCCTTGAGGAACGCCCGGTAGAGCCGGATGGCAGTGGCCAGATCTCCGGACTGGTAGGCCGCGTTGGCTTCGCGCAAATGGTACGCGGACGCATCGGCCCAAAGCGCGGCCAGCCCCAACATAACCGACAAAACGACCGTCGCGACTCTCACCCGATGCCGATTATAACGTGGGGCAGGCTCTCAGCCTGCGGCGGCCTCTCAGGCCGCCTGCCGTCTACTGAAAAAAGACCCCAATGCCGTTGTAAAAAATATCGGTGATAATCCCGCCGGTCAACCCCGTGGCGCTGAACTTCGTTGGGTTATTGTATTGTCCAACCTGAAGCCAACCGCCCGGAATGATTTCCCCTTCTTCGGTGATCGAGCCGGAAGGCGGCATCGCCGAAAGCACCCACGCGGGTATTGTAAACTGCTGCGCCGACGCCGGCGCGGTACACTGCAGGAATTCGGCCTGATAAGTGGTGCTGGTAGGTTGCTGCCACGATTCGGCGCTGATGGTTACCTGGCCATTCTGCAGCGCGGGGTTGCCGCCGGTCCATTGGATCTTAAGATCGCCAGAAACCGGCACGGTCTGAGCGTTGGTAAGGCCCGCTAGCGTCGCACTGGGAATACCGGTAACGTCGTTCACCGAGAAAGCGCCGACGGCCGCTCCACCCGTACCGGTTACGGGATAGGTGAATGCGCTATAGAGGAATCTTGCGTTTCCCGACAACAAGGCTTCGTAATACCCGCTCTCGAATTGCGACTGAGGCAGGGAGATGATGGGGTAACCGATCGTCAGCGCCGCGCCGGCATCGAGCTGCGCGGGGCTGGAATCCGAGAGGCTAAAGCCGACCAGGTTGGCGCCGCCGCATTCGGTGGAACAGTCCACAGCGACGCAGTAGCCGCTCGATACGCCGTATTGCGCCAGACCGGCGTTGGCGGGAGTGTATTCGCTAAAAGTGGCAATCCCATAGTCCAGCGTGGCATTGCCCGCCGACCCGGGTATATACCTCGCGACCCAGCTTTCCAGGCGGATATAGCCAAAATCCACTGTCTGCCCCGCCGCGAGCTGATTCACCAGGTCCTGTCCCATAACCGAGTCCGAGCAGGTGTGACCGCTGTCCGAGACAGCGATGGTCGCGATATTCCCGATGTTGCCGAGGGCACCACCGGCTTGGACACCGATAGGCACGTAGCATCCGGTCACTCCCTGTGGAATCTGGAAGTTGATCTGATCGAGGCCGGCACAGCACGGTGCGCGCCCGTGGTAAGTAACAGACGCCGGCGCGTTGCCCACATACACCGTGATCGATCCCGGCAGGTCGCCGAAGGGCGGCGCGTCCGCGTCGCTTGAATTGATGGCCCCCAGCCCGGTGCCCCATAGGCTTACGACCTCAAGTGGATGAAATGTGTGGATGATCGAGTTGTTGTACGTAGGCGTCGAGTTGATATAGGTAGGAGTGGTATCCGTGGCTATGGCCTGTCCGGAGCCCTGTTCGTTGAGGGTATAGATTCCGAATGCGCTCTCGACAACCTGGATCGGCGCCGGCGCGCTGACCTGGCCATTGTAGGTAACGGTGAAGGTCCCACTGCCGACCGGAGTAGTGGAAGGCAGGATGGCGGCCACGGCGTAGGTATAGGTGTAAAGTGGGATTGCGGATTGCTGGACGCCTCCCACCGTCACGCTAACAGAGGTGCCCCCCAGCGTAGTCAGGAGCGGGAAGGGAGGGCTGGCCTCCACCAATGCGGTGGGTCCCAGCCCGGTTCCGAAAACGATGAAGATCGAACCTTGGGCGACCCCCGACCCCGGCATTCCAGGCGTGCGGTAGCTGGCGGAACTTACCGCGGAACCTCCAATAACCGGCTGCGCAAGAGCGATGGCAGCGGAGAGAAGAGAAACGGCCAACAAACGAGCGAAACGTTTGTCCATGATGGCCTCCTTATGTGGCTCGGTCCGGCGCACGAACGGCTGCCGGCGGGCGAATCGATTTAAGACTCCGACAACGTATATTGTACGCTGCGGCATCGGCCGTAGTTTCAGTTCTTCCCCGAATACCCGAAAGGGTGCAGCGCCGGCACGCCGAGAGGGTCCTGCTGCGCCTTCATCTTTTCGAATTCGGTCCGTTCCCTGTCGGCGTCGGCTTTGCGCCCGGCTTGGCGGTAGGCCTGCGCCAGAAAGAAGTGTACATTCGCGCTGGAAGGCATCTGCCGCACGGCATTCTCCAGTTCCCCGATGGCGGCGTCCGGATGGTTGGCGTCCAGATCCGCGCGGCCCAGATCGGTGTGGCAAAGCCAGTGGTATTTGGCGGGAACTATCTTCAGCGCCGCGTGCAAGGTCTCGATAGCCTGCTCCGGCGTCCCCTGCCGGATCTGGAGCGAGGCGACGACTAGCAGCGCCGGCCAGTGTTTCGGGTTGTTCCGCACTTCCTTCTGGAACTCGGCCAGTGCCGCGGCCAGATCGGTTTCCATCAGGTAGAGCCCATAAGCGTAGTGCACGCCGGGCTCGTTCGGATACTGCTCCAGTAATTGCCGGTAGGCGGCCGCCGCCGCGTCGGGATGCTGGGTGGAGAAGGCCCACGCAGCCTTCCCCGCCAAGCCCACGGCAGCGCGTCTCTGCGGGGAAAGCTGGGCCGCGTCGTCAGGGATGGCAAGCACCGCAAGGCCCATGGCTTCCTCCAGCGGCTGAGGATTGTCGTGGCGCCTGGAAAGCGGCTGCAACTGCGCCAGGGCTTCATCGAAGCTGGAAGACCGGATCAGGAGCTGCGCCGCCCGCACACGCACGGCGGTTTCAAACTGGGTGTTGGCGCCCAGGCCCAAGCCCTCGCCCTTGCGGATATCGGCCAGCGCCTGGTCTTGATCTTCCAGTTGGGACTCGCTGAGGCCCAGCAGCGCCCACCCCGTCCCGATCACCGGCGCCAACTCAACTCCCTTTCGCAGCGCATCGGTCGCCTCGGCATAGCGCCCTGCCTGATAGAGGGCGCCTCCCATATATAGCCAGCCTTCGGCCCATTCCGGCCGGAGGGCCAAGGCTTGCTTGTAAAGGCCGGCGGCCTCTTCCGGACGGGTGTCCAGCGCCGCCTCCGCGCGATGCTGCAGATCTTCAAAAGTCGCCTTGGCGGGCGCCTGAGCACCCATCCACGGCGCTGTCAAAACCAGCAGAATCGTGGGGCAGGCCCATGGCCTGTAGTGGCCTCTCAGGCCGCCCCTTTTCTCGTTCATCTACCCTACCATAACGCAACTCCGCTATCCTGGAATCGATGCGCATCGTGGCACTGATCGTCGCCGCCGTCGCCGCCTGCGCGCAATCCTCCGGCCCCCAACAGCTCTTCCGGGACGCGGTGGCGGCACAGCAGCAGGGCGACGATGCGCTGGCCGTCCGCAAATACCAGGAACTCCTGAAGCTCTATCCGGAAGCCGTCGAGGTGCGCGCCAATCTCGGCGCAGCGCTCTCCAAGCTGGGACGCTACGACGAAGCCATCGTCCAATATCAAGCCGCACTCGCCGGGAAAGACAATGCGGGTCTCCGATTCAACCTGGCGCTGGCGTATTACAAGAAGGGCGCGCTGCGCGAGGCGGCCGAACAGTTCAACACGCTCGAAACCGCGCAGCCGGGCGATCCTCGCGTCGCCACGTTGCTGGCGGATTGCTACGCCCGCCTCGGCCAGGATCCGCAGGCGATCGCCGTGCTCAGGCCGGTGGAAGCGGCGCATCCGGACGATCTGGCGGTGGCGTGGCTGCTCGGTTCGGCTTTGATCCGGGCAGGCCAACTGCGCGAAGGCCTGGAGCGCGTCGACCGCGTGGCCCGCGACGGCAACCGCCCCGAGGCGTACCTGCTGGCCGGCCAAACCGCGCTCAAGTTGGACGAATTCGAGCGCGCCCGCGACTATGCCGATGCGGCCCTGCGCCTGAATCCGCAACTGCCCGGCGCGGCCACTTTGCGCGGCACCGTGCTCAGCTACATGGGAGATACCGAGGGCGCCATCGCCGTACTGCGGAGGGCCGTCGAGGCCGACCCCAACGACTTCGACGCGCACGTCGCCCTAGGCGCAGTGATGCACAACGAACGCGATCTGGACGGGGCGCGGCAGCATCTCCAGCGCGCGCTCCAGCTCAAGCCCGATTCCAACCTGGCGCGCTACGAGTGGGCGCGCCTGGAACGCACCGAGGGCCACCTGGAGGCCGCCGTCAAGGACTTGGAGAAAGTCGTGCACGACGATCCCAACTGGGCGCAGCCGCACGTCGAGTTGGCCGCGCTGTATTTCCGCTTGAACCGCCAGCAGGACGGCGAACGGGAGCGCGCGGCCTTCGACCGGCTCACCGCCGCGCAGGAGAAGCCGTGATCGCCGCCAGCGCGGAACGCGGCTGCTGCCGGATCACGCCCTGCTGGCCGTGGCGCCATTGATTGTAGGGCCCCTGTGGGGCAGGCCATCGTTTTTCGTGGCCTGCCGAGTTCGAGCACGGTGCGCAGACGACAAACAACCATC
>Ga0224534_1000356_pt1 | contig 30235 bp, 28 predicted proteins | sample 714E12024metaG_FD_172012 | JGI IMG/M metagenome (GOLD analysis project Ga0224534, IMG submission 172012) | Peat soil microbial communities from Stordalen Mire, Sweden - 717 E1 20-24 | ecosystem: Environmental > Terrestrial > Soil > Wetlands > Peat | place: Sweden: Norrbotten County, Stordalen... | reverse complement strand
ACGGCCCGCGGGTTTGGAAACCCGCGACACAGCAGACTTGGAAGTCTGCGCTACGGTGGCGGTGCCAAGATGCGCCCCCTGCCGGGTTTCAGGCCGGCTTTACTTTCATCCGGCATGCGGTAGAATGGCAACGTGAAAAAAGCCGTTAGATTCATGGTGGGATTTTTGTTGCTCGGAACCGTCGTTTTTCCGGCCCAAGCCGCCTTCACAGCACTCTATGTTTTTGGCGACGGCCTTTCCACCACGACCAACAATACAGCAGGTCCGGCATATTTATACGACGGTCTCCGCTATAGCAACGGCCGGGTCTGGGTTGAAGTGCTGGCCCAGCGGCAGGGACTGACCTATGACTTCAACAAGAACTGGTCCTACTTCAACAATACCAGCACCACCCTGGTGGCGAATGTCAGCAGCTTCACCGCGCCAGCGAATGCGAGTAACGCGCTGTTTGTCATCTGGGTCAACTGCGCTGATTTGTGGTTCCCGGCGCTCTACAGTGGTACGAGCATGGCCCAATGGACCAACGCCATCAATCAGGCCCAAACCAATCATTATAAGGCCGTCACCAACCTTTATGCCAAGGGCGCCCGCACCCTCATCATGCCGAATGCCGTGGACATTTCCACGATTCCGGAGTTTAACGCCTCCCCCAACGCGAACTTCATTCACCTGAGGTGTCTTGATTACAACGTCGCCTTTTCCAATACATTGAATCGGATCAAGGCGTCGTGCCCCAACCTGAAGCTTTATACCCCGGACTTTTACGCCCTGCTCACCAACATGCTGGCCCACGCCGCAAACTATGGATTAACCAATGCCCTTTGTGATGGATTGAGCATTGATGCCATAGATGCGATGAACTGTGGTTATCCGAGCGCATCCACCAATGGGTATGGCACAAACTATATCTTTTGGGATCCGTACGACCCGACCGCGATGGTCCATGCGTGGATGGCTAATACCGCCCAGCAACTCATCTCGCCGGTGCGAATCAGCCAGCTCACCGCGTTCAATGGGAGCAACCGGCTGGATATGGCCAACGTTCCGGTTGGCCAGAATGGTTTGGTCCTTGGCCGCACGAACCTTGTGCTGGGGAACTGGAAGACCAATGCCACCTTCGTCAGCACCAATGCGACGCAATCGGTCTTTGTCACGAACTCCGGTCCGCAGTGGTTTTACCGGCTGAAATTCCTCTACTCCTGGACCTGGCCGTAATCCGCCGTCGCCTTCTGGGAGCGCCGGCGTCTCGCCGGCTGGGTTGGAACTGTCCGTCGCAACGCAGCGAGCCGGCGGGACGTCAGTCGTCGCGTGGCTTTGACCCGACAAGCCAGCGCTCCCAGGGGCTGATACCATTTCCCAATGACAACCGGTGCAATGGGTAGGGCGGCGCTGCCTGCTCGCGATCTATCGGAGCTGCGCCGCCGGGTGATGGCCGCGCATCCGCCTTCGCTTTGCTTCAGCGCGACAAGGCAACGCGGCCCTACCTAAGCCACTTTTGCCAGCGTTTCGTGGGCCCAACGCAACATCCGCCCGGTGGTTTCCCAGCCGATGCAGGAATCGGTGATGGAGATGCCGTAGCGCAGGTCCGCCGGATTTTTTGCAATCGGCTGGTTGCCTTCGTGAATGTTGCTCTCGATCATCAGGCCGATGAGCGACCGTGTGCCGTCCACGCGCTGCCGAATCACGCTGCGCCACACGTCCTCCTGCCGCGCATGCTGCTTTTCGGAATTCGCGTGGCTGCAATCCACCATCAGCACCGGCGGCAGGTTTTCCGATTTCAATTTTTCCTCCGCCGCGCGGATGCTTTCCGCGTCGTAATTCGTCCGCGCGCGGCCGCCGCGCAACACGATGTGCGCGTTGGGATTGCCCGACGTGCGGACGATGCTCGTGACGCCGTCCTGGTCAATGCCCAGAAAACTGTGCGGCTGCCGCGCCGCGCCCATCGCTTCAATCGCCACCTGCAAACTGCCGTCCGTGCTGTTCTTCAAGCCGACCGGCATCGAAAGGCCGCTGGCCATTTCCCGGTGCGTTTGGGATTCCGTCGTGCGCGCGCCAATCGCCGCCCACGTGATCAAATCGGCGATGTATTGCGGCACGATGGGATCGAGAAATTCCGTCGCCGCCGGCAAACCCATGCCGGTGATTTGCAGCAACAGCCGCCGCGCGATTTTCAAGCCGGTCTCGATGTCCTGCGAACCGTCGAGGTGCGGATCGTTGATCAGGCCCTTCCAGCCGACGATCGTGCGCGGCTTTTCAAAATAGACGCGCATGACGATTTCCATGCGGCCGGCAAATTTCTCGCGCAGCGCGTTGAGCCGCGCGGCGTAATCCAGCGCGCTCTTTTCGTCATGAATCGAACACGGGCCGACGACGACGAGCAGGCGCGGGTCTTCCTGCCGCAAAATGCGGATGACGCGTTCGCGGCTGCGCGCCACGGTGGCGTTGGCGGCGGCGGTCGTCGGCGACTGCGCCTTCAATTCCCGCGGCGTCAGCAGCCGGACGATTTCTTTGACGTGTAAATCCTGCGTCTGAAACATGATGCCGAGTATAGCGCAGGCTGGCGGCGCGGAAAGTCCGAACTCAACCGCCACCGGACATGGGCACTGCCCTCGGAGCGCGGCTGTGTCCCGCCGGGGCGGGACCAGCCGCAGCAGCTTCGCAAGACTGGCCTGCTGGAATACGCCTGATGCCGCAGAGCTTTTCAACATGCTGTCCCGATCTGATCGGGAGTGCCTTCGCACACAGCCGCGCTCCAATCTTGACCCCGCCACCATTCTTCCACCTCCTGGGAGCGCTGGCTTGTCGGGTCAAAGCCACGCGACGACTGACGTCCCGCCGGCTCGCCGCGTTGCGACCGACAGTTTCCAACCCGCCGACGAGACGTCGGCGCTCCCAGGGCTTGCAATCCGGTTCGGTACGAACATCGTAGTCGGTGGTGGTGGCAAAAATGCGCCGGCTTCACACCCGGGGCATCAAACGTTCTGGCGTCTGGACGACTTTCGGTTTATTGATGGAATATTATGAAAAAACCAATCTTAACTGTTCTCGCTCTGGCCTGCGCCGGGGCGGTTCGCGCCGGCATCCACACCCAAATCGTCGAATATAAACAGGGCGGCACGACGCTCGAAGGATCCGTCGCCTATGACGACGCCATCCAAGGCAAACGCCCCGGCGTCCTGATCGTGCATCAATGGCTGGGGTTGACGGATTACGAAAAGAAACGCGCGGAAATGCTCGCGCACCTCGGTTACGTCGCGTTTTGCGCCGACATTTACGGCAAGGGCGTCCGCCCGCAAAACCCGCAGGAAGCCGGCGTCCAGGCGGGCAAATACAAAAACGACCGGCAACTGTTGCGCGCCCGTGTCAACGCCGGCCTGGATGCGCTGCGCCGGCAGCCGCTCGTTGATTCGAAACGCATCGCGGCCATTGGCTATTGTTTTGGCGGCACGACGGTGATTGAGCTGGCGCGCAGCGGCGCGGACGTTGCGGGCGTGGTCAGTTTTCACGGCGGATTGGATTCGCCGACGCCGGCGGACGGCAAAAACATCAAAGGCAAGGTGCTGGTTTGTCATGGCGCGGATGATCCGTTTGAGAAGCCGCAGGATCTGGCCGCATTCGAGAGCGAGATGCGCGACGCGAAAGTGGATTGGCAGCTCATCAAATACGGCGGCGCGGTCCATTCCTTTACCCAACCGAATGCGGGCAACGACAATTCCAAGGGCGCGGCTTACAACGAAAAGGCGGACCAGCGTTCGTGGGAAGCCATGAAACAATTCCTGGCGGAGATTTTCAAGTGATTAAGATCGGAGGGACGAATTCGACAAACCCTCAATTTCAAAATTTATAGAATGGAACTCGTGGAACTCGTCCCTCCGAAAATGCAAATTCATTTTTCGTGTGGTTTGTGTATTTCGTGGTTAACATCCACCCATGCGTGAAGTGAAGGTGAAGGGGTCAGTGAAGGGCAATCATTTTCATCTGCTGGGGCATTCCTTGCGGGTGACACAGGCGATCCGGCGGGTGGAGGGCCGGGCCGGCCGGGCCGGCAGATCAAATAAATCAAGCGCCAGCTGGAGCGGTTGGAAAGCGTGGAGGACACATGACCGGAAAATGTCTTAATTTTAGGACTGACTCCTTCATGATCACTTGAAAAAATGCGAGCGTGAAATTCAGTTGCGATTTATTGTGGATTTTTTTAAAATTATCTCTAGCTTTCTAGGTGAATCTGGTTAATGTTTTGTGAGATGGCAAATTTTGGCACACAAGCACATCGCTTTTTGATTGTGGACGACGATCCTAGCGTCTCAGATTCCCTTAAGTGGCTGCTGAAGGCTGACGGAGTTGAAATTGAGACGGCAACCAGCGGCAAAGAGGCTTTGGCCCGTATGGAAAAAGGCAAGTTCGACCTAATCATCACGGATTATATTATGCCTTTCATGAAAGGAGATAAGCTGGCCGTTGCCATCAAAGAGCGAGAGCCGAGTTGTCGAGTTATAATAATGACGGCTTACTACGAAAGCCTAAAATCATTGGGTGATTCGCTTACGGGTGTGGATTCCGTGGTCATGAAGCCTTTCTCAGTGCAAGAACTGCGCAACGCAATAGCCAAGGCTTTGCCAGATCAAAGATTTTTGGATGTGGTGAAGTGAACCAGTATACAGATATCCTTTTGTTTCCAAGCTGAACGGTGAACGAAGCAACTAGATGCGCGCTCGTTCAACCCCCTGGTAAAACATGTCATCTTCGATCCTGACGATCCTCTTCATCACTGTTTTCGCGCACTCCTTTACGATATGACAAAATTCAGAATGCGCAAAAATCCTGACGTAACATCTGTGACTAGTGTAAGCGTGCTGCCAAGCATGCACGGGGAACATTGAACTGGCATGTTCGCGTCCCGCGTGAGCCTTGCTGATAACCTTCTGCGTGTCCTCAAAGGAAGGTGCTTTTGGCACGTCAAGCCAAGCGCCTGCCTTCATCAGCGCATTCATCCAGTCCATGCCACGGAATCCTTCACACTGGACCAATTCCTCTCCCATCGCCTTTTCCAATTCCATGATCCGCATCTGTCCCTTTTCTTTATCCCGGATCCCCTTAAGAAAATTTGCCAGGAGTGGTTTCTGCGCTCCAACAGCTTCCGCCGCGGATAGGCGGAAAATTTCTCTTGGTAGCAGACGATTCACAAGCCGGTATGCGCTTTCTTTAAGCGTTGGGTCCTGATCGTCATCACTCATCCGAATCAAATCTGCATCGGTTGCCTCCAAAAACCATTCGAAGATTGCCCATTCGTCTTTTCCTTCCAGTTTGAGCCTGTTTACTAGCACATCAAGCATCCGTTCAAGCAGCCCTTCGGCAGCCCGAACCTTAGCGTGGTGATAGACGTAACTGAAGAGCATCATCTTGCATATAACGATCTGTTCCAATACGTGCATTGCCCGCTTCGGCAAACACAATCTGTACGCATCATAAAACGAGTCCTTGCAGCGATTCCCAGCAGACTGCCTTTCAAGATCCTTGGTCCCTACTGACTGGTAAAGTTTTTGAAGCGCCTTTTCGCCATCTGCCATAACATCAAGCTCCAATTGCGCCGAGTATAGAAACATGTCTACATCATACCGCAAAGGCAGGCCGGCAGAAGTCGAGTCTCGCAACAGATAATCAAGTTTATCAGCATCTATGTCAGAAGAAATGATGTCACCAAGGAACTGTAAAAATGGGTGTTTTGTTCGCCCGACAATCATGAGAGCCACATTTTGTAAATCTATCTCCCCGCGGTAAACTTCTCCTTCGTTTCCCACAAGAACCTTTTTGCGTGAGCGGCTCAAAAACTCTTCTAAGCAAGGAGCCAATGTAAAGCAGAAGGAAATAACCTCTCCAACCCCTTTCCGCTTGCCAGTGAAATCGCTTAACTCCTCTGCGGCCTCCTTCAGGATCCCCAGCTTACTATAAACCCTTTCTGAAGCGTGACTGTGCAAGCTATGGCCAACATCGTGAAGCAATGCAGCTAAACGTAACTCGGCTTTTAATTGTTCTATGCGATTTGTTACATTTTCTTCTTTTTCTTCCTCAAAAACTACCCGTACACAGTCACGCAGGATACCACGATGCTTAAGTGCCAGAGAGTCGAAGATCCTTGATGCCATCACCAGCACGCCCAGGCTATGCTCAAGTCGAGTGTGCCTTGCTGAGGGATATACAAGATAGGCCAAGCCAATTTGATGAATGTCTCTTAGTCTTTGAATAAGCGGTGTGTCGAGGACGGCCAACTCTCTCCATGAAAAACTGAACGTTCCCCAAATGGCATCGTGAATGACCTTTTTCGATTTCAGTGGGGAAAAAGGACGAAATGCACTTTTTCCAAAAAACTCAGGGTGTTTCTTCCGAAGAAACTCGTCCAGTTTCTCGGTTACCTTAAAAAGTTTAGGATAATTTGAGAGAAGGGCCATTCGTCATGTATTCCGCCCGCCGGTTATCTTTATGAGCTGAATAGCTGTGAAGCTTCCCTAGTGCTAAAGTCGAGGAATTTTTCCAGATTCTCGTCATTGATTGCAGGCCGTACTTTATCAATCCCTTTGCGCACGTCTTCGTCAACGCTGAGCGTGTCATAGGTCGGGTTGGCTACAGAAATGAAGCCATTCAAATGTAGTATCTGTAAATATTCAGACAGGTCTTGGCTTTTTGGATAAGGCCCGTCCCAGTCAAACCGCAATTTATTCATAAATGCTGGGCGACCGGATTGACTGCGGCCGACCTTAAATTTGTAAAATAATCGGTGCCACTTCTCCTCATTCTGAAAGGGCATTGACACCCCCTTAATGTCGAGTTGCAAAATCAACAAGGTTATAAATTCACCAAGAGAAACATCCTTAGTGCCAATCTGATATTCCGTTGAGTTCATAAGGCTTCATTTGGGTTTTCATTTTCACTGCCAGCAAAAACGTTTAATGGTCCAAATTGAGCACGCAGGGCCAGTGATGCAAGAATAATCTTACACCTCGCGGTCGGCGGGACTGACTGCTCGGGCCGGAGTTTTACAGCGAGCTAATGGGACTCGTGTAACTCGTCCCTCCGAAATTGCAGATTCAATTCGTGTGCATTGGTGCACATTCGTGGTTAAAATTCCGCCATGCGCATCACCGGCGGCAACGCAGCACGGCGGATTTTGAAAACGCCGAAAGGTCTGGCCGTGCGTCCCACGCCCGACCTCGTCAAGCAGGCGGTTTTCAACAGTCTGGGCGCGCGGGTTGCCGGCGCGCGCGTGCTGGAACTTTTTGCCGGCTCGGGCGCGTTGAGCCTGGATTGCCTGAGTCGTGGCGCGGCGTCGGCGCTGTGCATCGAGAAGTCACACAAACACGCGGAATTCATCCGCGCCAATGCCCGCACCGCCAGCCTTGATCCGGCGCTGGAAGTGCGCGTGCAGGACGTGTTCACCGTGCTGGCGCAATTCGCCGAAAGCGGGCGGCAATTTGATTTGATTCTGGCTGATCCGCCTTACGGAGAAAAAAACATCGGCCGCCGTTCAACTTCATTTGCGCAGCAACTCCTCGACGACCCCCATTTGCCGAAGCTGCTCGCGCCCGGCGGACGATTGGTTCTCGGCCACACGAAACGCGATACGCTGGAAATCGTTGCGCCGTGGACGGAAGTAAAACTGCTCAAGCACGGCGACAGCCTGATGCGTTTTTTCGCGTTGGAGGGAAGCGCTTCGTCGCTTCCCTGAAATTGGGGCACTGACGAAGCAGTGCCCTCCCATATTTGGATCAATCTTCCGACGCTTCCTCCACCGCCTCGCGAATGGTTTTCCTGAATTTCTCGATGCCCTGGCCAAACGCGGCGGGTGGAGACCGGGCAAATTCCCGCATGTTTTCATGCGCATTCGGAGCATCAAAAAAACGCGGCAACTTGATTGCTTTTCACATTGTTGACAACAGTCATTAAATGAATGATAATTCATTTAATGAATTTAAAATCACGCAAACATTCAGAAACTGCCGGCCGCCGCGAACGCGAGAAGCTGCGGCGCGCTCAAGACATCCTGTCCGCCGCCGAACGGGTTTTTGCCATTCATGGATTTGATGCCGCCACCATTGAACAAATCGCGCAGGAAGCCGAGTATGCGACCGGAACGATTTATCTTTATTTCAAGGACAAGCACGCGCTCTACGCCGCGCTCATCGCCAGCAAACTTTCGGCCATGGTGGATCAGGTGGAAAAGGCCGCGCAGGAGGCCGCATCCGCTGATCCGGCAAATGGGTTGCGAAATGCCATCAGATCACAGTTCGAGTTCCACGACCACAATCGGGAATTTTTTGAGGTGCTGATGCGGCACCACAAGGGGCCGCCGCCCGCTGGCACGAGAGATTGGAAATTGATCGGGCAGACCTTGAAACGTCATCACGCCATTCTGGTGGGTTTGATTGAACAGTCCCAGCGGCGGAAGCTCATCCGCCAGGGAAACAGCCTGGATTTTGCCACGGCGCTGCTGGGAATGGTGGTTCACCTGACGCGCGGCGCGATGGCAGACAGCAGACAACCGCTCGCCGCCAAAACGGATTTTGTATTTCAACTGTTCATGTTGGGTGCGCAACGCGCCTGACGATTTTTTATGAAGCGAATTTTCAACCTCAAATTCACCGGCCCACTGGCCCTCATCGCCAGCCTGATGATGGTTGCCGGCTGCGCGAAACATCAGGCGGGAACGTCTTTGGAAACCGCCGCCGTCAAGCGCGGAAACCTCACGCAAAAAATTACGGCCACCGGTTTGATCAGCGCGGTGAAAAGCGTGGATGTCGGCAGCCAGATTTCCGGGACGATTTTGAAATTGTTTGTGGATTACAATTCCATCGTCACCAACGGCCAGATCATCGCGCAGATTGATCCCGCCCTGTATCAGGCCAATGTCCATCAGTCGCAGGGCAATCTCGACAACGCCAGGGCCGCGCTGGAACTGGCGCGCGTCAACGAGGCGCGCGAAAAGACATTGCTCGGGAACAAATTGGTTTCACAGTCCGACTATGATCAGGCCATTGCCAGCCTGCATCAGGCCGAGGCGAATGTTGAAATCTGGTCGGCGACGCTGGAAAATTCGCGGGCGAACCTGAACTACTGCACGATTTATTCGCCGATTGATGGCGTTGTTATTTCGCGCAAGCTCGATGTCGGCCAGACGGTCGCGGCGGCGTTCAATACGCCGGTGCTGTTTACCATCGCCAACGACCTGACAAAGATGAACATTGATGCCAGCGTTTCCGAGTCGGACATTGGCCAGGTGAAAGCCGGCCAGACGGCTGAATTCACCGTGGACGCGTTTCCCGACGACGTGTTTCAAGGGAAAGTTGTCCAGGTCCGTAAATCGCCCTCCACCGTGAATAATGTTGTCACCTACGACACCGTCATCGCCGTTGATAATTCTGATCAAAAACTTTTTCCCGGCATGACGGCGGATGTTTCGATTCTCGTTGCCGAGCGTAAAAATATTCTGAAAATTCCCAACGCCGCGCTGCGCTTCATTCCGCCGGATGGGGTGAAAGTTGATGGTTTCAATGGTTTGGCCTCAACCAATCAAACGACGGCCTCGCTCGTCACGGCCCCCAATCAACGCGTGGTTTATGTTTCATCCGGCACGCCGAAAGAACCGCGACTCAAAACGGTGCGCGTGAAGGTCGGCGTGGATGACGGAGCCGATTCGGAGATTCTTGACGGGCTGCGCGAAGGCGATGCGGTCGTGACGGCGGCCTTGTCCAACGCGAGCAAATCACTCCAACCTTCTGGGCCGCCGCCGCAATGAGCGATTTGATTCAGAAATCCGCGTCGCCGTCGGTCATTTTTTTGGACGCCGTCCATAAAATTTATCATTCCGGCGAAGTGGACGTCCACGCCGTGCGCGGCGTTTCGCTGTCCATCGCCAGGGGAGAATTCGTTGCCGTCATGGGCGCGAGCGGTTCGGGAAAATCCACGCTGATGAACATGCTCGGCTGTCTGGATCGTCCCACCAAAGGCCGTTACGTTTTGGACGGAATTACCGTTTCCGAATTGAACCGGAAACAACTGTCCGTCCTGCGCAATCACAAACTCGGCTTCGTCTTTCAGAGTTTCAATCTGCTCGCGCGCACTTCCGCGCTTGAAAACGTCGAGCTGCCGATGTTTTACAGCAACGAGTTTTTGCCGCTGCGGCAGCAAAAAGAAAGTGCGCTCAAAGCCCTGGAAAAGGTCGGGCTGACGGATCGGGCGTCCCATCACCCCAGCCAGCTTTCCGGCGGCCAGCAGCAGCGCGTCGCCCTGGCGCGGGCGCTGGTCAACGAGCCGGAAGTGATTCTGGCGGACGAGCCGACGGGAAATCTCGACAGCCGAACCAGCATTGAAATCATGGGCGTGTTTCAAGCACTCAATAAAGCGGGCATCACCATCGTGATGGTCACGCACGAACTCGACATCGCCTCCTATTGCAACCGCATTATCATCATGCGCGACGGCGAAATTCTGAGCGATGAGCCAAACCTGAATCGTCATCTGGCGACGGATGAGCTGGCGTTGCTGAATCAAGCGGAACGCCGCGTGAAACTCGCCTGAAAATTTTACCTGTGATTCAATTGCTGCAAATCTTTTTCATTCGTCCGGCGCGCACCGCGCGGCTCGCGCTGCGGGCTTTGCGCCGAAACAAACTGCGTTCCTCATTGACCGGGCTCGGCATCATCATCGGCGTGGCGGCGGTCGTGGCGATGGTCGCCGTTGGCAACGGAGCGAGGGCACAGATTGAGTCGAAAGTTTCCGCGTTGGGACAAAATTTGTTGACCGTTTTTGCCGGCAGCAGCCGAAGTGGCGGCGTCAACGGAGGATTGGGCACGGGCAGCAATCTGACGTTGGCCGACGCGGAAGCGATGGGCAAGGAAGTGCCGGACGTGATTGCCGTCAGCCCGGAAGTTCGCTCCGCCGGCCAGGCCATTGCCAACGGGCGCAACTGGTCCACGCAGGTTTCCGGCGAGTCCGCGCAATACCTGTCCATCCGCAGTTGGAGCCTTGCGGCGGGAACGATTTTCACCGAACGCGATGTCCGCACGGCGGCCAAGGTGGCGGTCATCGGCTCGAAAACGGCGACGCAGCTTTTTGGTTCGGAGAATCCCATTGGCCACGTTGTGCGCGTGAAATCAATTCCGTTTGTCATCATCGGCTTGCTGACGAGTAAAGGCGCCGGCATGGGGGGCAACAATCAGGACGACATTTTGATCGTACCTTACACGACGGCGATGAAGCGCCTCACCGGCGACAAATATCTGAAGTCGGTCAATCTTCAGATTTCCAGCGCCAAACGCATGGCGACGGCACAGGAACAGATTACCAATCTGTTGCGGCAACGGCATAATCTGCCCGTCGGCCGGGAAAATGATTTCAGCATTCTCAACCAAAAAGAGATTGCCGACACGGTTGGTTCCATTTCAACGATCATCACGCTGTTGCTTGGCTCCGTGGCGGGAATTTCATTGCTGGTCGGCGGCATCGGCATCATGAACATCATGCTCGTCAGCGTGACCGAGCGGACACGGGAAATCGGCATCCGCATCGCTGTTGGCGCGCAGCCGCAGGATATTCTGCTTCAATTTTTGATCGAAGCGATCACGTTAAGTTTACTCGGCGGCGGCATCGGTGTTTTGTGTGGCGTGGGCGCGGCGCAACTCACGTCGGTCGTGGCTGGATTTAATGCCATCGTCTCAACTGGTTCGGTTCTACTCGCGTTCGGGGTGAGTGCGGCCATCGGAATTTTCTTTGGATTTTATCCCGCCCGCCGCGCCGCCGCGATGGACCCCATCGAAGCGTTGCGCTATGAGTAAGGGTGGTTGCCGACGCGCAGGACGCGTCCGATCAAACTTCAAAATCAACCGGCGGTCGCTTTTCCCACCGCTTCCCGAATGGTCTTCTTGAATTCTTCAATGCCCTGATCAAACGCGGCGGAAATGGGCAGCAGCGAAACTTTTTTGATTTTCTTTTTGAACTGCTTCAGGTTTTTCCCGGCCGCCGCCTCGTCCATTTTATTCGCAACCACCAGGCGCGGTTTTTCGAGCAACGCCGGATCATAAAGCTCCAATTCGCTGAGCAATTGTTTGTAATCGTCCCACGGCGCGCGGTTGTCCGTGCCGGCCATGTCGAGCAGCAGCACGATGATTTTGCAGCGCTCGATGTGGCGCAGAAACGCGTGGCCGAGGCCGACGTTTTTGTGCGCGCCTTCAATCAAACCCGGCACGTCGCAAACCGTGAGCCGGTGCCAGTCGGCATACTCGACGATGCCGATCTGCGGGTGCAGCGTGGTGAACGGATACGGCGCGACTTTCGGCCGCGCCTTGGAAATGGCCGTGAGCAGCGTGGACTTGCCCGCGTTGGGATAGCCGACCAGCCCGACTTCGGCCATGATGCGCAACTCGAAAAGATAATCGCCTTCCTCGCCCGGCTCGCCCGGCTGGGCGAAACGCGGCGTCTGGCGCGCCGCCGTCGCAAAGTTCCGGTTGCCCAATCCGCCACGACCGCCTTTGCAAAGCACGAATTGTTGTCCGTTTTCAGTGAGGTCGGCGACCAGTTCGCCTTTGGGTGATGACCCGGCGGAAGCTTGACCCACACCTTCCTGGCTCAAATCAACTTCCTGTGCCAGCTCGCTGCCCGCGCGCCGAAACAACGGTCGTTTGCCCGTGCTCGTGCGGAGCATCGGTTTTTTATTTTCGTCCTCGTCCTCGTTCTCGTCCTCGATATTTTCTTTTTCGACCGGCCGGCCGCCGCCCGCAATTCGCCAAACCAGCGTGCCGCAGGGGACTTTGATGACGAGGTCCTTGCCCGCATGGCCGTCCATGCCCTTGCCCATGCCCGGCTCGCCGAGCTCGGCGATGAGGCGCGGCTGGTAATACTGGGCGATGAGGTTGTTGAGGTCGTGGTCGGCCTGCAAAATCACGCTGCCGCCGCGTCCGCCGTTGCCGCCGCTCGGCCCGCCCTTGGCGATGTAAGCCTCGCGATGGAACGCGATACAGCCTTTGCCGCCGTGCCCCGCCCGCGCGTAAATTTTTATTTCGTCTATGAACATGTGCTGGAAGTGTAGCAGCCGACGTAAGGAGGCTCACTTTAAAAACTGAAACCCAAATCGTTTTAGAGCCTCGTTACCTCGGCTGCTACGTTCCTTAAATTTAAACAAAAAAGGCGAGGCCGAAGCCCCGCCATGAAATTCGTTTGCGCCGGTTAATTCTTCGCGGCCGGTTCGGCCTTCACGTTCACGCGCCGGCTGTTCTTGTCAAAGGCGATTTTGCCGTCCACGAGCGCGAAGAGCGTCCAGTCGCGCCCCGTGCCGACGTTTTCACCCGCGACAAACTTCGTGCCGCGCTGCCGGACGATGATGCTGCCGGCGGTGACCGCTTCGCCGCCATATGTTTTCACGCCCAGCCGTTTGCTGACGCTGTCGCGGCCGTTGCGGACGCTGCCCTGACCTTTTTTATGTGCCATAAAAAGCTGATGGTTGAAAGTTGAGAGTTGAGAGCGTCCTTTGATATTACGCTTTGATTTCCTTGATCTTGACCACCGTCAATTCCTGACGATGTCCGATGGTTTTATGATAGCCCTTGCGGCGTTTCATCTTGAAAGTGAGTTTTTTCTCGCCGCGCTTGTGCGCCACCACGTCGGCCAAAACGCTGGCGCCGCTGACCGTGGGCGCGCCGACCGCGACCTTGCCGTCGCGATTGACCAGCAACACGCGCTCAAAAGTGAACGGCTGCCCGGCCTCGACGGCCAGACGCTCGATTTCCAACGTGTCGCCCGCGGCCACACGATATTGTTTGCTGCCTGTTTCTAGAACGGCGTACATAAATTTTCCCGCAAAGGGCCGGACATTTAGCCAGAACCGCGCCGGGCTGTCAACGCCGGAATTCTGGAAAAAACGGCTTGAAGAGAAAGGGGGCGCACCTTGGCACTGCGACGGAGCGCCGAACTCCGATTCGGCAAGGTTCGCAGGGAATCGCCCGTTCACGCCGATTCGGAGATCGGTGCTCCGCTTTCCGTGATGCCGCATAGTTGCAGTGTCAAGGTGCGCCCAGAGAAAGGTAACCGGCTTAAACCTGCGGTGGCTGTTCCCCGCGTCCAGCGAACCATTCACGAAGAAAAAGCAAATCATCAGTGTCTTTTTCGCGATGCGTGACGGCCTTCATGCGCCAAAGCAAACGCGGCGAGGCGAAAGGAATCGGCACGCCGTCCACTTCCCTCACGACAACATCTTTGGCGGCTTCGGCGTATTCAATTCCACCCGCCGACCGCAACAAGTCCACCAGGATTTCGTCGCCAATGCGGATGATATTATGTTTTTGAAGTTCTCCCGGCTGAAGTTCGCGCACGGCGTTGTCCGGCAAAGTGGCCAGCGCGGCAAAAACTTTTGCCTCATTTTCCGCATCGGCGGCGACCATCAAATCCACATCCATCGTCGTGCGATTATAGTTGGCGGCGCGCATGGCGAATCCGCCGATGACCACATATTTTGCGCCGCGCTGGTTCAGTTCACGGCACAAGTCCCGTAAATCTTCAACCGTTGGCTCGCGCGATTCTAGTTCCTGGGCCGGGCGATCATCTGGCATAACCACTGGTCCGCTTCCTCATGGGTTTTGAAACGATACACGCCGCGCGGGATGCGCGCCCCGCCAAACGCTTTTCGCCACGCGATGGCATTGGCCTTGTTGCTGGTCGCGGTTGAAAGCGCGTCCGGCGTTTTGGTGCGACACCCGACGAAGCGGTCAATCTTTTCCTCGACGTTGATGAACGGTTGTTTCACGGCGTTTTCAGCATAAGCCGCCCGGCAAAACAAAGCAAGTGACGCTGGCAGCAGGTAGTGACTCATTTTGGTGGGGCGACTGACGAGTCGGCTTCCGTACGCTCGCCCCACCGAAATGGCTGATTGCGTCACCACCGCGAAGTGCGATTCAAACTGCCAGGCAGCTTCTGCGCGTCAAAAGCGCCAGCCGCCGTCGCGCCGGAGCGGCGCTTTGGCGCGCCGCAAAGGCGGAAGGACTGGCGCAGTCCAAGACGCTTCGCGAATACCAGTGGTCGCGGCCAAGCGCGCCAGCGTTTTGGAGTGCGGTCCCGATGCATCGGGACCGCTTTTCCATTAAACTTGTTAAAAGCCAAGTATTTATCGTTTATCAATAAAAAATGCTTGACTAACGGAATTGATGGGTGTATTCATTACGCCATGAATGCGAATGAAATTTCTCTGAAGGTCAACTCCCTGTTGAATCGAATTCAAAAAATCAGCACATTTTTAAGAATCGTCTTTTTCGCCTCTGCGGTGACTTTTGGTTTTATCGGCATACTCGGATACGGCTACGAAATTACCCTGGCAGGTGTGCACCACCCCAGGCTGTCGTTTTACTTGAACCTTTCATCCCTCGGTCGCGCCGTGGAATGTTGGTTCGCATACAAACTGTTCTCGTGTTATGTCCGTGGTGATTTATTCTCTCCCACTGCCGTCCGCTATATTCAATGGATTGGAATTATCAGCTTGTTGATGGGAATCGGAAACGTTTTTGACGCACTACATCGTCAACTGCATAATGGGTGGTTTCAAAGTGTTAATTCTTCACCATGGATTGTCGAAATTATTCTTTATCTTCAAATGATTCTCTTTCACCTGGTTCATAATCTCGTCACCGGTTTTGTAATTCTTTTCATTGCCTGGATCATGGACGAAGGCCGGAAAATCCAGGAGGAACAGGAATTGACCGTTTAAGTTTATGCCCATCATCGTCAATTTGGATGTGGTTCTCGCCCAGCGGAAGATGCGGCTGAACGATCTGGCGGAGGCCGTGGACATCACGCCGCAAAATCTTTCCATCCTCAAAACCGGCAAGGCCAGGGCCATCCGCTTCTCCACGCTCGAAGCCATCTGCGCCCATCTCGAATGCCAGCCCGCCGAAATTTTGGAATATCGTCCGGAAGCCGAGAAAAAGAAGCAGCCCGTGCGAGTCTAGGATGCGTTTTTAAAATCAAAACGGACGATGAAAAATGGCGTTGCATCAGGCGATAGCTTTTGGACTGCGCTGGCAGAGCGAAGCGGCGACAGCGCTTTTGATGGAACAATTCCAGCCGTCGTTTTCTTCCAAAGCGGCGTCGCGCTTCGCTTGCCGCCGCAGTCCAAAATGTTTACGGGCCAATGTCATTTTAAAAACACGCCCTAAACCCGTGAATCCCGACGTTCTTGTTGACGAAGCTGATGCTCACATTTCTTGACTTCGTCGCTCAACAATTCCTCCGCCGACCAGCTGTGCGCTTGCGCGAATTCTGCCAGCATAAAAAATTATTTCGGCCATTCGCCTTGCGGCATGGGACGCAATTTTAATTTTGCCGGATCAATGACGATATGTTTGATGCGTTTGCGTTTCCAAGTATAGGTGATATGAACCAAACCGTCGCTCGTCTCGATTACGGCGGGGTAGGCGAAGCCGTTCGGCGCGGACGGGTCATCTTCCAGCACCAGCGCGGCCTGCCAGTTTAGTCCATCATCAGAAATGGCGACGTTCAATGGGCTGCGGCCTTTGTTGGCGGTTTTGTCTTTCGTGTTGTGGTTGTAAACCAGAAGCTGGCGTCCGTCTTTCAAGTTCACGGCGTCCGTGCCGGAATCGGGATTCGGCAAATCGGTCAACAACATCCTGCCCCAAGTCACGCCGCCGTCACCGGACCAGATTTTAAAAATCTTCCCGTTGCGCGTGCGGCCAATCGCCTCCAGTTTTCCATCGGTTTGAAATAAAATACTCGGCTGGATTGCGCCGATTTTTTTGCCATCATTCACCGGCGGCGTGGCTTGCCAGGTCTTTCCCAAATCACTCGTGCGCTCAAAATGCACGAACCAGCCGTTTTTGCCCTCAGTGCTGCTCCCGCAAAGGATGTCGCCGTTTGCAAGTTGTACGGGTTTATTTTTGATCGGACCAAGAATGCCATTGGGCAAACGCTGCGGCGGCGACCACGTTTTGCCGTCGTCGGTGGAAGTCGTCAGCATTCCCCACCAGGTCGCCGTGCTGGGGCCGACTTTATAGAACAACAACAGCGGACCATTCTTTGGCTGGAACAAAACCGGATTCCACGTTGGCAGGCGGTTGCTCTCGAAACCAACACCGTTCGCGACTTCGACCGGCGGAGTCCAATGTCCATCAACATTTCGTGAAACGTAAATGCACACATCGGGATGGCGTTCGCCGGTGCCGCCGAACCACGCGGCGACCAAACCGGATTTTGTTTCAACGATTGTCGAGGCATGGCACGCCGGAAACAGAGCGCTCTCGTAGATAAATTCAGATTTGAGTATGGCGTCCTGGCCGCTGGCCGTTGCGCAATCGCTGGCAAAAAATCCTGATATCAAAGCAAATAAGAACAACAGCGGATGTAAACTTTGAGTTTTCATAAGAACAATATCTATAAAATTCAACACCATAAAATTCGCCCGGTTGATGAAACTGTCCTGTTAAATATGCGAACGGAAAGTCAACTCAGGCCCGTTCGCGGCGGCGCAAAATACGCTCGCGTTTCTTGATTTCGCCGACCAGTAATTCCTCCGCACACCAGCCATGCGCCTGTGCGAACGATGCCAGTTCAAAAAGTTCTTTTGCCAGCGCGTCTTTGGTCAAGCGTCGCTTTGAATCGTGGCTTTCCGCAAGGACCTTGGCTTTGCGCGCCTTTTTCACGAGTTTTTCGGCGCGGAGCAGCGCGGGCAGATGTTTCGGAATGCCGTCGAGGGCGGAATGGCGGGCGTGTTTCGTCCCGTGCTTTTCCGCCTTTTTGATCTTTTCCCAGTTGGCCCAGACTTCGTCCACGTTTTTGACCTTGGTTTTCCCGAAGACGTGTGGGTGCCGGCGCACCAGCTTCTCCACAATCATCCGGCAGACCTTCTCGAAATCAAACGCGCCGCGTTCCTTCGCCAACTGGCAGTGGAAGACAATTTGCAGCAGCAAATCGCCAAGTTCCTCCGCCATTTCATGGTCGTCGCCCGCTTCGATGGCGTCAATCAACTCATAGACCTCCTCGATCGCATGGCGGCGGAGCGTCCGATGATTCTGCTCGCGGTCCCATGGACAGCCCGTGGGCGAGCGCAGGCGGGCCATCACCTTTAACAAATCATTAATTGCAGCTTTGCGTTTCATTTAATCTTAACCACGGATGAACACGGATGAACACGGATTAAAAAAATGGTAGGGCGGGCAGTCCTCTGCCCGCCGCCCGCCCAATTGCAAACCACGGCGCGCACGGAGTGACGCGCCCTACCAGCATCCGTGTTTATCTGTGTCCATCCGTGATTAAAACAGCTTCACAAGATCACCAGATCGTCGCGATGCACCACTTCAACCCGCGCCAGTTTCCTGCCGCGCACCTCGGCGGCGCTGAATTTGGCAATGCCGCGCGCGAATTCGGTCCCGTTCAAATCGCAAATCCGTACCACGTCGCCGGCGGCGAATTCACCTTCACAGCGTGCCACACCCGGCGGCAGCAGGCTCTTGCCCTTCTCGCGCAAGGCCAGCTTCGCGCCGTCATCCACGAACAATGCGCCCTGGGGATGATGGAAAAATGCAATCCAGCGTTTGCGGCCTTGCAACTTCGTGGGGTGCGCGACGAACAGCGTGCCTTCCTCTTCGCCCGCGAGCACGCGCATCAGCACATTTTTCTTTTTGCCCGACGCGATCACCAGCGGGATGCCGGAGCGCACGACGATTTTCGCGGCCTGGATTTTTGAGGCCATGCCGCCGACGGCGGTTTCGCTGTCCGTGCCACCGGCGAGTTTTTCAACCGTCGAATCAATTTTTTCGATGACGGAAATCGTTTTGGGATTTGCTTTGCTGAAATTTTCAATCACGCCGTCCACGGTCGTCAAAATGACGAGCAAATCGGCGGGCAACAGCGACGCTACCAGTGCGGACAGTTTGTCGTTGTCGCCGAATTTGATTTCGGTGAACGACACGGCGTCGTTTTCGTTGATGATGGGCACGACGCCACGCCCGAGCAGCGTGATGAGCGTGTTGCGCGCGTTGAGATGGCGTTCGTGATGTTCGAGATCGTCATGCGTAAGCAAAACCTGCGCAACGTGAAGGTTGTGCCGCGCGAAAAGTTCGGCATACATCGCCATGAGCCGGGACTGGCCGACGGCGGCGCACGCCTGCAATTCGGCGAGTTCGCCCGGACGTTTGGCATAACCCAGCGCGCCCATGCCCGCGCCGACGGCGCCGGAGGTGACGAGCACGATTTCCTTGCCGGATTTTCTCAACGCGGCGACCTGCGCGACGAGCTGTTCCAATTGCGCCGGGTCGGGTTGTTTGCGGCTGTCGGTGAGCACGCCGGTGCCGAGTTTCACGACGATACAGGCGGCGGTTTTGACGGATTCACGATGCACGCGACGAAGTTAGAGAAAAATCCGGGCGCGGAAAATGTTAAAATGGCAGGCGGGAAAAGCGGCGGAGGGCCGCCGCAGTCCAAGACGCTGCCGCGCGGATCGACATAGCGATGGCATTGCCGGAAGCCGTTTGTCGTGACGAATATCGCGAAGCGTCGTGGAGTGCGCCTGTCCTCTGGCGCTTTTAATAAAAACATTGAAATGCTGCAATCAATGGATTTTCAATGTGCCCCGGGCCTGGGCAGATCTACCAACGATCCAAAAAAATCTCCCCCCCGCAACGCGACGAACACCGCCAAACCCGCCAGATCGGCCTGCGACTTCACATTTTTGATCACGCAGTTTTCGATGCCGATTTTTTGCGCGCGGTTTTGGCGCTGGTCTTTCAGGTCGATGAACCTGGCCGTGCCGACCGATACGTTCAGCACGTCAATGCCCGTGAATTTGAGGCCCGTTTGTCTGGTAAACTCCGCCGCGCTGTTGCCGCCGGTTTTTTTTGCCGCCGCGGTGGCCAGGGAGAAAATGTTGGTCCGTCCGGCCTCGTTTTTCACGATGTCGAATTCACCAAGGGTGAAGCGCAGGAGCGTGAGGTGAATTTCATGTCTCGCGAGGGCGGCGCGGTCATATTCCACGTGAATCTCCGGGATGTCGAGAAACGGCGTGCCGCCAAAGTCCGGCGGGTTGTAGAGCTTGAAATTTTGAATCGTCACCGTCGGCTCGGTGAGGCCAACCGAAAATCTTCCAATCTCCGCGTTCATGCCGGTCTGGGCGCGGATTCGATGTTCGACCCAGACCCGGAGAATCGAATTGAGCGACAGCAGCAAAATGACGATCGACACGACCGCCAGAAGAAACAGCCGGAAAAGCCATTTGAACAACCATTTAATCATTTTCGATTTGCGATATACGATTTACGAGCCAGTGTTGAATTGCGAATCAAATCGTAAATCCAAAATCGCAAATCATACCGCCACGTCCTCCGGCCGCACTTCGAGACATTCGTCCTGGTCCTCCCAAATGACGGCGGGATAAATATTCAGCAGCTTCGGCGCGAGTTCGCGGCCCGCGCGCGCGAGCAAATGCTCGGCTTCTTCCGCGGCGTTTTCATAGGCGCGGTCGTAATCACTCGCGCGACGGCGCTGATGGTCGTCCCAATGCGCGACGGCGTGGACGGGTTCATATTGTTGCGCCCATAAATCGAGTTCGGCGCGAAGTTCGGCGGGAATTTCATCGAATGGCACGAGCGCTTCGTTGCAATGCTGGCAAATCAAACCCGACTCGCGCACGTCACGCGTGAGCAGCGGCAAAAACGGGGCGCGGCAGCACGGCGATTCCGCATAAGCCGCCGGCGGCGTGGCCAGCCGCTTGAACCAGACCTGCCGGTCGTGCGCGAGCTGCGCCGCCAGCCGGTACGCGCCGATGAGCGGGTGCGAGAGCCGCCACGCCCGGCCTTCGAGCTGGCCGAGTGTTTGCGCCAGCCAGCGCCCGAGCGTGAGGTCGTCCCAGTCCTGAAACGCCCGGCTGTATCCCTTCCACAGCGAGTCGAGCGGTGAATCCGATTCAAAGGCCATCGCCGGCAGGATGGCGCGCGGGGGGAATTTTGTCGAGCGGCGTTGCGAAAATGGAGCCAATGGCCGGGATTGGACTGAGCTCAACGATTCAGTGCCAAGATAATGGCAGGTTTCATTGGGAATTCAAGAAGAATTCGCCCTAACTCGCCACTATTTTTTCTAACTCTGTCAGTGCTTTCACTGACAGTTGCGCCCTGTCAGCGTTGACGCGCTGGCAGGGCATTGTTTTTATTTATTCGCCAGTCTTTTTCCCATTTTACGAAGTTTTTCAGTTAAATCTTTTACAACGCCAAACATCAATTTTTTACCAACTATTTGCTTCTCAAGGACACCCCTGGTGTGAAGGTCGAGCAGGTCAGTCCTAGCAGTTTGATAAACGACATTATGACTGTTTCTGTGGCTTTCTATGGTGTAGTGGCTATAGGGATGTTTCAACGCATGGCGAATCAAATCCACTTGCCGGTGGTTAAAAAAGTCCAGAGCTTGAATTTGTGATTCCAATTGTTTCAATTCTAGCGATTTTCGGTCAATGTAAGCGTGTAACTCATAAATAGCCCTTTGCATGACTTTGGTCTGTGCGACAATAAAATATGTCAGGTCATTTTCATCGGTTTCCGTATGAAGAAATGATTGGCCGTATCTGACTGGAGCTTTTCGGAGAATGGTTGAAATCGAAATGAACTCAAACAACCAATATCCATTGTGCAACATAGCCCAATAAAAAAGAGCGCGGGCAGTTCTTCCATTTCCATCAACAAAGGGGTGGTCATATGCCAGCCAGAAATGCAGGATTATAGCCCGAATGACGGGATGAATGAAATAGTCTGGCGTCTTTGCATTTGCAAAATCGCACATTGCTTTAAGCCTTTGCTCTAATTCTCCCGCTGGCGGCGGTTCGTGAAAGACTAAGCCGAAATCATCACCAACGATGCGCTTTTCGTCATCTCTCCGAAAGCGTCCGCCAGCGTCTTTACAGTCCTCCGGTAGAGTTTTTTCGGTCACTAATTTGTGAATGTCAAAAACAGTCTCGGGCGACAATGGTTTATCTTTTAACTTATTAATCCGTTGCATCGTCACATAATTATTAAAAATCATTTGTTCGTCTTTGCCGTGCGGTGGACGACCGGTTCGGATCATTTCTTTAGCAACCTCACGTGTCGTTGCCGCTCCCTCTAATTGGCTAGACGTAATCGCCTCTTCCATCAGCGAACGAATCAGGTATTTATCTTTTGTTTGTGGATTCGTAATTGGTTCTGGAGTGCCCACTGCTGCGCCTCCACCAACGTCAATCCGATGCAGGTTTTCCTGCACAAGTTCAGGAACACAAAACTGAAATGGCCTTCCTGATTTATCCAGAAATGGAATCGCTTTCAAAATTCCGATGCGTTGGAATTTTGCAGCCATCCACAAATCTTCCGAAGTATATCCTTCAATTTTATGATGTCTTAACTTGTCCCAATGGAGATAATGCCGAAACACCAATGGGTTTTTGGCCAACTCAAGAATCATTTTGACCTTGTTAGGGTCTTTCAATGCGCCGAAATTAATTTTCGGCGGAGACTGTGGAATCTTCATAATTTTCTAAGTTACTAATTTGCTACTAATTTACAAACAATTAGTAGTTGGTCAAGTACTAATTTAACTTTTTTTAGTTTTATATTAGTAGTTGAAAGTAAGGCAAATAAGGCCCAACTGATTGTGGTCTTGAAAATCGACCGCAATTAGCAGGTGTCAGTCACGCAGGGAATTGACGGTCAGAACTGAATGCAAAAGGCCGACGAAGTCGTTCCGGCCTCCGCTACCAATCAGAAACCGAAGGCATCTTGCGACGATAGCGGCGTTGCCGGGCGGAGAATTAGCCGGAGGCGGTTCGGAGAACGGTTACGCCACTTTGGTAGCGCCAATATCGGGCTGGCGCAAAGTCTTTTGGTGTGACCGTGAAGCGAGTCAGCCCGAAAGTCTTTGCGCCTGGGGGAAATCTCCACTTAAAAATGGAGCCAATGGCCGGGATTGAACCGGCGACCGACGGTTTACGAAACCGTTGCTCTACCGCTGAGCTACATTGGCTTGAGTCTGTCAACCAACCCGCACGTTTTGAACGTCCCCTATTTTGGGAGAGTTAAAGTCAACGGCAAGCCAATTCGACCGGCGTCCGGCCCCCGGCTGTCGCGGGCGCCGCCGCCAAACGCCACCGGCGAATGAGCTTGCCCCTGACGCAAACGCACGCACAATGTGTTCGCTCGGAACGCGGCGCAATGCGTCTTCAGCAGCGGCTTGCGCGGAAGGGTGGCTGAGTGGTTAAAGGCACCTGACTCGAAATCAGGCGTAGTCGCAAGGCTACCGTGGGTTCGAATCCCACCCCTTCCGCCAGTTTGATTTTCAACGTTTTATTCCCAAAGTGAAATTCGACAAAGCCGGAGGCGCGCGATAAAATTCAGCTGTGGTGAAAATGGAAGCACACCCAACAACCAAATCCGTTGCGCTAAAAATTTCCGGCGCGACGGAACTTTTAGTCGGCGGCATGAATTGCAACAACTGCGCGCGGCACGTAACCGAGGCGATCCAAGGCGTGTCCGGCGTCCGTAGCGCAACAGTGATTTTGGATGCCGGACGCGCATCGGTACGCTGGAATTCCGGCGCCGGGCAAAACGTTTCCGCTGTCATCGAGGCCATTCAGAAAGCCGGTTACACGGCGAAGGAAATCCAGGCCGGCACTTCCGCTGGCTGCGAAACCAGACCCGCAAGCTGGCAAATCAATCTCTGGCTCGGCGTCGCCGTTACCACCGCGTTGCTGGCTGGCGAATGGGGTTTCGGCCTCGGTTTGGAGCCGTGGTTTCAATGGCTTTCCTTTGCCCTGGCCGGCGCGGTCCAAATTTTCGCCGGGGGGAAATTTTACCGCGGCGCGTGGAACCAGCTCAAAATCGGCAGCTCGAACATGGACACGCTCGTCGCTCTCGGTTCGACGACCGCGTTTGGCTACAGCGCGTGGGCGTTGCTGGGTGGTGTGGGCGGCCATGTTTATTTCATGGAAGCCGCCGCCATCATCACGCTCATCAGCTTCGGCCACTGGCTGGAAGCCCGCGTGAGTGCGCGCGCGTCGGGCGCATTGGAAAAATTGCTGAATCTCGCGCCCCAAACCGCGCGAAAATTGGTTGGTAGGGCCGACCTGCCGGTCGGCCAGGACGCGTGGCAGCGCGTCCCTACCATGCCTGAAAAGGAAGTTGAAGTCCCCGTCGCCGAATTGAAAATCGGCGATCTGGTCGCGCTGCGCCCCGGGGACCGCGTGCCGGTGGACGGCGTGGTGGCTGAAGGCGATTCCGCCGTGGACGAGGCGATGCTCACCGGCGAATCCACGCCCGTGGATAAATCCGCGCGCAACGAACTTTACGCCGGCACGGTGAATTTGAACGGCCGGCTCGTCATGCGCGTAACCGCCACCGGCGAATTCACCGCACTTGCGCACATCATCGCCGCTGTGCAACGCGCCCAAACCAGCCGCGCCGACATCCAGCGCCTTGGCGACCGCGTGAGCAGCGTCTTCGTGCCGGTCGTCGTTGCCATTGCCATCGCCGCCGCACTTTGGTGGGGGCTCGCGCCGGAATCGGCCAAACACGCTCACGATTTGCTCGCGCCATTTCTCTGGCCCGCGATGACTCCGACCGGCGCGGCCACGGCGTTCATCATCGCGGCGGCGGTTTTAATTGTCGCGTGCCCGTGTGCGATGGGTTTGGCGACCCCGGCGGCCATCATGGCCGGCGCCAACGCCGCCGCGCGACGCGGCATCCTGATTCGCGACGGCGTGGCGCTGGAAAAAGCGGGAAAAGTCACCGCGGTGATTTTCGACAAAACCGGCACGCTCACCATTGGCAAACCGGAGGTGGCAAAAGCCTGGAGCACTGAACCGGGTGGGACGGGCTTCCAGCCTGTCTCCGACTCAAATACCGAAGTAAAATCAGAGACAGGCAGGATGCCTGTCCCACATTTGGCCGCCGCATTGGCCCGCAACTCCACCCATCCCATCAGCCAGGCGATAGCAAAAATTGCTTCGGAGGAAATCCAAATCTCCAACTGGAAGGAGACCCGCGGCGCGGGCGTGGAGGGAAAAATTAAACTCTCAACCCTCAACCTTCAACCCTCAACATCGCTGGCCCGGCTCGGCTCGTTGCGCTGGCTTAAGGAGTCGGGCGTGGATTTGGCGGCGGGCGAAAAGTTCATTGCCGAATGGTCAGGACAGGGCGCGACGATCGTCGGTTTGGCCGTTGACCAATCACTTGCCGGTTTATTTGCCATCAAAGACACCGTCAAACCGGGCGCGCGCGACGTGGTTGAAAAACTGCACCGGCAGAATTTAAAAACGTTTTTGCTGACGGGTGACAACGCGCTTACAGCGACAAGCATTGCCGCGCAATTGAACATCACGGCAGAAAATGTGTTTGCCGAAGTGCGACCGGAGCAAAAGGCGGACTTCGTGAAAAAACTTCAGGCGCAAGGCGAGCGCGTGGCGTTCGTCGGCGACGGCATCAATGATGCGCCGGCGCTGGAGCAGGCCGACCTCGGCATCGCCGTCAGCCGCGCCAGCGACCTCGCGCGCGAGGCGGCGGACATCATTTTGCTCAAGTCGGAAATCGAAGCAGTGCCGGAGGCGCTCGGTCTGGCGCGGGCGACGTTGCGGACGATCAAACAAAATCTGTTCTGGGCGTTTTTTTACAACGCGCTCGGTGTGCCGCTGGCCGCGCTGGGATTCATCAGCCCGATCTTGTGCGCGGTGGCGATGGGCGTGTCGGACTTGATTGTGATTGGCAACGCACTGCGGTTGTTGCGCTGGCGTTAAGCGCAACGCGCTGTCAATGAATGGGAAGCATTGCCTGTTCTCCGTTAATTTCCAGCACCACCCAGTCCTCGCCCAGATCTTTGAATCGCACCGGGATTGGGCCGTCGGGCGTTTGCATCAAGGTCGTTTCGCCAAGGAAAACAGTATAGATCTTCGCTGCGGTTTGAATTGTTACCGCCGATTTGGCGGCGTTTCTGGTGACGCCTTTTACGACAAAATATTTAACAAGTGCTTCAACCGGTTTTGCCGGACTCTTTGATACCGAGTTGGTGGGCGCGCTTGGGGCGGGCAGGTTTGTCCTGGGGGCAGCCCCTTTGGCCGGTTTGGTTGAGTTGGTGGACACGCCTGGGGCGGGCGGGTTTGCCTTTTGAGCCGGCAGGTTTGTTTTGATGGCAGTTTGATGTTCTTTTTTTATTTCCTGCTGCTGCGTGACGATTTCAAATTCTTCGGAGTTTCTGGCCGACGGCCGCAAATCGTCCATAAGCGATTCCAGGATGAAGAGGTTCACGCCGAACAAGAGCGCGTAGGAAATTGTGACGGTGAAAAGGATGTCAACATAAGGCGCATGGGTGACTTTTTTAAGGCACAGCAACAGCACGGCAACTACGATCGGAGTGGAAATGTAAGAAGCAAGGTAAATTCCGATGAAATGGCCAAGGGTCATTTGCAGTATCTGGTCCAAGCCGGTTGCGAGCGCTGCCGATCCCAGCAACCACAGAAAATTGTATTCGAATCTTTGGTCGAGTTTTTGAATCTTGATCATGCCCCAAAGCAGTCCGAGAAGGATCGCCGTTTGAAGGGCGAACTCGATGAACCGGGGCAGAAGGGTGCCAGACATTGGGTTATTCTTCTTCGGGGCCGTCCAAAATGACAATGTTTTTCTTGTCGCAATCCGATTTTTGCGTTGACCCGGTCTGCGTGAAACCCAGGGGCGAAGTCGTGGCGGATATTTTGGCGGCAATCAAAGAGCGGCGGGCGGAGCAACGTGCTTCCGGCCTCTTGCCGGAGGATCTGACTCCTTTGCGTGGGTTCGCTCTGCCAGCAAGATGCTGGCCGCACGTTTATTCCTCGCCGTTGGCGAAACCGGCTCTGCGTTCTCAGCGGCGGGGTGGGCGTTCGGGCAGACTCGTGTCCACCCTGGCGTAATAAGTTTCCTCGCCGAACCGCGCGTCGGCTTCCTGCTGCAATTTCTGCGACGGCGTGACGCTGAATCGTTCGTTCGTGTCCACGAAAATAACCTCGCCGCCCGGACGCATGAAACAGAGCAGCAACGGGCATTTGCCGGGATGCGCCGCCACCAGTTCGCGCACGGATTCCAGTTGTTCCGGTTTCAGGTGCGCGGTATGCAGCCGCAGATGAACCTGCCGGGTGAATTTTTTCGGCGCGTCCTCCAACGGCATGATTTCCTGGGGGAAAATTTTCGGGCGCTCATCGCCGGTGTTCACTTCACCGATGACGAGGATGGCTTTGTTGGGTGTGAGCAATTCGCGATATTTGTCGTAGTTCTCGTTCAGGCAAAGAATCTGCACCGAGCCTTCGAGGTCTTCGAGCGTGACCATCGAGTAAGGCTTGCCGCTCTTCTTCGACACGCCGTTTTGCACCGCGGCGATCAATCCGCCGATGCGCGTCAGGCTGCGATTCGGCAGCTCCGCGAGCTTCGCCGTGTTCGTTAGCGCGTATTTCTCCAGAATCGGCGCGAAGGGCGTCAGCGGATGTCCGGTGACGTAAAATCCAAGCAACTCTTTTTCGTGCGCGAGCAGTTCGTGCTGCGGCCATTCGGGCAGGTTGCTGATGGATTCCGGCATCGGCGGCGCTTTTTCCTCCAGCGCGCCAAAGAGCGAACTTTGTCCGCGCTGTCGATCCGCGGCGATGCTTGCGGCGCGGCCCAAAGTGCGTTCGATTTGGGCGCAAAGCGTGGCGCGCGTCTGCCCAAAACCGTCGCAAGCGCCGGATTTGATGAGCGCTTCAAGAATTTTCCGGTTCACGGTGCGGCCGTCCACGCGTTCGCACAGATCCGAAAGCGAAGTAAACTTTCCGCGTTCGTTTCGCGCCTTGAGAATCGTTTCCACCGCGACTTCGCCCACGCCCTTGATGGCCGCGAGGCCAAAGCGAATTCCTTGGGTTTGTGTAGCCGCGCCTCGTGAGAGCGCGGACCATTGTGCGGAATCACCGCCACTGTCAACCGCGTTCTCACGAACGCGGCTACGGGCACTGGCCGGGGCGAAATGGACCTGGCTTTCATTCACATCCGGCTGCAAAACCTCGATGCCAAACTCTCTCGCTTCGTTGATGTACTGGCTCAACTTGGCGGTGTCCGCCATGTCGTTCGTCATCATCGCGCAGAAAAATTCGACCGGATAATTGGCCTTCAGGTACGCGGTTTGATACGCGACAATGGCGTAGGCGGCGGCGTGCGATTTGTTGAAACCGTAGCCGGCGAACTTTTCGAGCAAATCGAAGATCTCGTTCGCCTTTTTTTCGGGGATCTGGTTTTTCTCCTTGCAACCCTTGACGAAAATGGCGCGTTGCTTGGCCATTTCCTCCCGCTTTTTTTTACCCATGGCGCGCCGGAGCAAATCCGCGCCGCCGAGCGTGTAACCGGCCAGCACCTGCGCGGCCTGCATCACCTGTTCCTGGTAAATCAAAATCCCGTAAGTCTCGCGCGTAATCGGCTCGAGCAACGGATGTTCGTATTCGATTTTCATCTCGCCGTGACGGCGTTTGATGAATTCAGGAATCAGCTCCATCGGGCCGGGGCGATAAAGCGCGACCAGCGCCGTGATGTGTTCGACGGAACTGATTTGAAATTTGCGGCACAAATCACGCATTCCGCCGGATTCCAACTGGAACACGCCGAGCGTTTCCGCGCGATTGAGCAGGTCGTAGGTTTTTTGGTCATCGAGCGGCAGGTTGTCAATCGGCACCTCGATGCCGTGCGTGCGCCTGACCATTTCGCACGTGTTGCGGATGACCGTGAGCGTTTTCAGCCCGAGAAAATCCATCTTCAGCAGGCCGAGGTCGCCGACGGGATTCATCGCGTATTGCGTGACGAGCGTGCCGCTTTCATCCTGCTTGAGCGGCAGCAAGTTCACGAGCGGCTGGTCGCCAATGACGACGCCGGCGGCGTGGACGGAGGCGTTGCGCGTGATGTCTTCGAGAATGAGCGCGGTGTCAATCAACTCGCGCGTGACTTCCTCGGCTTCGTAAGCCTCCTTGAATTCCGGCGACTGCTTGAGCGCCTTCGTCAGATCCATTTTCAGATCGAACGGAATCATTTTCGCCAGCCGGTCGCACTCGCCGTAGCTCAAACCCATCACCCGCCCCACGTCGCGCACGACGGATTTCGCGCCCATCGTGCCGAACGTGATGATTTGCGCGACGGAATCGCGGCCGTATTTCTCGCGGACATACTCAATGACATCGGCGCGCCGGTCGTCGGCAAAATCAATGTCAATATCGGGCGGGTTGACACGCTCGGGGTTGAGGAACCGCTCAAACAGCAGGCCGTAGCGGATCGGGTCCACGTTGGAAATCTCCAGCAGGTAGGTGACAATCGAACCGGCGGCGGAACCGCGCGCCACACAGGCAATGCCGTGTTCGTGACCGTAGCGGATGAAATCGCCGACAATGAGAAAGTAACTGATAAAACCGGTTTTCTCGATGACCGTGAGCTCGAGCTTGAGCCGGTCAATGAGGGTTTTGACGGCAGAAGCGACGGCTCGCTCTTTGACATCGTAGCCGCGTTCGTGAGAACGCGGATCGGACTGTTCGGTCCGCGAATTTACATTCGCGGCTACGGGCGGCTGATACGTCGGCAATCGCTTCGGATCGTCAATTCCCTCAACGACGAATTCCTTCCCCTCGGCCCTGGCGTGAATCGTGTAGCGCCGGAGCAATCCCTCCGCGATCAGTTTGCGCAAATAACCTTCGCGCGTGAAATGTTCCGGCGGCGCAAAAACCGGGAAATGCAATTTGCCAAACTCGATCTCCAGGTTGCACTTCTCGGCGACTTCGAGCGTGTTTTTCACCGCGTCGGGGGTTTCAGCAAAGCGCGCCTTCATTTCCTCCGCCGTGCGCAGGTAAAACTGCTCCGGCTCGTAGCGCATCCGTTTCGTGTCGGCAAGCTGCGTCTGCGTGCCGATGCAAATCAGGCAATCGTGCGCGTGCGAATGGCTTTTCTCGATGTAATGAACGTCATTCGTCGCGACGAGTTTGAGGCCGAATTCCTTTGCCCATGCGATGAGGTGCTTGTTGACCTTTGCCTGTTCGGCGATGCCGTGGTTTTGCAGTTCGAGGTAAAAATTCTCCGGGCCGAGCGTCTGCTTGAACCAGTCCACCGCGTCGCGCGCCTTGTCCAACTGGTCTTTGAGGATCCAATCCGGGATTTCGCTCGCGAGGCAGCCGGACATCGCGATCAAGCCTTCCTTGTGCGCGGCCAGGATTTCCTTG
>Ga0224534_1000355_pt1 | contig 30263 bp, 41 predicted proteins | sample 714E12024metaG_FD_172012 | JGI IMG/M metagenome (GOLD analysis project Ga0224534, IMG submission 172012) | Peat soil microbial communities from Stordalen Mire, Sweden - 717 E1 20-24 | ecosystem: Environmental > Terrestrial > Soil > Wetlands > Peat | place: Sweden: Norrbotten County, Stordalen... | reverse complement strand
AGATTGCTTGTGCGATTGCGCTGGCCGAGCCGCCAACGACCGCAACATAAATCGAGTGCGGGGCAAGGGGGTAATTTGTCGATCCATAGTCCACCGTATTTCCTGAAGGGTTGTCAATCACATAGCAGTCGAGAACGCCTGCGACAGCGTATACGTTGGCGAAAATGGCATCTGTCGTCCCATGGCTGTTGAGTGCCACTGAGTTCTGCCGGCGTAGCTCGAAAGCCTGAGAGCTTTCCACGTCAGAGCCTAGAATCCCCGCTGAGGCGTTTGTTACCGTATCCCAGCCCGGAACTGTCTGGTATAGCTGCGTAAGCGCACCAGCAGGGCAGGGAATCGGCCCTGTGGCGACATTAGCGAACTCTGCCGGAACTGTTCCGTCCATCCCGATGTTCACAGAGCCAAGAAGCTGATAGACATTCTGAGAAGTGTCAAGAGCGAGAACGCCTGCCGGTATATAGCTGCCCGGAATTCCCCCGATGGTTGCAATCACAACCGTGGAAGAGGCTGCGTTGCGCGTCATAAAGTAGAATCTTCCGATTGCGTCCTGGAAACGCCCCTCAGCATATTGCGGGTCGATCTGGTTTACCACGTAGGCTATGGCGCTATTCTTGTCTGAAATGATTGCCGAGTTGCTAGATGCAATCTGGCCTTGAGGTGTGGAGAGCGAAGGATTTACGCCCCCGCCAAAAGCATTATTGATGTCTGACTGCTCACCGGCAAGGATCGCCGCATCAGTCGGTAGAACGACACCCTCTGGCGTCCATATTATCGGCGGTACGCTTGTGCTCATCAGATATTCACCGTAACGCTAGTCCCGTCCGTGGTTGTGAACTGCACCTGGCCGCTGACCTCACGGCCCGCAATTGAAGTGATGATTGTGTTGACTGTAGCCACTCCAGGAACGCTCAATGCCGCGTTATTCAATGCCGTTGTGACCTGTGATGACGTGGGATTCTGGCCTAAAAGTTGCTGCCAATAGGCCACGCCTTGAGAAGTGTCGTACCAAAGCTCTCCCAAAAACAGCCGTATCGCACTCGCCACGTCCTGCGCGACGGCGTAGGGCGGGGCGGCAAGCGCAATCGACCCATTGGAGTCGAGAACTAAATCCCAAGCTGAATTGTCCAAAAGCAGCGTATTGGCTGGCGAACTCATGCGATTGGTCCTCCAGTATTTGAACTACCTGATGTTACCCCTATGTGTTTGTGCGTTGCAAACGGGATTCCATCAAATGTGCTGCCTGTGAGATCAGCCACAACGTCACCGCCCACTGTCAGATCTTCCGCCATGGTCACATTGCCCCCGCCTTGGGCCACAGCGCCCTGTAGAACGATGTTGGGAGCCTGGAGGGTGATAGTGTCAGGGGAGACGATTGTGACGCCTCCTGAGCCAAACTGGACGTACTGAACAGGGATTCCATTTAACAGACCGCCCAGATACATCCCGTCCGCGAAGTCATGTGTCCTGAAACTACCGGGGTTCGCTTGGGCTTTCGTGCTTTTGACGTTCGTGATGTCCCGGCTGGCGAAAACTGCAATCCCAATGTCTCCTGGTTGTGGATCGATAATGATTGCGTTCGCTCCACCTTGAACTCGCAGGTATGGAAGTCCGTACATCGTCAGGTGCGGAGTGCCTACCATCTGCCCGCCCGCGCCGATGCTTACCTGATTCGCTAAAATCTGTACATCGACTGTTCCTACTGGAGATATTCCGCCACTGTTTGAGCAAGCAACGACTTTGACGATTGTCGCAGTCTGCACGTTTGCAAGAGCTTGCTCTATGACAAAACGGATATTGTTATAGACCCCCCAAAGGGTTGCGGGGCGTAACATTCCAAGAGGATTGAATGAACTCATGCCGCAGCCCCCGCAACGCCTGTTTTATTGCAGTTCACTGTGGACTGCCACCGGCCTCCCGGTATGACGCATTCAAGTGTGTGCGAGATGTTGATTACCTGCCATGCCCCATTTGCCGGGGTCACTGTAGATTGGATTTGTACCGTTCCTCCAAACAAGATATTAGGGTTGAACTTGGTGTCGAAAACCAGCCCCATCATGTTGAAATACGGATACCCAATCAATCCGGTTTCAGGCGATATTAAAGGAATGAGAGGAGTGATCCGCGCTGCTCCGCGAGGGCAAATTGCCAGAATTTTCTTGTCGATGTACATCTCGAAATTGTACGCTTGCATCAAACTCTGAGCCTGAAAGAAAGCAGTGTTCCCCTGATATGTTCCCTTGGGGATAGTCACGTTCACACCGTTATTCTCAAACGCAAACCCCATTTGTTTCGCCAACTGTCCCATCACCGTAGCGACTGTGGTGTTGCTTGCAATACTGAGCGGAGAAACCGGGAGAAGTTGCGCGGCCTGAGTCGCGGTTGCCTGAATATCGATGAACACTTCTGGCATCGCCTGATAATTTCCAAATGCTTGCACGATCAATCCCGTAAATACCAGCGTCGATTGCTGCCCGTCGATAGCATTAACGGTAATTGTATTCGGCGGACCTAATTGGGGTTGCGGCATCCACGCAAGATAGGTCATAGCGTTCATATCGCTTTGGCTCAGTCCAAATATCCGAGCGCGGAGAGTTCCGCCCATGTAGCCGCCGCCCATGTCGATGTTCACACTTGCCCTGAGTCCAAGAATGGTCAGAGAGTTTTTCCCTGAAGAGAACGTGTTTGCGCCGCCAAGCGTGATAGTGACCTGCAACTGCTTCTGGTTCGCAAAAGAGGAACTAGGTGATCCCATAAGTCACCTCGTCTGCTGAGTCCAAAAAGAGTAATACCCAGCGCGTCCCTAGGCCAGTGTAGATAGGGTCGTTTGTTCCTTGCGTATCGAAGAATAGCAACCATCCGGCGAATCCAAGGTACGCAGTAGGCACAAGCGACACTAGATTCTTGCACTGCACGGCATAAGCTATCTGCGTCCCGCCAACCGAAAGATCACAGAACATACACTGATTCTTGACGTAAATAGAAATAACGCAGTTCTGCCCATCTAAGACTACTTGAAGTTGCTGAGAGGGAACGGATTGGAGGTTTATTTGTTGCATCAATCACTTATCCCTAATACACCTTTGATCCATGTTGCTGCTTGGTGTAACGTTCCTGAAGATGGAGTGGAGGGTTGTACCTGCCCACTGCTTGTTGCAGGCGCGGCGGATGGTGATTGCGGCGTTGGTGTCACATTCTTCTTTCCGGGAGTCGCGGACGATGGGACCGGAGCTACACTTCCAGGCGTGTTTGCATACGATAGAGTGACCTGCTTTACCTCTTCCAGCATCACGTCAATCAAGAGCATTGTCGCTCCCTTGTTCGACATTCTCCGGTATGAATATCGTGCGATGGTGTAGCCGTCGTACTCCGTGTCGGGAGTAAACACATTCCATAAAGACGTTCCAAGACAAGCAGTTTCCAGAGCATCCAACAGGCTCGATTTATCCGATATGCTTCCGCTAAATGCGAGAGTCACAACTGGGTTAGCTGGGGTCCAAATCTTGTCATAACTAGTGAATGAACCAGTCTCAACCGGGAACGTAGAAACGGTACTCTGTCGAGAGTAATCAAAAGAATAAGTTGAAAGCGATCCGCCTTCGCTCGGCGTAAACAATGGAGAATTGTCTGTAGCTGAAAATATCCCCCATATCGGATCCTGCGATGAAATGACTAAAGGCTGGTTTGAAGCCAAACTTATGTTGATCGATGGACTTCCCGCCGATGTACGCGGAATGGACGGCACACCGGGATAATTTGGGACATCGGGATAGGGTATAGTAGGCATCACAGTGACCCCGAATTGGCTGGACTCACTGTCAGCCAATCCATATTCCGGCTCATATCCTTCCAGATACTTTGAGCGTCTGTCGCCAGGGTGTGGATGTCGATATGTCCAAAATGGTTTGTTACGCTCCTGTCAATCGACGAAACCTGCGATCCCGCTGTCGGGAAAGGTCCACGGAGCGTCGAAGATGCTGAAGGAATCCCGATAACCGGGCTAGGATTCGCGGCTCCTGATACTTTTCCCGTCTGCCATTTACTTAGCGTTTGCGCATCGTTCAATCCGGCATAAGACTTGCTCTGTAGAAGTGCGTACATCGCACTCCACCCGGTCCCTTCGTCGGGAAATACGGCAATCTGCTTTCCGCCCTGTGCGGTTTTGTATCCAGTCGCTCCATGGTCAACGGCGAACTTCCCGTACTCAATATCTCCGGGGTTATGGGCCTCTTGTGGGATGTTTGGACTTTCACCCTTCGCATAGAACCCTTCAGCATTGGCTATCTTTTGCCCACGTGCGCGAGTCTCGTCCGATACGCCATTAACCTTGACCCCCGCCTCTCCCCATAGAGTCATGTTATTCCACCACCACTTCAACCCCTTTTTAACCGCTCCTTCGGGTACGTTGACCCCCTGGGAACGCAACCAGTTCTCAAATCGTTCTGTCGCATCCTCGATTCTGTCCCCCAGCCATTTGAAAGCGTCTCCCGCCTTGCGGATGTTGCTCTCAAACTGGCTCCAATCGAACAGGCTGGCCCCGCCATGGCTCCAGGAAGAGTAATCCAAGGTAAGGCCCGTAAAAGCCGCTGCGAGGGCTGCTATGGCCGCTACAACGAGCAGGATGGGGCCTGAGATTTCAATCGTGGAAAGGAATAATACCCCCATCGCCACACTCACCGCTCCGATTCCAGCCGCAAGCGCCGCCATGAAGGCCGCTACCGCGGTTTGATGGGCAAGGCACCAATTCAGCCCACCCTCTAACAAAGCAAAGAATTTCTCCAAAATCGGCGTAACGGTTTCGAGGAGTTCGTACCCCAGCTTATTGAACTGCGCATGGAGAAGCGCAAGCTGCATAGTCATCTGCGCGGCACTGGAAACATTCTGATTCGTGGGAGAGAGCTTTCGCGCCTGCTCTAACATCGCCGCAAATTGACGGGGGTTCTCGAAAAGAAGATTGGCAACTCCAGTAGGCATACCGGCCTGTTGGAACCATGCAAACACCTGTTCGCGGTTCTTTCCCTGCGCCCACTTCGCCATGTCTTGAAGTTCATCAAGGGCAGACCGAGCTTTACCCTTGCTGTCGATCATGGCAACGCCCATCTTCCCTAAGATTGGAATGAGCGAAGAACCAAGGCCATTTGAAAGATTCAGGCTTTCGGTTGCCAGATGAGCAATGTATCCCTGCATCTCTTGTGCAGACCCGCCCACCATCGTAGAGGCGATTCCCCACGCTGACAATGCCTGCACGGGGATGTTTAGATTTTTCGAGAGAAAACCAAGCTGTGTGTTTGTTGCAATCGCTTGCATCGTGAACTGGCGCAATGCAACAGTTCCGCCAATCAACGCAAGGAACGCGGCCATCTTCCCGGCAAGAGAGGTAAGTTCCTCCCCTGTGCCCTTAGATGCCTTGGAGATTCCGCTGATTCCCTTGCTGGCCGAGTCTCCGCTTTTTTCAAGGTCTTTAAGTTTCTGGCGAACGCCGGGAGCCTTCGCATCTACATCCTTCGTGTCGAGCGAAAGTGATACTATGAGGCTGTCAATTAATGTGGGCAAATTGAGCCTCTTTTCTCATCTGCGCATATTGCCTATTTTTGCCCGCAGATATGCGAGCTTTCCATTCATCTGAAAACGCGGGGCGCTTTCTTCCCTTAGAGAAATTGTGGACGCCATATTTACGCATTGCGGCATGGAGCGCATAGGCAGACCCGATTTTAGATTGTGTTTTATGTTGCGAAAATCGGAGTGATACAGATTTCTCAGTCTTGCCAATATAGGCTTTCCCGTTGAGAAGGTTACGAATTAGGTAGATGTAACCTTTCGTGGGCATGGCCTATTCCCTCTCGTTCGCTGAATCTACGGCGCAAATCTCAAGAAGATTATGGGCATCCTCCTCGCCGTAGATCGTTTGCAATTCATGTAGCGTCGCCAATCTCCGCCCAACTATGACCCCGATGATCTTGGGGACATTCGCGTACCCGGCTTGTGCTTTAGCGCCCCCAGCGTGGTGCCGAGCGATTCCGAGAGGCCGGCGGCAAGAGAAAAATCCAGGTGAAGTTTCAGGACCTCCCACTTGAGTGTGAGCAGTGTTTTTACTTCCTCGACTTGACTCTCAAAAAGCGGATATCCTACCTTGACCTGCGGCTTCTGGAGATTCGGAACAAACTCAACGCACTCCATCAATTCGGCGAGTAGCGGCCTGATTGCAGTAGAGGAAATGGCGAACAGTTTCTTGAGACCGATTTCTGCAAGCGCCGCCATGCCCAACTCTAAAGCTCCGTCGGGAATCTCCACGTTAGCCGCTCCAAGAGCAAGCATCACACGGATTGCCCAATCCTCAGCTTTCGTCGCTGGCATTTCAGTGAGCAGAAAAGATTTTCCCTTGTCTCTGCCCTCCGAGTCTACCGTGTACGTCGATGTTTTGCGCATGATCTCCTTACCTCACTTACACGATGGACGGGATAATAGAACCCCAATTGATAGAGAACTCGCGGGGGGTGAGTACCTTCCCGGCTGACGGAACAGCGTTGTAATCCTCCAGTGTTCCCTTATTGCAAACGTAGGCTTCGCCGGTTGCGGGCAACAGAATGACGGCGCTTAGATACAGCACGTCACGCATTGCAAGCTGGGCGGCATAGATAGCCTCGAAGTATTTCACGCTGGGGGAGTCGGCTTGAAAGGATATGGTCTGCTTGATGGCGTTGAATACCAAGCCCGCCGTCTTGCGCCCATCCACGCCAATCTGCGTCTCGGTGACGACAACAGCGGCGGTATCCCATGCCTTGTCAGCCGAGTATCCCTGCAACTGCACAGGCGTAGGCAACAGGCCCGCCACGGTGATAGTGAATACCGAATTTGCGGAAGTGATTGTACTCGCTCCGCCTGTCAGAACATTTAGGAATCCGCCCATACTTCACCCCTTGAAAACAGATTTACAAAATATCCACACTCGACATGCTGAAAGTTTGCACACTCCCACCATCCGTGTAATAGAGCGAAATTATCGGAGTTTGCCTTGCGTTCCTCGCAGCCGCCCCCGGATCGAGAATCTGCAAGTAGTAGCCGTTGGACTGAATCGTTCCAGCCACGCTTGCACCGGCGGCGTTGTTGACCTCAGCCGCCTGCGCCGAAGAAAGACTCACGCCCGTCTGAATGACGCCATTGTTGAGCGCGTTATTGATTGGGCCGTCATACGTCACATTGCCGTTCGCGGTTGCTTGCCCCACCAGCGATGCGCGAATAAGTCCATATCCGGTCGGGTCATAGGGAATGTCATTGACTGTCGTGTACAGGTTGAGCAGAGCAAGCTGAAGCTGTGCGCTCAACCAGATTTGATCGATGTACTGGTCAGCCCACGGGAAGCTCCCCGGCATATTGCCATTCGAGAAGAACGTAAAACCCGCGTTGCGTGATGCAAATGCCCCGTAGCAACTGTAACCATTCGCCAACAGGTTCTGATAGGTCTGGAGATTTGCGCACGCCGGGAGAACAGCAGCAGACTGCGCAGACTTTCCAGCCAGTGTGATGCGCCCATTGGTCTGCGAGAAATTGATGGACGCAATCATGCCCTGTACGAAGGCCGCAACATTAAGCACCAGAGGGGCAAGCGAACCAATCGCAGGGTCGCCGCCGATGCACATCACTCCATTGACGTGATTTGCTATGGCCCAAACACCAAACGGTTCAGTGGCACCTTGGACGCTGGCCTGAACGTCAGAATCCCAGCACTCCCATAGAACCTCATCATCCTGATCGCTGAACCATGCAGCGAACAGTTTCTTGTCAGCAAGGTCCGGCTCAAATAAAGTCACCATCGTAGCCCAGTTCTGCGAAAGTCCCCACACCCTTGTCATGGCAACGGATGGAGTATCAACATCGGCACCCTGCGAAAGAACCGCGCCCGCTGCTGCTGTGGTCAGAAGATCGTCGGCAATCGTTCCGGTCCCGAAAGTGATTGTAGAAAGCAGCCCAGTGGAGTTGCTGGTGAAAACGAACTGGCTTGACACTGAACTCCAGGATACCGCGAAATTCGGCGTAGTGAAAGCCGCTTGTATTGCCGCCGCCATCAGACTTTGACTTGCCACACCCGTTAAGCTAATCGAGGCCGATGTAATCGCTGTACCGTTTACGGTCAAGGTAAGTACACCCGTGATAGCCTGCATTTCGGCAAGACTGTAGTGAGCGAAGCTACCCGATGTCAATGTTGCAGCACGAGCCGAGGCCCCGTTATAGGAAGCGAACAGAAGCGCCGATGGAAGCTGCGTCCCATTCACCATGCCCGCGAAATAGATAGACGCATAGGCATACTCTGCCGATGACGGTCCAAAGAAGTCAGAGACAGATTGTGCGCTGGCAAAGCTCGACACAGTGCCAGTTGGCATCAATACGTTCTCTGTCAGCACCAGACCATTCATTACCAGACCCGCGCCGCCAGGACTGAGGACGCCTGGAATTACATTTGCGATTTGTGAAGCCGGGATCGTCATAAATTCTCCTTAAACGTCTGCACCTTTGATGGTGTTCATTTCCAAAGTATCTGCCGACTGTAACGGAACAACCACAATCGGATTATGCTGCAAATTCATTGTGAGTTCCCACCTGCGCTCATACTGCTCCTCGCCCGTGACCAGCGGAACTTCGCGTCCATCGTCACAGTAAAGCGGGGCAATACCTTCGGGAAATTGTGCTGTTGCGTAAGACGTGCGCCAAACCGTCTTGACCGCCGCGCACCAGTCGCCAGCCGATGCGCCGTAAAAGTCAGCTTGAATCATTATGCGCTTAGGCCCGATAATGTCACTTTGGAAGTTCACGCCGTCGTATGTGGAGCGAGGAACTTCAAGATCAACAGATGAAATCTCCGTCAGTTCAACAAAGCTGCCAACCGGCATTGCAACCCGGTTCACCTGAGCGCGGATGACTTGAGCGGCTCCCACGAACGGCTGTATGAACGCGCCGAGCGCATCGAACACTGAGTCCAACGCAATTGAGGGCACGTATTGAATCGGGGCGCTCATCAGTTCACATCCTGTAGCTGAATTGCGCAGCGTGACCATAGCGGCCATTGCTCTAGTACGGCGACTGTAAGCCACGTCTGCGTTCCAATAATCACAATGTCTCCGCCCTGCGAGTTGACGCGCACAATGGCGTTCAATTCGCCGCGTAGGATGATTGACTTGGTAGCACCTTGGATATTCAGGCCGTCGAGGTGGCGAAGATCGGCAGCGGTGAGAGCTTGGACTTGCGCGAATCCGGTAACGGGAGCGGCATAGCTCGGAACCTGCTTGAGGCCGGAGCCGATAGCATATCCGGTCGATGCCTTCACGGTGACAAGGATATTCGGGTTCACCGTATCAGTAACCGAGTTGGCAAGTGAGCGCAGATCCATCAGTCTCGCGCCTCATACTTTCCTGTTTCAGTATTCAGCACCATCACATCGCCTTGGCTGACACGGTATCCCGTGCTGTTGAGCATTTGCCCAGTATTGATAAGCGGCTTGCCCTGTGTTCCAGAGGCAACCGGCTCACCTGCTGCAACATCCCTTTGCGCCTGCACTACATCACGGGCGCGAATGTTCTGTGGATTGTTGCCAAACTTGAGGCGCAATCGGAGAGTCGTTTTAGAGAGGGGCGGGGCGACCAGATCAATGATGCTCTGCTTGAGCGCCCCATCAATTTCTTCGCCCATATACGCCAATGTGCGATGCCCGTCCATCTTGGAACGCTTCAACTCGCCAGCCATCATCTCAGGCCACTTGCCGGATTCATTCGCAACCATGGTGCGAAAGAAGGGACGCGGCGGAGAGGGGAACCTGCCCTTATGCCCAAACTCATTCCAGAAAGCAATCGGAGCCTGATCGCTGTCGATAAATCCCACCTGAACTGTTCCGTGCGCCCGCTTTGCCAAGTCGAGGAGCTTGGCTGTCACCGCGTCGGACATCTTTATTGCTCTGGTAGCCATATCGGCACCTGTTCCTCGAAAACCCCATCACACGAAACCTTGACTGCCGAAACCGTCGGTAACTCCAACTCTTCATTCTCGATTCGCTCCAGATCGCGCTCCAATTCGGAAGCGTCAATCGAGAGCGTAACCGTCATACCGGGCGTGGAAGCCAATTCGTTCCCATCGGCGTACCTGTGAATCCTTCAACCCGCGTCGGCTGTGGGCAATACTGCATTCCCCGATAACAAGTAGTCGCTTGCCAAAAGGCAGATCCATAGGCGCTTTGCGCGAACCATGCGCCGCTCCCAGGCGTTGCGGGAGTGTAATCGAAGGAAGCCCCCACTGCGCCCTCATTGGCAGCACTGACGCGCCCCACAGGCCGGGGCTGGCCATCTGCGGTAAGCAATCCGCTCAGGAACGCGATGTGAGCCGTCACCATGTTGAGGAGCGTGCCGCGCAACGTCACATTCTGCACGATGCTGCAATCCGTGTTGTTGAGATACAGGCCAGCTTCCGCGAACATCGAAGCGAAAAGCGCGGGATTCGCACTATAAGCCGCTGCAAACTCAGGGTAGCGGCCAACGAAAACGGCGGGATTGAACGAGGCAATCACGAATTGGCTGGCTCCATTACAACACCATCAATTTTGGCCGTCTTGCTCATCGGCTCGAACCCCGTTTTGACCTTCTCCGCGTTCTTCGCCTTCGATTCCGCTTCCTGGTCTGAACGCGCTTCAAATACAGCCCGTGTCTTCAAAGGCCCGAATCCCGCATAAGCCGCTTTCCACTCCGCCCAGAACTCCGCATCGACAGCCGTGGTAGAAAACATCTTGGGCGGAAGATAGAGGCCGCTTTCAGTCTTCGCCTCGTAAACCCCCGCAAGCGTTACGGTCAGGTTGCGGTTCTTAGGGTGATGCAACACAAGGCCGTTTGGTAGACGACAACCGATGAGAACTGTTTCCTTTGCCATGATTCCCTTTCAAGGAGCGGCTATAGGCCGCGCTGAGGCCGCATCTCTGCGACTCCTGTTGAACTGCCTTGTTGCGTTGGGCCCACTGCCTATGACAGATCACGCAACCTTTCCCGTTTGCCCGGATGTTCTCCGGCGTGCGGGGGTGTCCGTTCTTGCAATGCGTTGCCATTCCACGATCTCTGTTTCTCTGGGAGACTGACATCTTCAACCGGGTTTCTTCTGATGCCTTCTTGCCCAGATTGCCATGTCCCTTTTCTTTTCCCTGATGCAATTCCGCATATCGTTCCCTGCGTCGCATCCTTCGCCTCTCAATGCCAGTACAACCGAACATCTTGAGACTTGATTCCTTGTTTGCAGTTGCCCTTTTTGCTACCGCTTCTGGCATCTGCTTTCTGCCCGTCAAAAGCTCCGAGTGCCTCTTTTTTTGTTCCTCGGTTCTCGGAACCCCCGCGTTCCAGCCAGCGCATGGAGGAATTACCCCCTTGAACCTTTCTGATTGCGCCTTGCAATATTCCTTAGAGCGTTTCTTTCCCCGATTGCTCGCCGCCGCCTTCGCTCTCACTTCTGGCGTGTGGCATGTTACCGCCAGGAGCCTATTACCTTCGTTTAGATGCGCCTTCATCCATTCAGATTTGCGCTTCCGTTCTTCTTCCGTTACAAGGCGTCCCGATTGACCCTCGCCGCCGTCTGTTCTGTTTCGCAAGCAGCCTGTTCCAAGATCGATTCGCCCATGTTGTTTGATTAGGCGAGTTTCTTCTTGAAACGCTTCCTGTTCGGTTAACCCTATTGCAACAAAAACAATCCTTGAAGGATCAGTCGGCCTACGGGTGATTTTTCTGTTCTTGCTGTAAGCCCGGTTTCCCCTTCCCTTGCCAACATAGTAAGGCGTTCCTGCCGCGCCATGTTCTGAATTGTTTGCCCGTAGGTACATGTAAACATAGAAGTTGTCCATGTACCTATTTTAGCACAAAGTGTCACATTCAGCACCCCAAAAGGGAGGCGATTAAGAATGGACGGAAGAGCAAAGTCCCCCAAGTGCCCTGGCTTTGTTTCTGCTTGAAGCTCGACAGTTCAATCTTGATGGGATGCGCACGCAGCTTTTCGGTAAAGGCGGTGGTTGCCGTCCTCTGTCCCTGCATCTCGTCTGCGATCAATTGCACGAGTTCCCCGGAGGAGGTCGAGTATTCGGGAGCCGTCTCAATCTTCATCTTCGGGAAGTTCTTCTTGAGCATATCCTGCACATTGACGTTGAACTTACTCGTCAAGGTCAGATACACCTGAGAGGCCGGAGACATTGCCAGTGTCAGTGGCGAAGCCATGTCGAGTTCGACAAGGCCGTTAGCCTGTGCCACGAGCTTCCCATACAGAGCCTTGATGTCGTTGTAGACCCATACAGCCCCATTGTCTTGATCGGTTGCCTTCTGCGCCCATGTCACAAGCGTTCCCTCAGCGATGGGAGCAATGGGGGCCGACAGTGACGGGTCATTGAGCAGGCCGTAGTTTGCCAACCCAGCGATGCCGAAGAAATAGCTCTTGTTCTGGAACTTGTTCAGCGTCAGAACAGAAGCAACGCGCTGGCGATTGGCCCAGTCAATACGAGCAAGGCCCATCTTTTCCAGTTCGCGTTCGCCCCACTGCGTGATGACCTGATACGTGTAGGACTGGCGCTGTACCCAGTTCACGTTCGCGCCAGCAATGCCCGTCTCAGAGTAATCGCCGTAGGAAGAAACCATGCCGGTAGACTCGACAATCGGAAACATCGCTGTTTCGAGAGTCCAGTCGCCCTTTTTGGTTTCCTCGCCAACAATCTCCGTTGCCCTCATCGGAGCCACAAGGACTTCAATTACCTTGGGGTCGATGTAGGTAGACAAGAACGCGGGGATGCCGCTATTCGAGACTGTCACCAAAGCGGGTTGAGCATCCATAGCCAGCCGACCACCGCGTTCCTTTTCGGTCTGCTGCAACTGGGCATCAACCCCCATGAAATTGATGCCCCATTTCTGCGATACTGATTCAAGATGACGGTCCATGTCAGCTCCTTAATTTCCCCACGTTGAGATTTGCACAAGCTCGCCAACAGCGGCGACGGACTTGGCAGTGAACTTGGTAATGATGCCCTGTGCCGTGATAACAATGGTGCCAGAGGCGGTGTAAGCGGTGCCGGGGATGTTGAGGCTATAGAGTCCAACCCCGCCATACGTGCCGCTGATGAATCCAGCAATGCTCGCGCCAGCCGGGATGCCGCCCGTGGCTGTGATTGGCATTCCGGGGAGAAGTGTGCCGGTAACTGCGGTCACGTCCAGTACAGTTCCGTAGGTGGTCATGCCCGTTGCGCTAGCGACATAGCTCGCTCCGCGAACGCTGATGGTATAGACGCCCGCAGTTGCTACTCCGCCACCACTGACAATGCCAGTAACGGTTGCGCCAACCGGGAAGCCGGAGGCGGCGCTTGCGATGAATTCGCCGACCGAGACAAGGCCTGTCGATGCGGTGATCTTGACCACATTGCCAAAGCACGTGCAGGTTACCGCGCTGGCAGTGTTCGTGCCGCTCAGCACGTAGGTTCCTGCGCCGCCCGTGGTGCCGCCGCTATCCTGCGATATGACGGTTTGGTTCCCGGCGATGCCCGTCACATTGCCAACCGTGTCGCCGATGCTGATAAGACCAGTGACGGCGGTCACGTCGATGCGGGTATTGTCGCCCGCATGTGCGCTGGCGGTGAACGTTGCTCCAAGGGAGCCGGTATTGGTTGAGCCGAGCGTTGCGGTGATCGCCGAAGGAACAGCAGGCAATGAACCCACACCCGGAAGAACAGAACCATCAGCGTAAAGCGCGTAAATGGCTTCGCCGACCGTGCTGGAACTGGTGCCTGCGTTCTTGGCCAGGAAATCACCTGCAACCATCAGCGTCACAGGGAATCCGGGGGGAATGAGCATCCCAGCCGCCTGCAAATACTGCGTGAGCAAGCCTTGCTGGTCGCGGTGAATGAAACCGGACGGAGCAACGCCAGATTCGCCGAAACTGTTGACCGTGCGTCCATCTGGAGCAACCCACGCGAACTTTCCGACAGTTACGCCGCCAGGTCCGGCAACGAACGCTCCGCCATCAGGAGTGAGGGCAGTAGCACGAGGATTTGCGCTGGCAAAGTCTCCCTCTACCCCCAAAGGGTTGTAAAGGTTGACTCGCGTCTGAAAACTACCGATTAAAGGGCTTCCCATGATTCTCTCCTCACATCACCTGAATTTGACGGCCTGCGCCGGTGAACTTCTCTTCCACTGAAACCGCATCGAACGCCACTCGCGGCGCGGGCTTGGATGCCTGATGCGCCAGATTGAATAGCGCCCGGAGAGCCGGAACGCCGCTCACGTCCTTGTGATCGACCTTCATCTGGTCAAGCGCGAAAGTGTAAATGCCTTCCGCTGAATCCTGGGCCAGCACATCACCAACCACCGGGCGAACTGCGCGGCGGGCTTCGTCGGCGGAGCGAAGGTCAGCCTTGAACTCATCCATTGCCTTTTTCATGCCATCCTCAGCTTTCTTCTTTTCCTCTTCTTTGGAATCCTTGGCCGAGCAGTCCTTGGCCTTTTTATCGGCGGCTTTGCGCTTTTCCATACGCTCCTTGCGCTCTTCCTCGGACTCCTCTTCGGAGTCGTCGGCGCGGCGCTTTTCACGCTCGTAACGCTTTTTCTTCTCTTCGAGGGTTTCCTCTTCGCCGTCCTTGGCCTTATGGCCGGACTCGCCCTCCTCTTCCTTTGCCCACTCCTCGAAGGAGAGGTCCTTGGCCGTTTTTCCGTCTTTGGCCTTCTTGTCCTTTGCGGCCTTCTCTTCGCGGGCCTTCTTTTCGGCCTCGGTTTCCTCTTCGGATTCCGCGTCCTTGGCCGCTTGCATCGCGGCAAGGGTTTCTGGCTTGCGAAGTTCCGCGTCCATGGCCAGGAGTTTGGGTTCGAGCGCACGAAGATCGCACTGCTTGCGCGTCAGGCCTATCACCATTGGCTTGAGAGCGGCGTCCGCTGCCAGCTTGGGCGATGCAGCACAGAGAATTGCGTAAAGAGCTTTGCCGAATTTCGTTTCCATCTTCGTCTCCAATTCGTTGTCCGCCGCCATCACATCTGCTCCGGCGCGGCCTGATTTAACCAACGCGACGTGATTTCCCTGAATATCCCTCATCACCCCGTCGTACCTCTGACCCTCGTACATCCCCGGCGTCATGTCGGCGCGGTAGCTGTAGGAACATGACAGTTCCCGCACGGTATCCGTCTCGATTCCCGCTATTGCTTCCACGTCCCAGACGCACATATCCGCCATCAGGTACGGGGCAACAAACTCCACATCCGACCCGATTGTCCCCGCTATGCTGTCCTGTTTGGGATCGTCCGCGTTCACCTCGATATGCTTGAACATCAACTGCTTTGTTTTGAAGGATGGAGCCGCTTTCGCAAGCTCGCCTGGATCGCGCAACAGGTAGTACACCCTGTCTGGCGTCAGCCCTAACTCTTCCGCTTTGGGGATTTCGCGTCCGTAATAGGGATTGACCGTCGCTTTGGAGATGGGCGTGCGTTCGATACGCAACTGCCCGTTGTCCTCGTAGTGCCGGTTTTTCAATGCCGAGTCGCAAGCGATCTCCATAGCTGTCTCGATTTCGAGAATTGCACTATGAAAATAGGAGCGCAAGACCCCACTTGACAAAAGAAAGGCATTTGCCTTATAGTGGTTTTGAGGTTGCCTATGACCCGCTTCCCCTTATGCCGCCGTGGTCACAAGCTGAAAACCGGCAAGGATGGACGCCAACGCTGCCTGATATGCCAGTCCAGATACCTGCGGGAGTGGCGGGCGAAACAGAAAGGAACCCATGCAAATAGATGACCTGAGAGACACGCTGGCAATCGAGATCACACGCATCCTGCTGACAATATCAGCTGCTAAAGATTTCTCAGACATTGAGAAAATTCTTTCGCGTGCCTATCCGCTGACCGACGCTGTATTGGCAAAGCGCAACGTATCGCGACCTGTAATCACAAAGCGTGAGCATCTACCTTCCCGAAACCCGGAGAGGGGTGGATGGTCCTCCGCAGATGCAGTCGGAACGGCTGAATGTAAGGCTACGGTCAGCACGCGCAATGGCTGAGATTTTCGCCAACGCGGTATTCATCGCACTCGCCATGCTGGCATGGTGGGCTATTACGTGCTGGAGGCACAAATGAACATAATCTCTGAAAACACGTACTGTTGTGACGAATGCAACGAAACAAAAGGTCCGCTTGTAGAACTTGGCTCTAAAGGAGACGAGCAGGTACTCGTTTGTCTGGATTGCTTGAAAAAGGCTTATGCGTTGCTGATTACTCCTGCGTCAGACGCATCTACAACGCGGTATTGATGTGGCCAGTATGCGGCTTGCAAAACATACGCAAGAGCGCGCTGGCAGGTCCTCGCTAATAGAGGCAGGAGAGTACCGAAGCTCTCCACTTAATTTTCTCCTGATGGGGTGAACGGCAACACAGACCGCCCTTGGCACCGGCAGTTAATTTCCTCGCCCGGCCAGATAAAACGCTGCACCGCTGAATCCCACATCCCCTTAGCAATATCGTACCGCTTACCGTTCATGGCGACGTGCGTAGGCCGTGGCGTTCTCCCTGCATGGCTGTGCATCCAGATCGATTCCTTAATTCCTAGTTCCTGCTGTCGAGCCTTCTGGACTATGCTGTTCGCCTTATTTGCCTGATCTCTGGCGATAAGCACAGCCCTGTTCGCCGCGACGTGGTAACGCGCCCGAATCTCCGCCGCCATAGACTTGAGATCGCGCCCCGCCGCATAGTTGCGCATCACGATACCCTCAACCTCTTGCAGGTATTGCGCCGGTATCGACTTGATTAACCCCACATTCTCCGCCAGGGACGCCTCGAACGCATCCCGCATGGCCGGAGTCATAGTGAACTCAATCGACCAGCCGGCCTCGCGTAGAGCCATTCGCATAGCCGCGCTGGTGCCCCTGAATTGGTTCTTGAGGAACGACGCGGCAACCTTGGGAGCCATGTCGTCAAACTTACCCTGCCAGCGTTCCGCCAGCTTCCTGAACTCGAACTGCATCTGCTCTGCCGGGGTTGAGTCGGACGCTAAAACGGGCGGCGCGGCCTTGCGCTGTGCCTGGAGCCAATACTCCACAGAATCGGCCATCTCCCTCATGAGAGCGGTCATGCGTCGCTGATACCGCTGCCGGATACCGGCATTGGGCCAGATAGCGCGGATTGCCTTCACTTTGCTGGCTTGCATGGTTCACTCTTCGGCGGGAAGCCGAGCATAGGGTGTGTCGCTTTGACAATCAGGTGAATGTCCACTAGTTCCAGTTTCGTCAGCGGCCTTGGCTTGCGCAATATGAATGTGTCGTTGCTCATGCTGTCCCCCTTCCAAGTTGCGCCTGCTCCTCCGCTTCATCCGGCGGCGCTATCTCCTTGCTTATATCTATTCCCTGGTAGCCCGACTCTGGGTCACGAGCCAGCCGCTCGCGCTCTTCTTGCGCGTCGATCACCCCGCGGTCAATCAAGTTCCCGGCTCGGATACTGTCGTTGACGCGGATGGTCGATTCCTGCTCTTCCGTCATTTCGTACAGCGGTACAAACTCAAACGTGATTTCCGGGTCAATCGCTCCGTACATCGACATCTGAACTATCTTGAACATCTTGTCTATCGCATCACGCCAGTGCGCCTCTTGCTGGGCGTGAATGTAGTCGTACCAGATGCGAACCTCGCCCTCGGCCACATTGCCAAAGCCTGATGGAGTAATGCCCGTTAGAACGGTTGACGGCATCCGTGACACCACGCAAAGCTGCTCAAGCGCCTGGGCCTGCAATTCGTGTAAGCCACCCAGCGGTACAGCTAACTGCTCAAGCTCTTCGCGATCCTTGTCCAGAGCCATAACGCCTTTATTGCTTCGCGTGGCCGTGAATAACTTGATACGGGCGAACAGGTTTGAGCCATCATCCCCGCCTGTGAGTACTTGGTCCATTGCGGTCTTGAGAACTACGATAGAAAAGTTGTTGATGAGGTCAGAAACGCTCTGCCGAGTACGCAGCCAATTATTGACGTAAGGCTCCGCACGTTGCGAAAGACTCATACCGGAGAAGTTGAACGCGGGCTTGAAGATGTCGGGCACTTCGTGTGTGATTGTGACGATTAGCCGCGATGCGTCCCAATGCTCACCCATGACCCACCAACTATCCGGCCTGTAGAAGTTCGGGCTGGAGGGCGTCAGGGAGTTGTACATCAGCGGCGTAGTCCAGATCGGATCGACGTTATTGAATCCAATAAGGCTGTCTTTCTTGACTGTGCGCGGGTCGATGATGAGCGGCGTCTTTAGGTCTGCCCCTTTGATATTGATGAGAATCTGCCCCGTTCCGTAGAACGCATCATGTTCAGCAGCCTTGCGGATGATGCCCTGAATTCCAAGTGCAATGAACGCCTGCTCAATCTCCGTGATCTTCGTCTTGGTCGATTCATCTTCAGTGTCCGTGCTATTGAATTTAATCCACTTGCGCGTCAGTTCCGTGGCCAGCGCCGTTGCCATGTTGCGGTACTCCGAGCGCAAAGCCAAGAGCATCAGGTACGGATAGCCGGGGAAGCCTTCGATATTGCTGTAGGCATAGAGTTGTGAGCCGAACTGAGGCCCAGCGTCCATTGCCAGACGCGCACACTCGTAACCCGGCTCTGAGTCCATGGCCACCTGGGGAGTGACCCCATGCGGCGCTACTCCCTTCGGTATCACAGGGATGCGGATAGGGTAGTGGACGCGCTCGACTGGCTCCTCAAGAGCTAACCGAATCGCAGACGGGCTGATTCTCTGCGTTGCAAGTTCGTTACTCTTACGTTTCCTTTCGCGGTAACGGCGGACACGATCACGGCTGCTTGACGGCTGCTCGGTAGGCTTTTCGTTTTCCATTAAAGGCTCACTCCGAAACGATTATGCACTAATTCTCTCATTTCGTCACGCAGGTAGTATCCCTCAGCGAAGAAATCTCCTAAGCGTGTCCAACCGTTACGGAAGTCAAACGGACGTGACCCACGCCAGCATGGGAAGCTGCTCCGCACACCGTCGCGCAAGGCAATCTGGCTCTTGGAATACATCACTGGCATAGGCTCGGCCAGCATTTCCTCTTCTGTGCGTCGATACCTCATTGCGCCCTCATTGCCGCATCTAGCGCGGCTTGGTTGATATTGAGCGATGACGTTACAGGCGACGCAAACGCCATAACAAACGCATCTGCCAGGTTAGGCGACGGCACACTCCCACCGATCCGCGTAGACTTTGCCAAATCTTCCTTGCTCTCCACCTTCACCCTCCCGTTACGGTCAAAATCCCGCTTTGGTGTTGATAGTTCCGTTTTCAGTTTCTCCAGATGCGGCATATCGCTCGAAATGCTGATTAGGTCATCGTCTCTATACTTCTCCCCATGGTGGATTGCATTGTAGGTATTCCGAAAACGGTCTGCAATTCCCCACCACGTCTGAGCTTTGAGGTTGCAGAAATAGTCCTTGTTCTTGATTCTGTCCTGCCTATCACTCACATAATACTCTTCAGGGCGCTCTACCGCGCTCCCGGCATTAAACTTGGCATACCTCACCCGCAAATGCTTATCGCGCACTTGGTTGAGTTCGTCGAACTTCGCTCCGGCGGAAGCTCCCACACCGATGCTGTCGTACCGGATGTCTGCCTTCCGCGCCCCAGCCGCCAGGAACGTGCGAGTGCATGACTTGAGCAGTTCATCCTCACGCGCCCGCCACTCGTCAGACCATAAGGCCACGCTGCCGTGAGCGTAGACGTTAGCGCAGGCGTCCTCTCCGTCATCTGCCACATCAAATCCGATGGTGTGCTTGCCTGTAGCCTCAAAGCCTAGTTTGATATGCGCATCAATGGATGCCTCAATCCAACTGCGCTTGATGACTGTGCCCTCTGTGTCCTCACGCGGCTCCCCAAGGTAGATGTGCCGATAATCCTCCTCTGACTCCGAGCGCGTCCGCTCAATTATCTCAAGCATCGTGTGCGACACAAACGGATTCTCGTCATAGTTGATCTTGCGCAGAATATAGCGAGTAGGAGGATTGACCACGAATCTCTGATAGGCGAAGTCACTGGCGAACATCGGATTAAAGATGAGCCATATTTGCGACCCCTCTTTACGGATAGTCGGCTCCAATACTTCCCACTGCTCTTTCGTGAGAAAATGCGCCTCCTCAATCCAGAGAACGTCCACATCCTCAAGCGATCTAATTTCCTGTAGATTGCGGGCCAGCCCATAGAATATAAACTCACTGCCTGTGGTTTTATGAACGATTGACCGATCTGTAATATCGAACTCTGCCGCCAGCCCAAACCGTTCTATTTGCAGCTTGAGGACCGTGTAGACCGACTCCGCTATTTTGTTCTGGAATTGACGCGCACAGCAGAAACGGACTTTGAGAGTCGAGGCCAGGAAGATTGCAAACCCGGCAGCGTCCCAGGACTTCGAGCTTGAACGCCCCCCGAACAGTACCCGGCCACGCGCCGGAGTTGTCCAAAATTCGCGCAAACATGGATTTAATGTTGGGAGTTGGGCTATCGCGCTCATTTCGATGGCCTACACATTCCGCAAGAGCAATTAGGCGCATGGGCCGGTCTGGTAATGTGGAAAGGTTTTGGTCGGGGTTGCGAGTCTCCCTCGTCGGACTGTGACCGCACTCGCATCAACGGCTCCGCAGCCGCCGTTCTTTTTATCCGTCTGTCCTCTCGGCTCTGGATTCGGGCGTTTGAACTATCCCCCGATAGGCGCATGACAATCACTTTAGACCGGCTGCGATCTTCCGCTTTGGCTTGAGCATCAATAGCCGCGAGTAGCGCATTAGGAATTCTCATGGAAATAAGTGATGTATCACACATGACGTTCTTGCTTCTAAAGCACAGAACATTGAGACTAGGGCGAAGTTCAAGTATAAATTCCCGTTCCTTTTTGTCGATTTCGCAAGCCGGGAACTCTCGGTATTCAGCATGATGAGCTATTTTCCCATGAATGTGGTTTTTACATCTCCGTCTCATGTTCAAGGAACTCCCTACATATAAGCAAGTTCCGTCCTTATCGTAAAAAATATAAATTCCGGGAGAAGCTGGGGCGAGTGATAGCTCTTTGAATTCCATGAATACATTGTATCACTTCTTTTCGGCCAGCCCCGCGTAGAAATCATTAAGCGAACGCACGACGATTGGCCCACCATCCGCGCCGGTTACCTCTGTCTTGTCTGTAAATAGCTTCAAATGCTTGCCGAGGCGCTCAAGGTTCTGCCCCTTGTCGGCCAGCTTGATCTTCTTGCACAGCCCGTATGCGTGTTTCTGATCGCCTGTCCCCTCAAATAATTCCGTGACTTCCAGTCCAGCAACAGCCATACGCGTCACATCGTCAATGTCTGCGATTTGCTTCATGCTGCCGTCAGATTCGAGCAGCGCCCCCGGATCGTAGAACGCGAGTTTGGCGAGTTCTTGGAGAACGCGGTCCGCCGTGATCTCCAACCGCGCAAGCCGTTTCCCTGTCTTTTCAGCAATTTGCGCGGATACTCTAACATTTCCCAACAACCGCGGTCCCTGTACCCCGGCAGTCTTTTTGCTGTAACCAGCTCTAATTGCTGCGTTTGTAGCGTTCATGTCGATGAGATATTCAGCTACGAATCGCGCCTGCCGATTTGGGAGACCTTTACTCATTGCTAAATTGTACATCCTTAAGCGTACTCAACTTGACCGTTTCGCTCATGGCGTGATTATAGCGCGCTTTTCCTCCCCAATCACATATTTGACAACAAAGCAGCTATGTGCATACAATCCCTCTATGGACGATAAAACCGTATCAGCGGTGATGAGCTACCTGGGACGCAAAGGTGGGAGACCTCCTATCATGCGTCCTTGCCCCAAGTGTGCCCGTACAGTGAGTGCCAGAGCTATGCAGTACCCGTGCCCTGCACACACATCAGCAGCGGCTAGGAGATCTTCTGGAAAGATTTTCACCCGCGTAAACACTGAGCGAAACTGAGTTATTCACAGTTTTTGCACAACTAGATGCGATATTGCACTTGACATACAAAGCCGTTTTGTATACTCTTTAATCATGCAAGGGAGGAAACAAAAATGACCGACTTCGCTCACCTGGACGCCCTGCAACAGTCGCTATATCGCGAAGAGGCACGGCTAGGCGCGGCTAAGACTGAGCGCGAGAAGGCTTTCCGTGTACGCTGCATCGCCTCAAAACGCAAAGAGATAGCCTTCGAGAAAGAGCACTTGAAGTCAATTGAATTGGATGCGTTCGCAGAGATCGAGGCAATGACCACCGATGAACTTCTTAACGAACTGGAGGATATCCAATGACGGCATCAGAGATCAGAAGAATGAAAATCGGATTCGAGCACAACGTCCTTCCCGGAGAAGTATATTCCGCTTTGGCTCTCATCGAAATCGCCGCGCAACTTGCTGAAATGAATAAGGAAAAGGCGAAGACGGACAACAGAGGACCATACGTCAAGATGCGCGAACAGCTTGCTGAGGAAGAAAATAGTTACGTTGCGTATCTCTACTTCACCCACCCAATATCGGGAGAGCCTGTACTTAACATCGGCGATTCCGATACGCCGGGATCTTTCAAGGTGTTCCGGAGGCGGATGTGACTGGCTATCCACAGTCTGATCACCAGCCCGCGCCCATCCGGTATGGTGGGCAACCCGCCCGCAAGGGCATGAAAGGCACAGAATGAACCGACAAGAGCAATTGGACCGCCAATGGCACGATACAGGCTACGAGGATATGGGCATAGGCTTCAAGCACGAGCCTACCGACCCGCGTACAGACGGCATCCCGTATGACCTCAGCAAGCCCATCGCGCCGTCAGACGATATGGGTGGGCTTGTCGATCACGAGTGGATACGCAAAAACCAGTACGAAAGCGATCTCCTTGCGCCAGCCCGCGGCTGTCTCATCGGCTGCATCTTGGGCATGATTATCTGGGCGCTCATCTTTTGGAGCGCCTATGAGTGGCTGAAATGACAACCGTGAAAAACTCACCTACGAAGAGAGAAATATGGACATCAAGAACATTTACGATGTAGTAATCTTTACGTCTGCCGCGCTTAGCATCAAAAATGCGGTGGTTGAGGCTATCAATAAGAAAGCCGACCTGTGCGAAGCCAACCTGAGCGGAGCCAACCTGAGCGGAGCCGACCTGAGCGGAGCCAACCTGTACGGAGCCAACCTGTACGAAGCCGACCTGTACGGAGCCGACCTGCGCGAAGCCAACCTGAGCGGAGCCGACCTGCGCGGAGCCAACCTGAGCGGAGCCAACCTGCGCGAAGCCAACCTGCGCGGAGCCAACCTGTGCGGAGCCAACCTGCGCGAAGCCAACCTGAGCGGAGCCGACCTGCGCGAAGCCAACCTGCGCGAAGCCGACCTGAGCGAAGCCAACCTGCGCGAAGCCGACCTGAGCGGAGCCAACCTGCGCGAAGCCAACCTGCGCGGAGCCGACCTGCGCGGAGCCAACCTGTGCGGAGCCGACCTGTGCGAAGCCAACCTGAGCGGAGCCAACCTGTACGGAGCCAACCTGCGCGAAGCCAACCTGCGCGAAGCCGACCTGAGCGAAGCCAACCTGCGCGGAGCCAACCTGAGCGGAGCCAACCTGCGCGGAGCCAAGAACCTCGACCCGCTGGCTATCGCCCGGCTGCAATTCATCCCCCCAGAAGGTGGATTTATAGGTTGGAAGAAGTGCCGCAACCAAGTGATTGTCAAGCTGTGGATTCCAGAAGATGCGAAGCGCAGCCACGGCACAGAACGTAAGTGCCGCGCATCGAAGGCCCAAGTTTTGGAGGTGTTCGGAGCAGAAGTAGGTGTTTCCGAATTGCAAACGGAAGTGGTCTACCGCAAAGGCGAAACAGTTACACCCGACAGCTTTGATGATGATCGCTGGGATACCTGCTCAAACGGCATCCACTTCTATCTGACGCGGGAAGAGTCTGAGGCCCACTAAGCCATGACCAAACGCATCCAAGCCGTGCCCCTGGCCGTACTCCACCTGCTTGCAAAGTGGGCGCTGGAACGCCTCCACGCTATCAAGGAAGGGAATCATGCGTAACCTCGACCTAACCCTTAAAGCGATTGTCATTCTGGCGGCGCTCTACTTTGCCCTAGAAACAATCCCCACCATCGCGGCATTTGTTGCCGTGCATTGAAAGGATTACGAAAATGCGACCAGGTGAGAGATTAGACCGCGCCAACGGAACTATGCCCTACCGCGAAGAATCACGGAGCCTTGACCCGCGAGAGGTCACGATTAAACCCGGCTGGAATGTACGCGACATGACCAGCACAGAATCCCGCGAGTGGATTGCCACACTGAAAGCGTCGATCGCGGCACGTGGACTCGATGAGCCTATCTCAATCAGGTACGAGCGCAAAACAGGCGTGGCTACCCTCGTCGACGGTCAGTGCCGGCTCATCGCTTGCCGGGAACTTTGGAATGAAGGCAACAAGGTTTGGGTTAAATCCAAGGTGGTCGATGGCGACGAGGCGGAACTCACCATCAAATCCCTCGTCTACAACTCAGGCCAACCGCTCACTCAATGGGAAGTGGGAGCCGGGTGCCGGAGGCTGATCGGCTGGTCATGGTCAGTACGCGATATTGCCGCCCACATCTGCAAGCCAGTGCGGTACGTCACCGAGGCTCTTGCCCTCCACAACGTTCCAGTGGAAGCCAAAGCCATGCTCGCCGCCGGCGAAGTCACCCCAGGGGCCGTACTCCACGCCGTCAAGGAACATGGCGCCGAGGCCGCGGTGAAAGTCCTCAAGCAAGCTGTCGCCGCGCGCCCTGCACCGGCCAAGGCCGCCCAGGCGACGCTTCCCGGTACTCCGGTGCCCAAGGCAAAGAAGCAAAAGCCAGTAACCCGCGAGAAGAAGCCGTCTGTCCGCGAAGAGGCGCTGAAAGCCGTGGAGCCACCGAAGCCGGTTGACCAAGGCAAATTCTTCAATCTGGCCGTCGATTGTCTCCGCCATGTCATTGCCGATGACCTGCCGTTTGACAAGATTGAAACTCTAGCCTTTGCAGCACTCGCCGCAGCTGGTCTGAAAAAGTAGTATACTGAAATTGTCCGCCGCCTCCTGCGCGTGGATTAAGGTGCTCCGGCTCGCTACCGGGACCGCAAGTGGCAGGGGATGTTTCTCAAGGCATCCCCGCCAGCCTCACCTTGAGAGGGTAGAATGACGAACTCTTGGTTACGTCTGTGGCACGATCTTCCAGATGACCCAAAATGGCGCACCATCGCTCACATCGCAAACGAACCCATCGCAACAGTTCAGGCGGTCTATCTCCGCTTGCTGGTTTCAGCTTCACAAGCAGAACCACGCGGCGAGGCTCACATTAACCCCGTGGTCACAGCCTCAGCCCTCGACATTGAAGCCGATAGCATAATCCGTATCCTTGAGGCCATGCAGGGGCTTGTTATGGACGGCGATCACCTAACCGGATGGGAACGGCGGCAGCCGAGCAGAGAAGATTCTAGCGCCGAAAGAACTAAAAATTGGCGTCTGCGTCACAATGCGTCACAAACAATCGGTGACGCACGCTCTGTTTCTGTGACGCGCAAGCAAGAACGAAACTCTCCTTTTAATCAATGAAATCAAACAGATACAAACTTTTATCATTCATCGGCGCTTTTGCTTTTCGGGCTTTTTAGGTCTGCGTCTACTCTTATCTTATCTAGAGTCACGGCGCGTCACAATGCGTCACGTGACGCAAATGAGCGTCACAATGTGACGGAAGGGCTTTTATGGAAATCGGAGATCGCGTAGTGCGGAAGCAAAACGAGCAGAAAGGTTATATCCACGACGTTAGGCAGGGGCGCATCATTATGGTCAATGTTCGATGGCTCGGTGGTGTAACGGCGGGTGAATGGCTACCAGCCGAAGAGGTTCGCGTATGGGACAAGCTGCCACTGCCACCATTACCTGCCCCGAAGCGGCGCAAGCGATGGCACAAAAACACGTTGAGGATGTGACTATGACTAAGAAGTCGAAATGGAAAAAACTCAGACCGGACAGCAACGAAGCCCTTGAAACCGCGCTCTTAGATGAACGGAAACTGACAGCCCGGTGGTATCAGCGCATCAATGGAACGGTTGCATGGGAACCGGGCGAAAGAGAACGACTGTACGCCCTCATGGAATCTCAGTCCGACATTGTTGACCGCCTTATTCAAGAGAACGCAGTGGAACAGTTCGCGGCTCTGCCGGATTGCTGACCCGCATCACCGGCTCGTTCCGAGTATCAGCCGCCGTGCCGCCGTGGTCTTGCACGCTTCCAGCTGTCTCATCCGATATTCAGCGGATTTTATAATTGTTCCGTTGGTGTCCTGCACATATTTTCTACTCAGCAACCATGACGGCAAAGCAGCCGCACATCGTAGAGCTGCTACTTGAGATTGAATCATGCTATTGCCGCCTCGTACCGTGCAGCATACTCGCTTTTTACAAGGTCTATGATCTTCTCCATAGCCTTTGGGCGGCTGCAATCCTCCGCCAGCATAACCATTTCAACTACAGCTTCCCACTCATCAACACCCACTGGAGGCATGAGGACCACTTTCTCAAAGTGCTGGCCGTAATCTTTGGTCAGTACCGCCTCGAATCTGTCTTTGGTCATTTCCCTTGCGGCCTTCAAAACAGCCTTCTTGCCCCGCACTCCGCTGGAAACCTGTCTCAACACCTTGAGGTTTGCTCCGGTGACTTCCGTCAACTCCGCCATTGGAAGATCGTCAAGAGCCTCTTCCGTCTCCCACGCTTCTTTCGCATAACGGTACGACTTCGGCCAAAGCGATTTTATCCACCGCTCCATGCTGGCGAATGGCTGGTCAACGTCCGGGTCCAGGTCGAGCTTCCATAGCTCCAGCTTCCGAGCTACCCGCAAGGCACGCATCCGAGAGTGGAATACTCCCTCCTCTGCCCCTTCCATGACCCGCATTGCCTGTTTTACAGCCAGCGCAGCATAGGCGACAGGCTGAGAGGTCAACCCCTCAAAGTCGAAGGCTGTAATCGAATCCAAAGTCTCGGAAAATGTTTTCATATCTCCGTCTCCTTGTAGATCTGCCGCGCTCTGGCAATCATCTGCGGAACGACGTTAGGGTTGCCGCCGACACTCACAACAAAGCGCGGATCATTTACGAACCATCCGAGCGCACGCCGCAAGACAACAAGACGCACGGCTAAATGTCCAGCCGCCCTCTCTTCCTCTGGAAGCGCCGCTAAAAGCAATTCCTCAGTTACTCCCTCTGCAACTTTCATTGTCATGGTTGGTTCCTCTCAGGTAGGCATTTCCATAATTCGTCAATTCCGTACTCGGCGATGATGCGCTCAACTCGCTCTTGACGCCGCCGATAATACGCTTCCACAGGGTATAGTTTACGCCTCAAGTCTGCAATTTCAACAGCCGTATTTCGTTCTGCCGCAGCCCAATAATTCCGCTTTCCCGGCTCGACGGCTTGGAGCATAATAAACAGCCCGTGCCGACGCTCTAGTATCTCCAGCCGCTCCAAGTCAGTCTTGCGCTGCTCCCACTCCGGGTTCTTGCGAAACTCATTCAGCGCCAAGTCTCGCACCCGCAGGCCCATCGCTGAAAGAATCTCATCTCGTGTGCAGCCCGCAAAGCATTTCAGCATCACCCATCCATCTTTACTCTCTCGCACACTGAGGCTTCTATTACGATCTGCGTGGTTATGCAGCCTTGTTGGGCAACGGCACATAAAGCCCTTCCCGGCCTTGACGCCGTGGAGTTGCTTCGCAATGGCGGAGGCGGTCACTTGAATAACTCTCGAATCCTTTTATTGTCGATTGCGGCTGATACCTGCCCTTTGGTTGCCCCTGGCGGTACAGCGATCTTCAAAATTCTACAAAGACCGAGTTGCTTTTCGGTCGGCGGGTCGCCGCGCCATTTTACATCCCGCTGGAGGTATCCTTTCACTCCGCCATGGTCCATAATCCACCTGTCGGCGAGGTTCATGGCTCCCGGCAAATTCTGCGAACTCAACTCCGCCACCACGTCTCCCACCCGCCCACGTATCTGCCACTCTTCGCGCAAATCTTTTGTGATGGTCACGAGGTCGCGGTTTACGGCGATGCAGTACCCCTCTGCCGACTTTCTCCACGCCAGTTCTGAGAGCCTGCTAATCTCCGGAGGATAGTTCACTTGGAACAGGGAGATATTCTTCGCAAGAGATTCCAACTGGTCCAGGCTCTTAACGTCTTGCACGTTTGCCGTGGGAAACTCTGCGGCGATGCGGTCCAATTGCTGCTTTGCTACCGTATACTTTTCGCCTTTGAGATCCAAATCTTTTGGCAATCCAAGCAGCGTGGAGATAGTGGTCAGCGAGTGTTTTGCGCTGTTATCCACCACATCAATCACGGTGCAGGATTCCTTGCCTTCAAAGATACGCGTACCACGCCCCACTTGCTGGACATATCGCAATTCACTTTTCGTAGGCGCCGCGGATACGATGCACTCAATTTGCGGGTCGTCATATCCGATTCCGAGAACGTTGCAGTTACAGAGCACATTAAACTCGCCCGTCTTGTGGCCGCGAATCTTTTGATGCCTGTCCGGATCGTCTCCCCACACTGCCTGTGCCGGCTCTCCATGCGCTGTGAACGCCGCCGCCAGGTCGAGCGCGTGTTGAATGTCTACCGTGAAAATCAGCGTCCGTTTTCCAAAAGCGTGCTTGTACCACTCTTTTACGATGATGGCGTTCCGGGCCGGGGTGTTCACTTCCTTCTCCAATTCGTCTACTGCGAAGTCGCCGGCGCGGGTGTGAACCTTGTCTAGTTGAGCTTTGCCGTTCACGCGGTATCCCACGAGGTCGCACAGCCAGCCGTCCGCAATGCCTTTTTGGATTCCCATGTCGAACACAATCATGTCGAAGAGTTCTTTCAGCCCCTTGCCGTCCGTGCGGTTTGGCGTAGCGGTAATGCCAAGGAACAGGGGCCCGTCCGCGTCCGGCTCCAATAGACCAAAGTGTTTGTAGACTCGCTTGAACGAATCTGAAATTCCAATGTGCGCCTCATCTTGGATGATGCAGTCGAAGTCGGAAGGAATGAACCGCTTGATTCTCTCGGACCCCTTCCGGCCCAGTGTCGGCACGGAAGCTACTACAAAGTCGGGAGGATAGAACCCATCAAGGTCCGCGTAGCTCCCTGCCATTTCCACGGCCACACGCAGACCGGGGTTCCACTTCAGCATTGCGTTCTCCGCTTGCACGGCCAGCGTTTCCATGTGGACCAAAAATATGACTTTCTTTTTGAATCCGTGGTGAATCCGCAGGTTAGCTGCGATAGCTGTTTTGCCCAGTCCTGTAGCGAGTACGGCGAGTTGCCTGTTCACGCCGCCCTCATAACTTTCCAGCGAACGGCGCAAACAATCTTTTTGGTAATCGCGTAATTCCAAGGGATTCTTCTTTCTATAGAGGAAACAGGGCGGTCCCCTGATGAGAAACCGCCCCATCCTACGCCCCTCCTCGGCGCTTACAATAAGTTGAGTGGTTCCTGCCAGCCGAGTGCGAGCAGGGCCGCGTCGATGCCTTTCAACTCATCGACGGCGCCGTCTCGGATCGCTATGAGGTCGGCGCCGTCTCGGATCGCTATGAGTTTGTCGCGTTGGATAACCAAATGCCGCGTTCCAATGGCGATGTGCCGCGGCGTCTTCTTTGGTGCTGTTTCGGGTTCAGTCTTCTTTGTGGTCATGGTACTCCCTTTCAAGATAGTTTGGTTGCGGTGAACTTGCCTTTGATGTTGCAAGTGAAGATGCGATAAGCGAACGGGCTGTGGCGCAACTTCATGAACTCGGCTTCCGGCACTCCGTGCCCGTAACTCCATTTCGCCGTTTTGAACTGACAGACCAGCGTTCCGGTGACAGGATCGTACCCCACGGCAATCAGTTGATGGTTTGGGTCGGTGACGCCGTGCATGGCTACGTCAGGCGCGCGCTCCGGCTCCGGCGAGGGTTTGGGCACCACCGCAACCGGCGGAGCCTCCCGCGTCTTGCACGTCACACAATGCCTTACCGCGAGGCTCTTGAATCCGGGCATGGGGTCCATGACAATTTCATAATCCCCCGGCGCGGTCCAGACCTCGACATCCAATGTGCAGACAGGGCAGCGTTCCCATTTCAGGTATTCGTAGCCCGCCGCGAATAAAGCCTCTTGGTTCGTCGGAAATGGCATGGCTATCCTCTTCCAGAGCCATCGCCATCGCCAGAGCCATAGCCAGAGCCATCGCCATAGCCATAGCCATCGCCATAGCCATAGCCATAGCCATAGCCATCGCCATAG
>Ga0224534_1000349_pt1 | contig 30488 bp, 28 predicted proteins | sample 714E12024metaG_FD_172012 | JGI IMG/M metagenome (GOLD analysis project Ga0224534, IMG submission 172012) | Peat soil microbial communities from Stordalen Mire, Sweden - 717 E1 20-24 | ecosystem: Environmental > Terrestrial > Soil > Wetlands > Peat | place: Sweden: Norrbotten County, Stordalen... | reverse complement strand
CCTGTTCTCACTCGATGCCTATGCCCCGAAGCGGTGAGTTAGGTACTACGCGCCGACTGGCAAAACATGGCCTCTGAGCTGCGGCAATACCGGTCTGTCATGGGATAGCCAGGAAGGTTCCGCTAGCGACTAGACCGCTGGACTCCCCCTTTCCCTTTGCAATGGGCTGACAGGCTCGGCGACGCGCCGAAGAGCTGCGGTTTCGCATCGGCCAGTTCAGCGAGCACGGGTTCCGTCGGTGGAGTGCCAGGAATCGACTGTGCAGCGCGCCGCGTTCGCGAGATACTCGTATCGGTGCACGGCCCCTTGCTTCCCTCGCAAGGCAACGGGGGTCGTGCACCATCTATCGACACGTTTGCCCACCGCCTTGAATGACTGTCGTGCCAGAGGCGGCGCTAGTTGGACAAGAGCTGCCGCGTTGTCGACCGCTCGAGCGTGAACACGGCTTCGGCCACCGCCTCAGCAGTGTCGTCACGCGCGTGAGACATGCTCGCGCAGTCGCTCCAGTGCGCCGGTTGCTCGGTGCTGGATTGTGTGCTCCACGAACGGGGCGATAAGGGCGGCTCCGACTCCACCCGGCTGTTGGTAAGTCACGGTGAGGTTGACCGTTGTCCCGCTTCGCTCCGGACTCAATTCGAACGTGAGACTCTGGCCGTCGTCGCCTGCCGAGGACCAGGTGATGCTCCGACCCGGTTGCAGTGACGTGATCACGATGGTGGTTCGAAGCGTGTAGGCCCCTACCTTGAGCACCGCCTCGAACTGAGCGTCTTCGCCTGTTGTCTGAGCCGCGACGGGGGTGAGCTGCTCGAGACCCTCGATGAACACATCCGCGCGCTTGTAGTCGGCCAGACATTCGAAGAGCGTGGCGGCCGATGCCGCGATCGTCGCCCGCGCTTGAACGGTCTTCTTCAAGCTCAACTCCTCCGGAGTGGTTCCTACGCGAGCCCATGGGGACGCGCTCGGGCCCGCCACGTGCCGGCGGAAGACGAGCCGACCCGCGCTCAAGTATCGCGGACCGACGAGCTGGCCGTGACAGGCTTGTGCGGTCCGGCTCGTTCGTGGCGAGAGCCCGGTCCCACCTGGCCTTAGGCGGCTCAGGTGACACCCTGGCTAGGCTCGCGCCCCGGTGAGACCGCTCAGCCGTATTGTGCCGATGCAATCCCGGGTGGCGGACACTGCGGATGTGCTGGCAACGCTTTTGCAGTCGTCACCGGATGCCGTCATCGCGGTCGATGGGGACGGGATCATCGTGCTCGCCAGCGAGGCAATCAGGATGCTGTTCGGTTTCGATCCGGACGAAGTGGTCGGCCGCGACGTCGAGATGCTGGTGCCGGAGGAGGTTCGGTCCATCCACGAGCAGCACCGGGGGATGTTTGCACAGGCTGCCAAGGCGCGTCCGATGGGTCTGGGCCTCGAGCTCACAGGTCGGCGGCGCGACGGAAGCGTGTTCCCGATCGACGTCAGCCTCGTCCCGTTCTCAATCGGTGACAGCCGGTTCGTCGGGGCGTTCGTGCGCGATGCCACCGATCAGCGTCGTCAGGAGGCAAGGCTGCAAGCGATCAACGAGATCACCCAGCGCCTGCTTGGCGGCGAGCCGAGCGAGGCCACATTGGGGCTGGTCGCGCGCCGCGCACGCGGCCTGGTCGAGGCCGCGGCGAGTTGGGTGGTCGTACCGTCTGGTAAGGACGGCCTTGTCATCAGCGCCAGTGATGGAGAGGGAGCCGGATCTGTCGTCGGTATCGAGATCCCGTCCGAGACGAGCGTCGCGAAGCGGGCGATGACACAAGGGGCGTCGATCATCGTCGCGGACCTGTCGACCGAGACAGGCGTTCCAGCCGAGGTGAGAGCGCTCGGTTTGGGACCTGGCCTGTTCTGCCCGCTGAACGCCGAGGAGCGGGTGTTCGGCGCCCTCGTGGTCGCTCGGCTCCGCGCAGCGCCGGACTTCAGCCCAGACGACACGGCTCTCGTCGAGGTCTTCGCCAACGCCGCGATGGTCGCGGTCACCTTGGGAGAGGCGCGCATTGAGCTCGAGCAGCTGCAGGTTACGGCCGAGCACGAAAGAATCGGGCGCGACCTCCACGACACTGTTATCCAGCGGCTGTTCGCGCTCGGCATGGGCTTGCAGAGCGTCGAGCGACTGACCACCGGTCCGGTGGCCGAGCGGATCGATCACGTTGTCGACGGCCTGGACGAGGTCATTCGCGACATCCGCGAGACGATCTTCCATCTCGAACGACCCGCGATGTCCGACTGGGGCCTTCGCTCGGCGGTCACCGGTGTCGCCGCAGCTGCCGCAGAACAGCTCGGCTTCTCACCCCGTGTCGGGTTCCAGGGGCCTGTGGACTCGGTCACGAGCGTGCAACTGCAGCCCCAGGTCGTCGCCGTCTTGACCGAGGTGCTCTCCAACGTCGCTCGACACGCCAGGGCCTCGTCGGTCGAAGTGGTCATCACTGCAGAGGACGGCATGCTCATGGTTTCTGTAGCCGACAACGGCGTCGGACCTCCTGGGGGGCGAACCGCCGGTAACGGGCTGCGAAACATTGCCGACCGAGCCCGTGCGCTCTCCGGCTCGGTCTCGATCACGCCTCGCAGTCCCTCGGGAACGCTGGTCGAATGGTGTGTGCCAATCGGGTCGTGAAGCCGGCCATCTGTCGCCGGGTGCGCCGCACGGCCGGATGAAACGTGACTTTCGCCTCTAACCGGAAAGGGCTGCACCGGCCGACTCTTGAGACGTGGATTGCGAGCAGCGACAGGTTTTCGAGGATCTCGGCCGTGATGACTGTCTCGAGTTGCTGCGGGATGAGCCGGTCGGCCGCGTAGCGCTTACAGCACGCGCTCTACCGATCGTGCTCCCGGTGAACTTCGCCTTGCTCGACGGCGACATCGTCTGGCGGTCGGCTGAGGGTACAAAGCTGAACGACGCCGCAGCGGGGTTCGTTGTGGCTTTCGAGGTCGACCACTACGAGTTGGACCATCAGCAGGGTTGGAGCGTGATGGTCCAAGGACTGGCGCACGTGATCACCGATGTCGAGGAGCTCGAGCGGGCAAAGGCGCTCCCACTCGAGCCTTGGGCACTCGACGGGGTAGCGGACCGCTATGTCTGCCTCGTGCCCAACATCGTGACGGGCATGCGCGTCCGCCAGGTCTCAATGCACTGAGCTCACGCCAGAGCCCTGACATCGAGTCCGGATACCTGCTCAAAAAGGCCCAGCGACCGAACGCGGGCCCGGAACCGCCCGCCGCCCGTACACTTGCCGGCGTGGAGGCGGTGCCTACCGAAGCCGTGAATGGCGAGGACGGTGGCCTCGACCGCGTCTGGACCGTGCCGAACCTGATCTCCTTCACCCGGATCGTGCTGCTCGGCGTGTTCTGCTGGCTCCTGTTCGGCCCGAACGAGCGGATCGCGGCAACCGTGACGCTGATGTTCGTCGGTGCGACCGACTTTCTTGACGGCTATCTCGCGCGAAGGCTTCACCAGGTCAGCACCCTGGGGAAGGTCCTCGATCCGCTCGCCGACCGGGTGGTGCTGGTGACCGCTGTCCTCGCCATTGCAATCTACGGTGCCGTCCCACCCTGGCTCGCAGCAGTTGTGCTCGGCCGCGAACTACTCGTCTCTGTGGCCGTCGTAGTGCTCGCTGCGCTCCGGGCGAGACGGATCGACGTGGTATGGGTGGGGAAGGCGGGAACATTCGGGCTCCTGTGCTGCTTCCCATTGTTCCTGCTCGGAGACGAACAAGCGACGTGGGCCCGTGTGCTGACCGACGTCACCTGGGTGGCGGTCGTGCCTGCTTTGATCTTCAGTTTCGTCGCTGCCGCCGCGTACATCCCGCTTGCTCGCCGGGCGCTCGGCGAGCACCGGCCAGAGCGCGCTCAACATGAGGCGGTGACCTCGTGAAGGCCGTGATCATGGCGGGCGGGGAAGGCACCAGGCTCCGGCCGCTCACCGCCAGCCAGCCCAAGCCCATGCTCCCGATGGCCAACGCGCCGATGGCCGAGCACGTGGTGAACCTGCTCCGGCGACACGGTTTCGAGGAGATCGTCGTGACGGTCGGCTTTCTCGCGAGCACGATTCGCACCTATTTCGGAGACGGGTCGGAGCTCGGGGTCCGTCTCGTCTATGCGACCGAGGAGACACCGCTCGGGACCGCCGGCTCGGTGCTCAACGCGAGAGACGAGCTGGACGATCGCTTCCTGGTCATCTCGGGGGATGTCCTGACCGACGTCGACCTGACGGCGATGGTCGATTTCCATGCCAAGCAAGGCGGGGTCGCCACGCTTGCCCTCCAGTCCGTGGAGAACCCCCCCGAGTTCGGCGTCGTGATCCTTGACGCGGACGGGCGCGTCGAGCGCTTCCTCGAGAAACCGGGCTGGGGCGAGGTCTTCAGCGACACGATCAACACCGGCATCTATGTACTCGAGCCGGAGGTCTTCGACTGGATACCCGGCGGCCGGGCAGTCGATTTCTCCGCTGACGTGTTCCCCTTGATGCTCGAAGCTGGTCGGCCGCTGCACGGGTACGTGGGAGGCGGCTACTGGGAAGACGTCGGCACCTTGGACGCCTACCTGAGGGCGCACACGGACATCCTCGACGGCAAGGTATACATCGACATTCCTGGTTTTCGGCTGCGTCCCGACGTGTGGCTCGGCGCAGGTGCGGAGATCCATCCCTCGGCGGAGATCGTCGGGCCTGTGCTCATCGGCGACAACTGCCGGATCGGAAGAGGCGTCAAGCTACACGGCCATTGCGTGCTGGGCGCCAACGTGCGTGTCGGCGACAACACCGTCATCGAGCGGTGCGTCATCCACGACAACGTCTACATCGCCTCTGCGGTGAGCGCCCGAGGTTGTGTCATCGCGCGCTCGTGCGATGTGCGCCAGGGCGTGCACCTGGACGACGGAGTGATCCTCGGCGAAGGATCAAGAGTGGGGCGCGAGGCCGTTGTCGGTGCCGGCGTGAAGGTCTACCCGCACAAGATCATCGAGGCGGGCGCCGTCGTGAACTCTTCGATCATCTGGGAGTCCCGAGGCTCGAGGAGCCTCTTCGGGCGATACGGCGTCGCGGGCATCGCGAACGTGGACCTCTCGCCCGAGGTGGCGCTGCGCGTCGCTCTGGCGTACGCGACCACGCTACCCAAGGGCGCCACCGTGGCCACATCGCGAGATTCCAGCCGGGCGGCGCGGATGTTGAAGCGTGCCGCGATGGTCGGCATCACCGCAGCTGGCTGCAATGTCGAGGATCTTGAGGCCGCGACGGTACCCGTGACCAGGTTCCTGACCCGTACCGGGACCGCCGTCGGAGGCATCACGGTCCGGCTCGTGCCGGGGGATCCGCAGTCGGTGGCCCTGCGTTTCTTGAACGAGGACGGCATGGACCTCGATGACGCCGCCCAGCGCAAGATCGAGCGGCTCTGCGACCGCGAAGAGTCGCGCCGGGTGCTCGCGGCCGAGATCGGCGACGTCGGTTTCGCGTCAAGAACGCTGGAGTTCTACACCAATGAGCTCACCAGCCTGGTCGACCTCGACGCCATACGAGCGGCGAGATTCAAGCTCATTCTCGACTACTCCTTCGGTACCACGAGCTTCGTCATGCCGAGCGTGCTGGCCAAGCTCGGGGCCGACGTTCTCGGGATCAACCCGAATGTCTCGACGTCCGGCGTCATCAGCTTTGACAGGACAGTGCACGCGGCTCGGCTCGCCGAACTCGTTCGGTCCTCGGGCGCCAGCCTCGGGGCGATATTGGACCCCGACGGGGAACAGCTGACCCTCGTGGACGACACCGGCCACGTGCTCGAGGACCACGAGGCCATGCTCGCGCTCACCCTGCTCGTCACGAGCGCGGAGCCCGAAGGCGTGATCGCGGTACCGGTGGACGCGAGCCGCCATGTGGAGGCAATATGCGCCGCGACGAGCTCAGAGGTGCTGTGGACCAAACTATCGGCCACGCAGTTGCTGGAGGCTGCCGACTCGCCGCGGGTCCGCTTCGCGGCGAACACCTCCGGAGGCTTCGTCTTCCCCCAGTTCCTGCCGGCCCTGGATGCGGTGGCCACCCTCGTGCGGCTTCTCTCGCTTCTCGCCTCCAGGCAAGAGGCGCTCTCGCGCGTTGTGGCCACCCTCCCGGAGACCTCTGTCGTCCGACGGGAGGTGCCGACACCCTTCGAGCAAAAGGGCCTCGTCATGCGCACCCTCGTCGAGCAAGTGAATCCGGCCGAGCTCATCCTGCTCGATGGGGTGAAGACGATCGATGACAACGGCTGGACCCTCGTGCTACCCGATCCGGAGACCCCCGTCACCCGCATCCACGCCGAGGCGAGAACCCGGGCCGAGGCCGAGCAACGGGCCGAACGGGTGGCCAACGACATCGAACGGATCCTCGCCGAAGGCACGGCCTGAGTCGCGCATGAAGGCCGGGCATGGCACAGGTTCGGCGCGGTCACCAGGCCGGGCGGCGCCGAGCCCGGCGAGTGGCTACCATCGCCGCAGCGTCGGAGTTCCCCGCCCCGCCGAAGGAGGCGTGTGAGATGGATGTCCCGCAGGACCTGAGATACACCTCTGACCACGAGTGGGCGCGTCTCGAGGATGGCAAGGTCAGGGTCGGCCTCACCGACTTCGCTCAGGAAGCCCTCGGTGACATCGTGTTCGTCCAACTGCCGTCGGTAGGTGACACCGTCGTCCAGGGCGGAGAGCTCGGTGAGGTCGAGTCGACCAAGTCCGTGTCACAGGTCTATGCGCCAGTGGGCGGGACTGTGGTCGAGGTGAACACCTCACTGGGCGAACAACCCGAGTGCATCAACACCGACGCGTATGGTGAAGGCTGGCTCTGCGTCATCGAAGCCTCTGCTCCCGCCGAGTTCGAGGAGCTCCTGGACGCCGCCGGCTACCTCTCGCTCACCGAATCCTGAGACACCGCCGGTCGGATCCAACCGCCCGACACGCCGGTTCGAGCGCGAGCAACCGAAGCGCCACAGTGGCGATTGTGATGGTGGTCCAGCCGCAGTCGGCCGAGCACGCCCCGGTGAGTCTCAGCTACCGTGCAATTCACTTCCTTGTGACCCACGACACTATGAGAGCACCTACTTCGGTGCTACAAATGCAAGCGGCAGCTCGCACCCCTTGGCAGCGACTACTTCCACACTGCTCCGCGTCACTGCCTTACGTAGTTAATGCACTGGAAACGACAGGCGGAACATGAAGGACTTCGGCAACGGCATACACCGGCGACAATGGAAGCGACCCAGCACGTAGCCGCTACCAGTCGTCGCCGCGTTCTCGCTCAGCCTGCTCACCCTCGGCTCGGGTATGGCGCACGCCGCGGCGCCACAGGTTATCTTCGACAACTTCAACAGCGGCACTGTGAGCAATGCCCCGACCTCTGCCACCGTCTTCACCATCAAACGGTCGTACCTGATCACCATGATTCTCGACTACCACTGGAACAACGGGAAGGGCGGCCCAGGCCGCACCGTCGCGCTACGCAGGTCACAGGGCACCCTGTATGGGCCCTGGCACGTGGTCACCAACGGCGGGTCCGGTGTACCTAACGTCGACTGGACGACTCAACCCAAGGTGGTGGTACCAGCCGGATCCTATACGGTTGTCGACTCAAGTCCTGGGACGTGGTCGCAGGATGCGCAGTCGGGCCATGAGGTGTTCAGCGAGATAAAGGGAACAATTGCGACTTTGCGGAAGCCGGCTCCTAGCTGGCACGTGGTCTCCACCGAGGCTTCACCCCTGCTGGGCATTACCTGCCCAAGCAGCACGTTCTGCATCGCCACAGGCCAGAACGGTACTATCCTGACAAGCGCGAACGCAGGCCTGACCTGGACCAGTCGCCCCTCTGGCAGCCACTACAACCTGCATGCCAGTACGTGTCCCACGAGCGGGACTGCATCGTCGTAGGTTCTTTGGGCGCTGGCATCATTCTGACCAGCGCCAACCGCGGTGCTACCTGGACCAAGCGGTGGACTGCAAGCAGTACCTCCCTCAATGCAGTCACCTGCACGAGCAGCAGACACAGCATCGCCGTAGGTTACCCGGGTCTTATCTTGACCACAGGAGATGGCAGGGCCACCTGGACCAGTCGCCCCAACCCGCTCTCTCCCTATCCCCAGAGCTTGAGCGGTATCGCGTGCCCAACGAGCAGGGACTGCATCGCCGTGGGAGGCGATATCATGACCAGGTCGAACGGCGGTGCCGCCTGGATCGAGCGCTCCAATCCACTCACAGGCAGCGGCGAATGTTACGCTAGCATTGCGTGCCGTACCAGTACGAACTGTTTGGTCTCAGGCGAAGCGAACGTGGCTAGCACGAACGAGGGCAAGACATGGACTGTCCCGATGAAGAAATACACATATGACGGCGGCAAGGCCTGGAGAACTTACCCATCCATATACTCAGGCGCAATCACGTGTTCCGACGCAGGCGGCGGCTGCGTGTGCTGAGTACGGCTTCGCAAGTCTGGAGGAGCGGGGATGGCGGCGTTACCTGGTTCATGGTTTGGAACCCCCCTTATTCGATTAGCTCCCTTGCTTGTCCGTCTAGCAAGGCATGCATCGCTGTGGGCAAGCCAAGCGTCATGAGTACCGGAGGTGTCATCGTACGCAGAACGGGCGGCTGGTAGCTGGCCAAAGACTCATGAACCGTTCGCGCCGACGAAACCTTGTCGGCTTACGGCCCGGCAGGACGCGAAGGGTAAGCCCGTGAGCTGGGAGCGGTGCCGGGACGACGTGGCTGCTTGTGAAGGCTGCACGGTGCTGTGGGAGAGCCTCGAGTACGCGGTCAGCGCGCCAGAAACATCACAGGGGATCTGGGGATGGACCTCAGACGAGCAGCGTCGGTCGATGAGGCGGGCGCGTAGTTGCCCTGACCAGGTCCTACGCGCGAGAAGGTGACTACGCCCACTTCGCTCGTGTCCCACCTGGTCAAATGGTCTGACGCACAGCGCAACTTTCGGGGCTACCGTACGGGAGTGTTCTGTAACAACTGCGGACGCCGGAACCCGGCCGAATCGAATTTCTGCTCATCGTGTGGCGCGCCTCTCGCTCCGAGTACCGACACGACGATCTCGTTCCTGCCGGAGGATTCCTCGGGTGATCCTGCGGACGAAGAGATCAGTGTTCCCGCAGGCGATCTGTCGGAAGGCATGGGCGTGCTCGTGGTCAAACGCGGGCCGGACGCCGGGGCTCGTTTCGTGTTGACGGGGGAGGTCACGCGGGTGGGCAGGCATCCCGACAGCGAGATCTTCCTCGACGACGTGACGGTGTCGCGTCGCCATGCCGAGTTCCGGCGCGAGACCGTCCACTACGTCGTGGCGGATGTCGGCTCCCTGAACGGCACCTACGTCAACCGGGAGCGTATCGAGACCGCCACTTTGAAGGGTGGCGACGAGGTCCAGATAGGCAAGTTCAAGCTCGTTTTCCTCTCCACGAGCGCAGGCTGAGGCCCCAGTGGGGGAGCGCTCCTACCTTGCAATTGGCGATGTCCTTGCCTTGCTCCGCGAGGAATTCCCGGACATCACCATCTCGAAGATCCGCTTCCTCGAGAGCAGAGGCCTGCTTGTCCCCGAGCGCACGCCGTCCGGCTACCGCAAGTTCTATGAGCCCGACGTGGAACGCCTTCGCTGGATCCTGCGCCAGCAGCGGGAGCACTTCTTGCCTCTCAAGGTGATCAAGGGTCGTCTCGAGAACGGCATGACCGACTCGGACGCGCCTACGCCGCAGCTGTTCGAGATGGGTGACCCGCCGCCTCAACGAGAGTCGCAGGTGATGCTTGTCGGCGCGCACGGAACGGCGGAGGCTACTCGTGAGGCATCGCTTCAGGCGCTGGCGCCGGTCGCTGCGGCCGCCTCCGCGGGTGGTCGCACACCGAACCGAGCCGACTCACATGTCTTGGCGAGCCGTGAGACGGGGCCGGCCGCCGGGCGCGCGACGGGACCAAGCCCGAGGGGATCGACCCATGGCACCACGCCCGGCGCCCGCCAGCCGGCGTCAGGGCACAGGTCGCCGGAACCCGAGGAAGGGGCTGCCGGCAACGCCGGTCCTTCGCGAAGCCGCCGCCCACGCAGCACCCGGCCCGAATCCAATGCCGGATCGCAGAATGCGACGACCGAGCCTGGTCCGGCACCGGCTGGCGAGCCCGGTGACGAAGGACCCAACGACGCTGGCGGACCAGCCCGACGCGCCACTCCGCGCTCGACTTCAGGGCTGCCCGGCGCGGGGCTGTCCGGAGCGAGCCTGACCCTCGTCGAGCTTGCCAATGCCAGCGGTCTCGGTGTGCCTGGCGTCGAGGAGCTCGAGAGTTTCGGCCTCATCGCCGGCCGGACCGTGGCAGGAGTCCATTGTTATGACGAAGAGGCGGTTCTGGTCGCGAAACTTGCAGCCCGCTTCGTGCCGTATGGCATCGAGGCACGGCATCTCAAGGTCTTCAAGCACGCCGCGGACCGCCAAACTGGTCTCTTCGCCCAGGTGGTCACACCCCTGCTCAGGCAGCGGAACCCTGAGGCGCGAGCCCGTGCGATCGAAGACCTCGCTGAGCTCGCCGAGCTCGGAGAAGCGCTGATGCGTTGTTTTTCGCAAGCGACGCTACGCGAGCTGACCGGGGGGTGAGCCGGCCAGAAGACCGGATCAGGTCCCTGCTCGATGCCACGGAGCTGGCCGCGATCACTCACCGACTCGGACGCGAGATCAACCACGACTATCCCGATGGCGTGGTGCTGGTTGCCCTCTTGAAGGGAAGCATCTGCTTTCTCGCAGATCTCGTCCGGGAGTTGCACGGTCCCTGCGAGCTCGACTTCCTCGCCCTGTCGGCCTACGGCGACGGGCGGACGCGGGTGCGGGTGATCAAGGATCTCGACCTCGATGTCACGGGCCGGGATGTCGTCGTCGTCTTGGACATCGTCGACACCGGCCTCACACTTGCTTATGTGCTCCGCCTGATCGCTTTGCGCGGCGCTCGTTCGACGGCCGCGTGTGCCCTCCTGGACCGGAAGAACCGCAGGCTGCTGCCGGTCGAGGTCCGCTACGTGGGCCAGCTCATCAGCGACGAGTACGCAGTCGGCTACGGCTTGGACCTCGACGAGCGCTACCGGAACCTGCCGGGGCTGCAGGTCGTCGACGAGGCCGAGCTTCGCGCCGAGCCGGCTGCGATGTTCGAGCGGCTCTCACGGCGGTAAGTTGCTGTCATGGTCGAGGTGCATCTGAGAGCCGTCCGTGTCGACCTGGGGTCGAGCACACCGGTCGTGCTGCTCGAAGAGACTGAAGGCGCCCGCCGTTCGCTGCCGATCTTCGTCGGCGGACCAGAGGCGACTGCCATCGCCTTTGCTCTGCAGGGCGTCGAGCCTCCGCGTCCGATGAGCCACGATCTCATGCGGGAGCTCGTCGAGACCCTCGGTGCCAAGGTGGTGCGCGTGCTCGTGACCGAGCTTCGCGACGGGACCTTCTTCGCCGAGCTCCACCTTCGAGCCGGCGAGCGTGACGTTGTCGTGTCGTGTCGTCCGTCGGACGCGATCGCGCTCGCGACGCGTACGCATTCACCGCTGTATGTCGCCGACGACCTCATGGAGACCGAGGGCCTCGTGATCGAACCGGACGACGAGGACGTCACCGTCGAGGGCAACCCGGACGAGCTCGTCGGAGAGTTCCGGGAGTTCCTGGACCGGATCCGACCTGAGGACTTCACGTCCTGAACCTTCGCGCGGGTGCCGGTCAGCCTGCATGGGAACCATGAAGCTGAAGCTGCAGTAGACGTCCGCCGTTCCGGCCCAGCTCAAGGGGTCGACCGGTCGTTGACGTCGAGCCGCGCGAGCCGTAGCCTTTCTTACGAGGGTGTAACTACCGCGCTGTGCTCCGTCGAAAGCCAAGCGCGGGAGCGTGGGAACTAAGGACAGGGGCACAGGATGGACCAAGTCGGTTTCCGTGGGCCGCAGGTGTGCAGCATCGTCGGTATCACTTACCGTCAGCTGGACTACTGGGATCGGACTGGCCTCAGCCGGCCGTCGCTAGCCAAGGCGCGCGGCAGTGGATCTCAGAGGCTGTACGCCTACAAGGACCTGCTCGAGCTGAAGGTGATCAAGCAGCTCCTCGACGGTGGTGTCAATCTGCACCAGGCCAGGCGCGCCATCGAATGCCTCAGCGAGTCAGTCGGAGAAGACCTCACGACGGCGAACCTCGTCCTTGTCGGCGAGGGATCGGTGCTGCTGCGCACTGGCGAAGAGATCATCGACCTGCTGCGAGGCGGCCAGGGCGTCTTCAACGTCGTCCCGCTTGCCGGGGTGGTCGGTGAGGTCGACGCGGCAATCCACCGCATCGACAGCGGCCGCGTGGTAAGCGGTGCTTCGCCGGCCGCCGCCTTGGAAGACGCCGGCACGACCGACAGCGCGACGACCTCCGGTCCGGCCCGGCTTGCCGAGGGAGGCTAGACGCTCTCCTACCGGCGATCCCGCCAGGTACCGGAGCGTCCGCACGCGACCGTGCGGTTCGCACACGATTCTGAACGCTTGTTTGCCGAGCTTCTCGACTACTACGAGGTCCTCTGGGAGTACGAGCCCGTAGAGTTCGTTCTCGCGTGGGGCCCGCAAGGACAGCCGACGAGCGCGTTCCGGCCTGATTTCTACTTGATCGAGCACGACTTGTTCCTGGAGCTGACGACGCTTCGCCAGGAGCTGGTCACGGCGAAGAACCGCAAGCTGCGCCAGATGGCCGAGCTCTATCCCGAAGTCCGGGTCAGGGTCCTTTATCGCCGCGACGTCTTCAGCCTCCTGGGGAAGTACTTGCCAGAGGCCACCGCTAGATTGGCCGGGTGACCCTCAGACACTCGTCATTGCATGCCGAGCACATCGAACTCGGTGCCCGACTCGTCGACTTCGGCGGCTGGGAGATGCCGTTGTCGTACCCCGAAGGCACCATCGCTGAGCACCTCGCCTGTAGGAATGACGCCGCAGTCTTCGACGTGAGCCATCTCGGCACCGTGCGTGTGGGAGGCCCGGGCTCATTCGAGCTGCTCCAGACGAGCCTCACCAACGACCTCCACCGGATCGGACCCGGGCGCGCCCAGTATCAACACCTCCTCGACGAGGCCGATGCATCGGTGCTCGACGACCTGATCGTGTGGTGGGTGGGCGAGGATCGATTCGACGTGATGCCGAACGCTTCCAACACGGCGCGGGTGATCTCGGTGCTCGGCGGGCATGACGTGACCCACGAGCGGGCGATCATCGCCGTGCAGGGACCGCGGGCACGACAGCGACTCGCGACCGTTTCCCCGGATGCCGCGGCGGTCGGGCATTTCGCGGTGGCCGACTTCGAGTTCGGCGGGGCACCGTGCCGTGTCGCCGGCACCGGCTATACCGGCGAGGACGGTGTCGAGTGCGCCGTGCCGTCGGAGATGGCCGCTGCGTTCTGGCGAGCGGTCATCGGTGCCGGAGTCAAGCCGGCCGGTCTCGGTGCTCGTGACACTCTCCGCCTCGAATCGGGCTTGCCCCTCCACGGCCATGAGCTCGGCGCCGGCATCACGCCGCTGCAAGCCGGTCTCGGGTGGGTGGTCAGCTGGGACAAGGGCCCTTTCCGGGGTCGCGAAGCTCTGGATCGCGAACGCACGGCCGGCCCGTGGCGACGCCTGCGCGGTCTGCTCGCCGAGGGGCGCAGGCCGCCCCGTAACGAGGATGCCGTCCTCGTCCACGGCGAAGTCTCGGGTGTGGTGACGAGCGGCAACTACTCCCCCGTGCTCCAGCGCGGGATCGCGCTCGCGTTCTTGCCCCCCGAGACCGCCATGGGTGCCAATGTCGAGATCGCGCTGCGGGGAGGTCCGGCTCCAGCGGTCGTGGTGAAGCCGCCATTCCAGCGGCTGAGAGTCGCGTCGAGCGAGAACGATGGTGATTCTGTCCGGGTCGCGGGCTCGGGCGCGACGGAAGGGACCGGGTCTTGAGCGCAGCGTTTGTTCCACACACCGACGCCGAGATCGCCGAAATGCTCGCCTTTCTCGGCCTAGAGGATCTCGATGATCTGTTTGCCGAGATTCCCGAGGCACTACGGCTCGCGGGGGGTCTGGATCTCCCACCGGCGATGAGCGAGCCGGATGTGGCCTGGCGACTCGACGACCTCGCCTCTCGGAATAGGCCGTGCGGCCGCGATCTCGTGTGCTTTGCCGGGGCCGGTTCTTACGACCACGAGATCCCGGCAGTCGTGAGGTCTCTCGCTTCTCGCTCGGAGTTCCTGACCGCCTATACCCCGTACCAGCCCGAGGTGTCCCAGGGGGTTCTGCAGGCCATCTTCGAGTATCAGACGATGATTGCCCGGCTCAGTGGCCTCGATGTCGCCAACGCCTCGCTCTATGACGGGGCGGCATCGCTCGTGGAGGCGGTGAATCTCGCCGTGGTGGCGACGGGCCGCCCACGCGTGCTCTGCTCACAGGCCGTCCATCCCCATTGGCGCCAGCAGCTGGAGACGTTCTCACGCGGTTCTGGCAACGAGATCGACACTGTGCCGCTGTCGGCGGGCGTCACCTCCTGGAACGAGGTCGTCGGCGGCGGGCCGTTCGCCGCGGTAGTCGTCGCCGCTCCCAACTTCCTCGGCTGCCTTGAGGACATTGGCGCTGCCCGAGCCATCGCCGACCACTTCGGAGCCCGCCTGATCGTGTGCTTCGATCCCGTTTCGGCGGGGCTGCTCCGCCCGCCAGGCGAGCTTGGTGCCGACGTGGTGGTGGGGGAGGGGCAACCGTTCGGTACTGCGCTCGGATTCGGCGGCCCTTACCTGGGCTTGTTCGCGTGCCGCCTCGCGGATGTGAGACGCATTCCCGGGCGGATAGTTGGCGAAACCCTGGACAGAGAGGGCCGACACGCCTATGTCATGACATTGCGAGCGCGCGAACAGGACATCCGCCGGGAACGGGCGTCCTCGAATGTCTGCACGAACCAGACATTGATGGCGGTGACCGCGGCCATCCAGCTGTCCTGGTTGGGTCCAAAGGGCCTCCGCGAAGTGGCCTTGGGATGCGCGAGAGCGACGCGTTACACCCGCGAGGCTCTCTGCAGGATCGACGGTGTGCAACTGCTGACGAGCGCCCCGGTGCTGCGCGAGTTCGCCGTCGGCACTCCGGTGGCGCCCGAGAAGCTCATCGAGCGCCTCGTGGAGGACGGGTTTCTTGCCGGTGTGCCGATTCGGCCAGGCTTCGAGGGAACCGCCTATGAAGGTGGATTGCTGGTAGCAGCTACTGAGAAGCGCACCCGAGCGGAGATCGACGACTTCGCGGCCGCATTCGAGAGGGCGGTCCGATGAGCGCGCCGATGCCCGCTGGCCGGGCCCTGGGAGCACCGCTTCTCGCTCGCGACTTCGAGCCGACGATCTTCGAGTTCTCCGCACCAGGGCGCCACGCCGCCTCGTTCCGGACGACGGACCTGCCGGCGTGGACCGCCGAAGAGCTCGTTCCCGAAGCCTTCAGACAGACCGAGTCAGTGGCGCTGCCGGAAGTCTCCGAGCGTGACCTCGTCGCGCACTTCACACGCCTCACTCACCGCCAGTACTCTGTCGATCTCGGCGCGTACCCACTCGGTTCGTGCACGATGAAGTACAACCCGAAGGCCGCCGACGCCGGTGCGTCGCTCCCGGGCTTCACACAGGTCCACCCGGCTGCTCCGGCTTCGTGCACCCAGGGCTGGCTCGAGCTCCTCGTCGAGCTCGAGGAGAGCCTCTGCGCGATCACCGGGATGCAGGCCGCCACTTTGCAGCCCGCAGCCGGGGCGGCCGGTGAGCTGACGGGCTTGTTGCTGATGCGCGCGTACCACGACGCTCACGGGGAGTCCGAACGCCGGCGCCGGGTTGTCATCCCCGACTCTGCCCACGGCACGAACCCGGCTTCGGTGACACTCAGCGGCTTCGAGGTCGCCACGGTCGGGACCAACGCCCGGGGTGGGGTCGACCTTGACGCGCTTCGGGCGTTGCTGGACGACGACGTGGCAGGGATCATGCTCACCAATCCCAGCACCCTAGGTCTGTTCGAGGATGAGATCGTCGAGATCGCCGAAGCGGTCCACGATGTCGGTGGCCTGCTCTACTACGACGGTGCCAACCTGAACGCGATTCTCGGGATCGTGCGTCCCGGTGACATGGGCTTCGACATCGTGCATCTGAACGTGCACAAGACCTTCGGGACACCCCACGGCGGAGGGGGCCCCGGGGCCGGCCCGGTTGCTGTTTGTGCCGAGCTGGCTCCGTTCCTCCCTGGCCCGAGACCCACCCGTACCGAATCGGGCTACGACCTCACGATGCCCGAGCATTCGATCGGGCGAGTGCATTCGTGGCACGGGAACGCCGTCGTCTTGCTCCGCACCTGGATTTACCTCCGCCTGAACGGGGGCGACGGCTTGAAGCGTGTGTCCGAGGTAGCTGTCCTGAACGCGAACTGGCTGAAGGAGCGTCTCCGCGGCACCTACGACATCGCCTACGACAGGACCGTGATGCACGAGTGCGTCGTGTCCGCGAAGTCACTTCACCACCAGGCGGGCCTCAGTGCGCTGGACGTCGCAAAGCGCCTCATGGAGCTCGGCTTCCATCCTCCGACGGTCTACTTCCCCCTCATCGTCGAGGAAGCCCTCATGATCGAGCCCACCGAGACCGAGAGCCCACAGACGCTGGCGGCGCTCGCCGATGCGTTCATCCAGGTCGCGCGCGAATCGCTCGATGCCGGGAACGCCGATGACGCGAAGGCCGCCCCGAGAACCACACCGGTGGGACGCGTGGACGACGCGCGAGCGGCTCGCAAGCTCGTGGTGACCTTCGACCAGCGCAGTGCGCAGTGAGCTGTTCGAGGTCGCTGCGGCAGTAGTGAGGCCTCTGGCGCGGCGACAGCGGCCGGCTACGAAAGGCGCTCGGCGAGATAGGCGAGGGACAGCGGGTAGCGGTACTCGATCGAGGAGTGGGTGCCGTCGAACAGCTCGAACGCGACGTCGCTGACCCCGATCGTCGCGAGCTCGGCGACGAACGCCTCAGCGCCGACATCGAGGTGGTACTCATCGGAGCGACCGGCGTCGACCCAGATCGCCCGCTGCGAGCGCAGAGCCGGTGCGTGGAACGGGACCATCCTGACCGGATCCCAGGCGAGCCAGCGTGCCCAGACGGCCTCGTCGATGCGCCCCGTGCGGAGGTCGAACGGCACCTTCACCGTCCCGTCCTCCTCTGGGGAGAAACACGCCCCGATCGCCCAGGCCGACAGCACTTCGGCATCACTGCGCCGCGAGAGGGCGGACCTTGTGGCCATGTCGGCGAAGAAGGCCGCAAAGCTCGAGTCGTAGTGATCGCGAAGCGTCCGATAGGCCTCGACGAGCCCGGGTAGGTAGCAGTACTCGTAAAGGGCGTCGCCCGCATGGGTGGCGAGACCACCGAACAGGTCCGGTCTCAGCATCGCGGTGATCATCGCTCCAAAGCCGCCCGAGGACTTGCCTTGCAGGCCGCGGTGTGCCGGGTCGTCGAGGGTGCGGTAGGTGGCGTCGACGAACGGGACGACGTCCTCGCACAGGTAGGTGTGGTAGCGGCCCGTCGCGGGTGAGTCGACGAACTGGCTGCCGCCGAGCGAAGTCCAGGCGTCGACGAGGACGACGATGCACGGTGGTGCCCCACCGGACGCGAACAGCTCGTCGGCCATCTCGAGATAGGTCGGCCGGAGGTTGTTCGCCCGGCTCTTCCACGCCGGCAACGCCCCGAAGAAGCCCTGGAGAACGTAGACGGAAGGGTAGAGGCGGTCGGGCTCGTCGTCATAGCCCGGAGGCAAGTACACATAGAGCGGGCGCCGGGCGGAGTCGCCGAGCGCGTTGTGCTCGAGGGCTCGGCTCGTGATCTCCAGTTCCTCGAGGCGGCCTACGTATGTCGATGACCAGGGACGCATGAGGCCCACCCTACGTGCAGGGGGCGCGCCTCGGAGATGCGCCGGGTGTTGTCGTGCCCGAGGAGGGCCGGGCTGGTGGGAGAGCGCAAGTGGGGGAGGGCTAACCTCAGAGCGTGGGTCCCGCGTGGTTCTCGCGTCGGGCAGTCCTCCTCCACCTGACTGCGCTGGTGGTCGTTCCTGGCTGTCTGGCTCTCGGATGGTGGCAGCTGCATCGCGCGCTGTCCGGCAACGCGCTCAGCTGGGCGTACGCGGTCGAGTGGCCGTTCTTTGCCGGTTACGGGATCTACATGTGGTGGAGGGTCGTTCACGAGCAGCCCACGAAGCTTGCCTTGATGGCGTCGGACACCGCTACCGGCGGGCCTTCGACTGACGAGCCACATCGCTATGACGAGGACGAGGACGAGGAGCTCGCTGCCTACAACCGCTACCTGGCCCAGCTCAACGCCGAAGACGAGCAAAGGCTGCGCTGACTGGCTCGTGGACGCCGCCCAGAAATCCACCCTTGTTCGCTACCGGACCATGGCCTACGTCGTCGGCGTCGGCCTGCTTGTCCTGGTGCTCGTCGGTGTCCCGCTCCAGTACGCAGCCAACAGGCCGGCTGTCGTCCAGGTAGTCGGCCCGATCCACGGGTTCTTGTACATCATCTATCTCGTGTCCGTGGCCGATCTCGCCCGTCGGTTCCGCTTGGGCCTCGGCCAGGTGATCGCACTGGTAGCGGCGGGATTCGTGCCTTTCCTCGCCTTCGTGGTCGAGCGGTGGATGACGCGGCGGATCACAGGGGGGCGACAGGTCATCGCGGCGGACGGCACCGCGCCCACCTCGGACCGGGCCTAGGAGTGCCGAGATGACTCGAGGCGCCTTCTTGGAGTCCGGCGCGCTGGGCACACCCGCTGTCGTGATTCACGGTGGGGCCGGCGAGTTCCTGAGTGCGACGTCGCCGGCCGATCTCGCTCAGCTCGAGGAGGACCTGTTCACTGCGCTCGGGGCTGCGTGGGAGGTGCTGGACCCAGGTGGGCCCGCCCTCGACGCCGTCGTCGAGGCCGTGGCATCCCTCGAAGCCTCGGGCCATTTCAACGCGGGGAGAGGCGCCGTCGCGACCTGTGATGGAACAGTCGAGACCGACTCGGCGGTCATGGACGGCGCCAGCGGGACCATCGGGGCAATCTGTGCTGCGACGTGGCCAGAGAGCCCAATACGCGCCGCTCGGGCGGTCTTGGCGCTGGGAGGTCCTGCCGAGGGACCGATCCTGCTGGCCGGCGCGGGCGCCGACCGGTTCTGCGAGAAGGCAGGGCTCGCACGCAGAGATCCGGCCTTGCTCAGCGGCGAGGGTGTCGTGCCGATCTCCCGCAGCGGCACGGTCGGGGCCGTGGCCATCGACAGTGATGGTCATCTCGCCGCGGCGACGTCCACCGGAGGCCGCCTCGGCAAGCTGCCTGGGAGAGTGGGTGACTCGCCGATCGCCGGGGCAGGAACGTGGGCAAACGACCGGAGCGTCGCGGTCTCTGGGACAGGTGAAGGTGAGTCGTTCCTCGTCGCCGGGTTCGCCCATCTAGTCGAGTGGGGAGTGACAGCCGGAGCACCCCTCGAAGCTGCGTTGCGTGATGCCCTCGGGTCGGTTCGCGCCCGGGGTGGCCATGGCGGCGCGATCGTGCTGGCAGGAGACGGCCGCTTTGCCGTTGCGTACGACACCTCCGCCATGGCACGGGGCTGGCGGGACGCGAGCTGCTCGACGGTTCGGCCTCTGCGGCCGGGTCATGATCGGCCTGCCGGGGCCCAGAGTTGAGATGAGGGTTGGTTCGCTTTGCAGGCGTGAACAGGTCCCGGACTGACGGCTGCTGATCTTGTCGCCGGCTAGCCCTCAGTCTCACGGCGACCGGCCGGAGGAGGTTCGCTTGCAGGATCCGGCGCGAGGACGATGCGGTCTCGTCCCTCGGCTTTGGCTCTGTACATGGCGACATCGGCGACATTGACGACCTCGTCGAGCACGGCGCCATGGCGCGGGAAGAATGCCACCCCGATCGAAGCGGTTACGCGCGGCATGCCATTTCCGGGCGCGGACAGCTTCGTCAGCGCCTTCCGCACGGCTTGGGCGACCCGCATGGCCCCGACTTCGTCGGTGTCGTGAAGCATCAGGAGGAACTCCTCGCCTCCGTAGCGAACGGCCGCGTCGCCGGTCCGAAGCGTGGCCTGTATCGCGCGACCCACGTTGCGGAGCAAGGCGTCTCCGGCCATGTGCCCGCACTGGTCGTTCACGCTCTTGAAGTGGTCGAGATCGATCAGCAGGATCCCCATCTGAGTGCCGGCTCGGCTGGTGAGGGCGGCCTCGCGCGTCGCCAGCTCGTCCCACCAGCGATGGTTGAGAAGCCCGGTCAGGACGTCGGTCATCGCACGCAGCTCGAGCTCGGCATACAGCTGCGCATTCCACCAGGCGGCAGCGGTGATGTAACCGAAGAGCGCACAACGCTCGAGATCTTCCTGGGTGAACTGGGACCTGCCGTTGCGCCACACGTCGATGACACCGAGCCCGTGGTCACCGGCCTTGAGCGGTACGACGAGCAGGGACTCCTCCAAGGTCGACTCGCCTTGTCCGGGGATCGGCGCGGCTGCGGAGTGGCTGCGAGTGTCCGGGCAGTTGTAGGGGTCGCCGCGGAGGAATGCCCAACCCGTGACACCCCGGTCGATCGGAATGTCCATTTCGTTGAGCCCCTCCAGCGCTTCGCCTGCGAGGACGCGTGGCCGGAGCCGGTATCGGTCCCAGTCGGCTTCGAAGATCGCGAAGCGGTCGGCACGCACCGTCAGCGGCAGGTGCTCAGCAGCGACCTGAAGCACGCGGCCCGGATCGTGCTCGGCCAGCATGCTGCGGGCGACCTGCCCGAGAGACCAGGCGAAACCCTGGGCATCGACCGGCAGTTCTCCGGCGGTCGGAAGCTTGGCGACGAGGGCCGGGGCATCGAGCGCTTCGCCCGTCGCGGTGAGCACCCGCACTCCTTGCTGGCGGAACCAGGCCGGCGAGACGACCTCGTCGCCCGGCTCTGCCGCCGCGGCGCTGAGCACGGCAGGCGGTCCCAAATGCGGGCCGATCCCCAGTCGCACGCCGAGCCCGATCAAGCGGCGGGCAACGGCGTCGTCGGCGATGCCGCGAGAAATGACATGAGCGCTCAGCCGAGCGCAGTATGCGAGCAGGCCGGCGAGCTCTGCTTGCGCCCGGATGCCCGTCGAGACGTGGTCCTTGTACGTCGGATCCAAGATCACGAAGCTCGGCACGAGGTCACCGACGACTCCGCGGCGGAGCACGCCAGGTGCGACGTCGTCAAGGGCGACCTTGAATCCTTGATCGCGCAGCTGGGCGACCCGCCGCTCGACAAGGTCGGGCAGCTCCAGCGCCGTCGCCTCGGCAATGAGCCATGCGACCTCTCCCGGTGCGGCTCCGATTTCGTCGGCTCTGGCGAAAGGGTCGAATCCGTCGTCTTCGAGGAGATCTGCGGCCAGCGGCACGAAGAGCAGCGCAGGACTCGTGTACTGGACCGCCGGGAGTGCACCGCGGACGAACTCTTTCGCGTCATGGCGCATCGACCCGCGGGGGAGGGCCTCGTAGGCGAACACCGTGCGGTCCTGGAGGTCCATCACCGGCTGGAGCGCAACGAGAGCGGAGAGGTCGGCCGGATTCTCAGCTGACCCGTTGCCCTTCAGTGCAGGGGCAGGCACAGCTCAAGCGTAGAGCGATCGAGAACGCGAAGGGCAAGAGACATTACGTGACGGCAACAACTTCCCGGAGGTTCGCCACCTGATTGGGGGCTAGAGTCCCGCAACGTGAGCAGCGGGAAGGTTCGCTTGACGCCTCGCGACCTTGCAGCTGGGTCAGGTCCTGTGGCCGCTGGCGACGGGGACAGCCTTGCCTCGAGTCTGCGACCCGCATGGTCAAGACGTGCGCGCGTCCAACTCGTTGTGAGCTCAGCAGCCACGATCGCCGGCTTTGCCGGCCTGATATTCCTCCTCTACGCGACCTCGGCCCATCACCAAGTCGGGACCTCAGACAGGGCGACAGTGATCCTCGAGGGTCAGGCCATCGGCTCCGGGCACCTTCTGCTTCACGGCTGGAGCTTGACCCTCGCCTCGTACTGGACGAGTGACGCGCCCTTCTATGCCGTGGCTGTTCGCCTCGACGGTCTCCGGCCAGGACTTCTGTACCTGGGACCTGCGGTCATGGGCGCTCTTATCATCGCAGCCGGCGTTCTCATCGCCCGGGAGGGTCGCCGCGGTGCGCCAGGCCTTGCCGGGGGCGCAACAGTCGTTGCCCTTCTCGCCTTTGCCGCCCCTGCCTTGGCCTTCTACTTCGTCGGCAGCGGCTTCCACGTCAGCACAGCGCTGTACGCGCTTGTGGCGTTTGCCGCGCTCAGGCGGGGACGGTTCGGCTGGGGATGGGCCCTGGCGGTGGTCCTGCTCGCCCTCGGCATGTTCGGCGATCTGCTGATTGTCGCCTACGGAGTGGCGCCCCTGCTCCTTGCCGGTCTGGTGGCGGCCCTGCGCCAGCGAAGGTGGCGAAGCGGTGCTGCAGATGTCTCTGCTGCAGCCGCCAGTGTGGTCCTCGGCGAGGTCGCGCGCCGGCTATTTGCCGCGCTGGGCGCGTTCAGGTCCCGAACGGCATCCATCGGCAAACCGGGCCAGATGCTCAGGAACCTGGAGCATGTGCCGACCTACGTCGGTGATCTCGTCGGCCTGACAGGCTACGCGGCTGATCGCATCGGCCTGATAGGAGGCCTGTCCAACAGTGGGGCAGTCCCCCTTGTACTGCGCGGCGTGTACGTCGTGGGCACGATGTGCGTGCTGGCTTGTTTCTTGGCCGCACTGGCAAGCCTCGTCACAGGCGCTCTCGGAAGGCGGCCACGAAAGCTCTCGACGGGCGAGCCGGAGCTTTGGCGACTCGACGACCTTCTCCTCATCGCGACGCTCTGCTCGGTGATGCCCTTCGTCATCCTCGCAAGGCCCGACGGAGCCGGGGTGCGCTACCTCACCGTGAGCATCGTGCTCGCCAGCGTTCTGACCGGTCGCATGATCGCTCGCGCCTGGCCCAAGATCCCGACGGGCTGGCCTGTCCGCGGGCTCGCGATCTTGGGCGTGGCCGTGTCATTGGGCTACGCGTCCGGGCTCGGCTATGCGCTGTCTCGCCCCGGGCCGCCAGACCCGGTCCCGTCCTTGGTCGCCTGGCTCGAGGCCCATGGTCTTCGGAGCGGGATCGGCGACTATTGGGCCGCCAGCATCACAACTGTCGAGAGCAGCGGAGCAGTCACCGTGCGGCCCGTGACGGCTGGGGGCGGTGAGGTTCGGCCCATGACGAACCTGTCGTGCGCGAGCTGGTACGCCGGTCAACATTTCCAATTTCTCGTGTACGAGACACCCCACTTCGCCGATGTCGACATGAGGTCGGCGACAAAGACCTGGGGAGCACCGAAAGGCATCTACGTGATCGGGTCGTACCATGTCCTGGTCTGGGGCCACCGGCTAACCGTCGGCTCGTTCCCGCGTGAGTCCTCGGCGGCGTTCCATGTGCACAAGGGCTTAGCTGGTCCCGGCATGCCTCACCGAGGCGAACAGTGACGGGGTCAACGGCGACCTCCAGCTCATGGGTCGTCGTAGGCCTTGACAACGGTGGCACGTGCAACAGCGCGACAGTGCTCGACGGCTCGGGGCGGTTCTTGGTGGACAGGTTGGTCGAGAGCCCCAGCCGTGTCCTCGACGGGCCGGATGCGGCAATCGGGGCTCTCATCGGGGCCCTCGACCACGTGCTCGGCCTCACAGGCGTGCCAAGGGAGTCGGTTCGCGCCGTCGGTCTTGGGACGCCGGGCCCCGCGAGCGCGGATGGTGTGATCTCTTCCAGGGGAGCGACGAACTTCTCCCAACCGCCATGGCACGGGTTCGAGTTCCGCGCCGTGCTCGAGCGTCGCCTCGGGGTTCCCGTGATCTACAACAACGACGGCAACGCGGCGGCGCTCTACGCCCATCACGAGCACTTCGGCCGGGAGGCGGCACTGCGCTCCTCGGTCTCGGCGATCGTCGGCACGGGCCTGGGAGGAGGGCTGATAGAGGCCGGGCGCATCATCCGCGGAGCCGCCGGGATGGCAGGCGAGCTCGGCCACGTCCACATACCGATGCAAGGACTCCTCGCCGAGGGGCAGCCAGTCCCGGCTTGTAACTGCGGCTTCGTCGGAGATGTCGAGAGCGTCGCCTCACTGACAGGCATCGAGAGGAACCTGCTGCCGTACTGGCTGACGCGATATCCGGACCACGAACTCGCGAGAGCGGAGTCCATCGGCGAGGCCGCGAAACTGGTCCGAGGTTACGCGGACTGCGAAGACCCGATGGCGCTCGAGATCTTCGGCCAGCAGGCTATGGCGCTCGGCCGGCTGTTCACGGTTGCGAGCAATTTCATCGATCCGAACGCCTACTTTCTCGGCGGCGGCGTCGTCGAGGCCTCGCCGAAGTTCCGCGAGTGGTTCCTTGCGCGAGTCCGCGAGCACACGTCGTTACGCGAGGAGCAGCTCGGGGTAGTGACGTTCGCACTCATCACCGACCTGGACATGGCAGGAGCCAGAGGGGCCGCGCTCGCGGCCTTGGACTCGCTCGACGAGCTCTGATCGGGCGCGGACTGCGACACCGGTGACCGAGAACACTGGCAGAGGACAGCGGCCGGCCCAGGAGTCTGCTCAGCGCCAAAGCGGAGGCCTGCTCAAGTCCGGTCAGCTCGGCACCGCGGACCTGACGGCCTCGACGGTGGCCAACATCGGGCCAGGGATCGATTTCTACTTCGCTTTCGGAGTGATCGCCGTGACAGCGGGCATTGCCGCGCCACTGACGATCCTGGCGGCGGGCATCGCCGTGGTCCTCCTGGCGTCGACAGTTGCCGAGTTCACCAGGGCCGAGCCGTCGGCCGGGAGCTTCATCACCTATGTGGAGACCGGTCTCGGACCGAGGGCCGGCGTGGCGACAGCCTTGCTGGTCACCGTCGGGTACACAGCGGCCATGGCGGGCGTCTTCACCATGTCGGGCGGGATGATGGCCATGACGCTCGCTCACTACACGTCGTGGCACGTGCCCTGGGGGCCACTGACGCTGGTGTTGACGGTTGGAGCGATCTGGTTGACGGCCCGGGGCGTCAGGCTATCCACCACTGCGGTGGGAATGGCAGTCGTCGCGCAGGTCGCGATCATGCTGGTGGTATGCGCGGTCGTACTAGTGGACGAGCGTGGGCATCTGTCGAGCGCGCCGTTCTCCTGGGCGCATCTGTCTGGAGGACTGACCGGTCTGTCCACGGGGTTTCCCTTGGCGCTCTACATGTTCATCGGCTGGGAGAACGGCCCGGCCCTCGCCGAAGAGTGCCGCGACCCGAAACGCACCGTTCCGAGAGCCCTGTACCTCTCGATCGCGATCGGCGCCGCGCTGTTCGTGTTCTTCGCGTACGCGACCGTCACAGGGTTCCACTACGACGTCTCGTCCATCGGGAGGTCCTCGGTGCCGTTTCTCACAGTGGCCGACAACTCCCTCGGCAAAGCGGCCGTCCTGGCCTGGGTCGCCGGGATCGTGTCCGTCCTGGCAACACTGGTCGCCGGCTGCAGCTCACAATCGCGCATGCTCTTCGACGGAGGACGGACAGGTCTCCTGCCGGCATGGCTCGGGCGCGTCCGTCCACGGGTCGACACGCCGGTGAACGCGCTGGTCGCCATGACCGTGATGGGCCTCGGCATCATCGGGGTCTGGGGGGTATCCCACGTCCTCGGCGTCGGAACCGGGTCGATGAATCCCGTCGGCCTGTACGCAGAATGCTCCACGATGGGCACGATCGTCATCCTTGTCGTCTATCTCTTGACGAGTCTCTCCCTCCCTGTTTTCATGTGGCGCCGCCACCGCGTGATGTTCTCCCCGGTACGCCACCTGGTCGTCCCGCTCCTGGGATCGGGCACCCTGGTCGTCCCCTTCGTCGAGCTGTGCAAACCAGGGCAGCCCGCGCCGTACGGCGCCTTCCCGTTCGTCGCCCTCGGGCTTGTGGCGGTGACAGCAACGACTGCCGGCCTGGTCGTGCGCCACCGGCCGTCCACCGGCGCAGGCGAGGGCGGTGCGGCATCGGGGGCCTGAGCGGGCGGCGGCGTGTCCGGTTGTTCACCGGGACCCTCGACATCGGACTTGAGCGCAACGGTGCGTTCTCCGATGACTCCGTACGCCCAGTGCGGAGTCATCGCCCACGGGCGCATCGCTCAAGCGGTGAATGCGAGCGCCAGGACCACCTTCGTCGTCGCAGCGACGTGTCGGGGCGTGCTCATGTTGGTGTCCTAGGTCTTCTGCGGAACGGGAGGGATGGGGCCACGAACCGACTACGGAACGGTCGCACCCAATGTGGCCTCGACTGGGGTGACGGCGATGACATTCTCCGGGTCGCTCGGGCCGCCCTTGCAGAGCGCGAGGGTGCCGACGGAGCGCACTATGCGGACCCTGAACACGGGTCCGGGTCCGGCTTCCGGCAAGGTGAGTTGCACCTGAGCTGCCACCTGGCGGAGCAACGGTGGTGCTGGTCGTGCTCAAAGTCGTCGTGGTACTAGAAGTGGCCGGCGCGGTCGCCTGCCCAGCAGAACAGCTCGCGAGTCCCAGCGCTGCGACCACCGACAGCCACAGCTTCATGAGCGTCTCGTCTCCACCAATACGAGGTCTCGAGGACCCCAGCGCGACGAGACGTCGCGACCTGGTCAGCACTGTTTGTAGTCAACGCTGATGCGCCTGGACGACGAATTGAGCGATGGGGGAGTGAGCCCGGCGGCACCGCTTCTCACCCATCGCGACCCCCGGGTGACACCGGGCCACACAGTTGCAAACCGCAAGGATTCATTCTGCGCGACCTCCAGCATTGAGCTCTATGGCACGACGGACACCACACGGGTGTAACTCCCGAAGCCCCGGGGCGTGGGAGAGGCCCATCTCTCATACCGAGGGACGGTCCAGCCTGCAATACGACATGACGGAAGAAGCCCGCGTGTGTCCCTGTTGAAGCCTGCGACGGTAGGCGGCCCGCTCGCAGGCGGGGGAGCAGAAGGCCGCACGCAGGTCGACAAGCGCCGGGCGCCGGCACTCCGGACAGATCCGTCGTACACGGAGTGATCGAACCGCCATCCTGCGAACATGCCTGTTTGGGTGGCCGTTGAGCGTGATGCTGGTCGTCATCACTCACTCCACCGCTTGTCGCCTTCTTACAGCCAACATCGTGTACGGCCAGTGCCCTCACCGGGGACTCGAGCTTTGCTCGCACGATGACGGGAACGGAGCACGAACGCTCGGGGGAGATCACCATGAGCGCGATAGACCCGCCGTCCTGCTACCATTTCTTCTCGAGTGCACAGGCCTACCTTGGCGTCTTGCTCCGTTCGCCGCCATACGATTCCCGTCGCAGGAACTATTGCTCTTCTCTGCGTGTTCATGGGAATGAGCCTTTGGGTCTTGCCCGAATTGCACCATTTGCGCGGATGGTCCTACACGATGGACATCTGGGACAACTTCCAACTGGCCCACCTTGCAGATATCGGGGCTTATCCGGCCATCTATGGGCAGGCCTTTGTCGAAACACCAGGGATCGTCTTCGTTCTCGCGCCTGTGTGGTGGATCACCCACGTCGCCGGCACGTCCGTCTCATATGTCTTCCCGCTGTGGCACCCGACGGCCTGGCTTGTCCTTGGGCCTTACGAAGTGCTGCTCAGTGCCTCAGTTCTCTTTGCTGTCGACGCGGTAGCCGTACGCCTCGGAGCCTCTACCGCTCGGCGGCTACTCATCTGCGCAGGCGAGGTGTACGCGCTCTACAACGTCCTGTTGTGGGGCCATCCCGAGGACGCGGTCGCGGTGGCCTGCCTGCTCTATGCCTGCCTTGCCGCCTCGGAGAAGCGATGGTCGAGGTTCGGATGGCTCTTTGGAGCGGCCGTTGCCTTCGAGCCTGTCGTCCTTCTTGCGCTGCCTGCGCTGCTCTTTCCCGCCGGATGGAGGAGACTGCCGGGCTTGCTGGCGCGCGCGGCGGCACCAACAGCGGTACTGCTCGTCCTGCCGTTGACGATGAACTGGTCAGTGACGGTGCACGGCCTTGTCAGCCAGGCTACATATCCTTCGCTCAATCGGCCGACGCCCTGGCTTCACTTCGCCCCATCGCTAGGTCACGGCGGCTACATCGGCGCAACGGCTGTGGCGGCGACGGGGGATGGTCCTTCTCGATTCCTGGCGATCCTGTTCTCCCTCATCGTCGGTATCTTGTTCCGCCGAGCCGCACGGGAGCTCGGCGTTCTCATCGCGGTCGTGGCGCTCAGCTTGTCGCTATGGTGCGCCTTTGAGACCGTGATCGCCCCCTATTACGTCTGGCCGACCATCGCAGTCGCCCTGATCGGCCTCAGCGCCACAAGCCGATTGAGGACTGCCGCCTCGGTGGTCTTCGCCATCCTCGCGGACTTGGCAAGCAACGCCGATCTTCACGCCGAGTGGGTGTGGTGGGTGATCGTGTCCGCGCTGGCAGCGCTTCTGGCGGCATCGTGGCCACAAGCCCGTGCACGCTCCAGCGAGCCGACAGCTGTTGACGCGCCGTGTTCCGTGGGAATGGTAGTGGTCGGGACACGTCCGCTCACCAACAACGACTGCTGACGAACCGGGCACATCTGTTGAGGTCGCGGGGAAGTAGACCAGAGCCGGGCGGAGGCACTCTGGGCAGGAGGAGCGTGCCAGCATCGACCGAGCGGTCCTGTCGCCGCGGTGTCTGCCACGCGTGGAGTCATGGATCCCCTCGCGGCTGTAGGCAGGCAGTCGCGTCCAAGAGCGGCTGACGCCGCCCTTGCCCTATTAGTCTGCACGGCCCGTCAAGGCTTCCCCTGCGGGCAGCCTATGGCCGGCCTTGACCGGTCTCCGTCGCCGCCCATGCCTCACAGTCCAGTTTGAAGCATCACGCAAAGGAACTCGGTCGGAATGACCGGAAGAAGGCTTTGATAGCCGGGAGTGTCGTTCCAGTTCCCTCCAACGCCAACTGCCACTTCGTTTGACGGTCGGATACTTCCAATAGCCCTCGGCAGATGTTCTCATGAGGCGCGCACGACGTGGCGAAGGCACCGCGGGCTCCTTCGAGGTCGACGCACGTTACTCCGGAACCGGTCGTCCGGATCTTGTACACCTTTGAGGCATCCGCGCCCATGAGTCGGAACTGGTCGACTTCGATTGCAATCAATAACCAACGAGAACCGGCTTGAGTCTCGTTGTGGTACCAGCAGGTACCAGTTCCCCCGCCGGAGGACACGACCGCGCTCGGGAAGGTCGCGACAAAGAGGCCACCAGGTGGTCCGAAGGGAGCGTTGCGTGTGACCGCGCAGGTGTGCTGGTAGCGTTGCGGTTCATAAGGTCATGAACAACGACGGCGACGATCGCGAGCCCGACGAGTAGGGCGCAGCTAAGCGCGGCGAGAGCGAGTATTCGGACCGGATGTTCACGTCGCCTCATACTGATGCCTCCTCATCAATCGAGGTCAGCCACGCGGCCGCGTCGATGTCCGGGACGGCGCTCGGCGCCGGCGGGGGAGAGTCGGCCACGGAACCTTCTCATCAACACCCAAAAGACGCCGGCCACCTAATGCGACATAACGGACATTATAGGCGGTTTCGGAAAAGCCCGGCAGAGGCACGCGGAACACCAGGTTCAGTGGTCGGTAGGCGTCTTGCCGCCGCCGGAGGACGTATAGCTATGTGCCGACACGGTCTGTGCGCAGTCCATCAAAGGTGGCCCGAACGGCAAGCGCCCAGCGGCGGTCGACTGATGTCTGCGTGGTCCCGAGCCAGCCGTTGCTCTCTTGTGTTGCCAGACCGTGCAGGAGCGCAACGAGCACGTGGGCGATGTCAGCTTCGTCTCCTGCGAGAAGGCCGGCGGCAAGGCAGCGCCGGACGCGCTCGACGAGCGGAGCAAATGCGGCGACCTGTGGCGGTCCTGGGGCGAAATCAGAGAAGGGACGTGAGAACATCACCTCTGCCAGGACGGGGTTGTCGCGGACAAAGAGCCGAAATGCTGCGACGACGCGAACCAGGTCGGCCAGCGGATCGTCGGAACTCTCGAGTTGGTCGAGGTTACGCCGCAGAAGCCTGAACCCCTCCAGGAACACTTCTCGGACGAGTCCGCCCTTGTCGCCGAACAGCTCGTAGACCGCCGCGGTGGAGGTTTGCGCGCGCTGGGCAACCTTGCGCGTCGTGAACCCCGTGATTCCGTCTTCAGCCAACATCGCAAACGCCTCACCAAGGACATGATCTCGAAGTTCCTGGGTTCGCTGTTTGGTTCTAGGCACGTCGACATCCTATCGGAACACTGTTACGATTACCTTGAGGACGTCTGCAGACTGCTGTTGTCGACGGCGAAGATCTTCCGCCGAGGAGCAGGCATGGGACCGGAGACTTGCCATGAACCGCCGGGTCTCGCCCCTGGCCTGTCGGTGCGGCGTCCAGGTCTTCCCCACGTCCAGCCACCTGGCACTCGCTATGTTATGGAACATTGTTACGAACGGAAGTTGCGATCGATCGCTCTGGCTGTCAGCGGACATGAGAACCTCCCCAGTGGCGGACAAATTCTTCCCCGCT